>SDBT01007589.1_pt1 | contig 17818 bp, 15 predicted proteins | sample 2277101 | NCBI WGS metagenome assembly SDBT01 (sample SAMN10404973, study PRJNA504765) | marine sediment metagenome | isolation source: marine sediment core GS10_PC15, 103 cmbsf | place: Arctic Ocean: Southern Knipovich Ridge | collected 2010 | reverse complement strand
CAGCGTGATGAACACCTGCAGTGTCCTGCGGACCAGGTACCTTCGCATCTGCGCTCCCCTACGGGACAAGCTCCGGCCGCTCCGGCTCCACCATCCAGCGTATGAGGTCCGACATGATCCCCGACTTCTCCATCTTTACCTTCCCGGCCACGAGCCGGCCGCTCTTCTCATCCTCGCGCATCACGACAAACCGCCGGGCGAGCCCCGTCATCCCTTCCGCGACAAAGAGGAACGTGTACGGCTGGTCCTCGGCGATGATCTCGTGCATCCGGTAGTATATCGTCCTGCGCTTCTCCATGTCGTATTCCCTGCGGCCCTCCTCGAGCAGCCGGTCCACTTCGTCGCTGCGGTACCCCACGACGTTGAACCCATTCTCTATCTCGCTGGAATGCCACAGCTCGTACTGGTCCGGGTCCACGCCCAGGCCCCAGCCGAGGATGAAGACCTCGAAGTTCCGGGGCTTAAAGAACTTTTCCAGGAAGGTCGCCCACTCGTACATCTGGAAGGTGACACTGACCCCTATCTCCTCCAGCTGGCGCTGGACGAGCACGCCGACATCCTTGCGAGTGTCGTTCCCGCTGTTGGTGATCAGCGTGAACTTGAACTGCTTCCCGTCGCGGTCAAGGATGCCATCCCCGTCGGTGTCCTCCCAGCCCGCCTCTGCGAGTAGCGCCTTCGCACGTTCGGGGTCGAACGGGTAGGGCTTCACCGCGGGGTTATAGTACCAGAGGTGGTTCGGGAAAGGCCCCGTCGCCTCCACCCCGTAGCCGTAGAGGATGTAGTCCACTATCTCCTTCCTGTTGATGGCGTAGGTAAAGGCCTGGCGGACCCGTTTGTCCTTGAAGAACTCATGCTCCAGGTTGTAGCCAATGTACGTGTACCCGAGCCCGTATTGCTTGAATACCTCGAGGTCCAGGTTCCGGTTCATCCGCTCGTACTGGTCCGGGTAGACTCCAGCCAGGTCTACCCCGCCGGTCAGCAGCTCCATCTCCATCAGCGCCCTTTCGGGGATGATGCGGTAGATGATGCGGTCCAGGAGCGGCCTGCCTTCCCAGTGGTCATCGAACGCGACGACCTCTATCTGCTCGTCACTCACCCATTTCTCGAACCGGAAAGGCCCCGTCCCTACGGGAGCGCGGTTGAAGGAGGTGGTGTTTATGTCCTCGTCCTCCAGAATGTGTTTCGGCAGTATCCCCATCCCCCAGGTCGCCAGGCCCGGCGCGTACGGCTCCTTGTACCGGACCTCGACCGTGAAAGGGTCGATGACCTTGAGTTCCTCGACGCGCTCGTAGCTGGACCGCCGGACCGTGTTGGTCTTCTCGTCCATTATCTTGTCGAAAGTGAACTTGACGTCCTCCGCGCTGAAGGGCTCCCCGTCGTGCCACTTTACGCCACGGCGGAGGTGGAAGGTTATGACCGGCTTCTCACCCGTTTCTATCTCCCACGACTCCGCCAGGGCTCCCTCCAGCTGGTAATCCTTGTCATAGCGCAGGAGACCGTCAAAAACGAGGCCGACGATCGTGCCCGAGGCGCCATCCTGGTACAGGATCGGATTGAGGTACACCGCATCGCCTATCGAGCCCCACACGAGCTGGTTCAGCGTCTTGTCGACACTCTTCCTCGCGTAGAAGAAGCTTACCACGAGGAGCGCAAGGACCATCACGGGCATCGCGAGAAGCACAACCCTGAGCTTCATACCTCTCTCCTAATCAAGCTTGATTCGGGGCCTCCAATGCTTCGGCATTGGAACCGGCACCCTGATCACCCTCTGATCCGGGGCCTCCAATGCCTGGTGACCCAGGCATTGGAACCGGCACCCCGATCATCCTCCCTCACCGCAGTTGCGGATCGAGCGCATCGCGCAGGCCGTCTCCTATGAAGTTCAGTCCCAGCAGTGTCAGCGTGAACCCGGAAGCAGGGAACAGCAGCAGCCACCACCTCGCGCCCATCGAGTCCGCCCCGTCAAGTATCAGCGTTCCCCAGCTCGGCATCGGCGCCTGCACGCCCAGCCCGAGGAAACTCAGGAACGCCTCCAGGAGCATCACCCCCGGCACCGTCAGGCTCGCGCACACTATCACCGTGCCGGCGATGTTTGGCAGTATGTGGCGCAGTACGATCCGGCCGCCCGATGCTCCCGAGGCCCGGGCCGCCTCGACGAACGGCCGCTCCTTGACCGCCAGCACCTTCCCCCGCACTATGCGCGACATCGTCAGCCACTGCACCGCGCCGACAGCCGCAAACAGGTTGACGATGCTGCGGCCGAAGAACGCCATCAGCACCACGACGTAGAATATCAGCGGGAGCCCGTAGAGGACGTCCACCACCCTCATCAGGAACGCATCCGCCTTTCCCCCGAGGAAACCCGAGACGGCCCCGTAAGAGACCCCGATCACTACGCTGACCAGCGTGCCCACCAGCGCCACGAAAAACGATATCCGCGCGCCGTAAAGCATTCGCGACAGGATATCCCGGCCGAGGTCGTCCGTCCCCAGCCAGTGGTCCGCAGACGGGGGCTTCGAACCCAGCGCGAGGTCCTGCTCCGCATAGCTGTAGCGGGCAAGAAAGGGCGCGCACGCCGAGGCCACGAGCACGACCGCGACGACCGAGAACCCCGCCACCGCAAGCCGGTTGGACCAGAAGGACCCGCGTCTCATACGAGCCTCCCGGTGAGCTTCACCCGCGGGTCCACCAGGACCAGCCCCACGTCCGCAAGGATGTTAAAGAGCACAAGGAACACCGAGTAGACGACCAGCAGCCCGAGGGCAAGCGTGTAGTCGCGGTTGAAAGCGCCGTCAACGAACTGCGGGCCCATCCCGGGGATGTTGAATATCTTCTCCACCACAACGCTTCCCGTGAAGACCGCTGCGCAGGTCGGCCCGAGGTAAGAGACTACGGGCACCAGAGCGGGCTTCAGGACGTGCTTCAGCACTATCGCCCCCTCGCTGAGCCCCTTCGCCCGGGCAGTCCTCACGAAGTCTTTTCCCATCACCTCTATCACCTCGGAGCGGACAAGGCGGGCTATCCACGCGACCGATGACGCGCCGAGGGCGATGACCGGCAGTATCATCTGCTTTCCCCAGTCCCCGGTCACCCCGAACCAGCCCAGCTTCAGCGCGAAGACCCATATCAGGAGCGGGGCAAGGACTATCTTGGGGACCGAGATGCCAAGGACGCTGCCGCCCATCAGCAGGCGGTCCAGCCAGCGCCCGCGCGACCGGCCTGCCGCCACGCCCAGGCTCAGCCCGGTGGCAGTCGCGAGCACCATCGACAGCAGCCCTATCGTCAACGATATCGGGAGAGTGCGCATCACTATCTCGTTCACCGTGGTCCCGGGGTACCGGAACGAGGGACTCAGGTCGCCCCGCACCAGGGCGCCCATGTACCGCCTGTACTGCATCCAGAGCGGCTCGTCCAGGTGATAGCGGGCCTCTATCGCCTCCCGTACCGAGGCAGGCAGTGCCCGCTCGTCGTCGAACGGCCCGCCGGGCGCCGCGCGCATAAGAAAGAACGCGATAGTGGAGATGACCAGTATCACCACCAGCCCGGCTGCCAGGCGCTTGACGACAAAGAGAAACATGTTCACGCTCCACCCTGTCCTGCCATCGTCACAGAGCGCAGGGGATGGATATTGAGCGGGTTGCTGAAGAACCCTTCCACCCCCGGCCTCAGGAGATACTCGGACACGTAGAAGTAGAGAGGGATGACGGGCAGTTCTTCCAACACCAGTATCCGCTCCGCCTCCCTGAGGACGCCCGCCCGCTTCCTCTCATCAACCGTCGCGGCAGCCGTCTCGATGAGCCGGTCATAGCGCTCGTTCGACCAGCCCGTACGATTGTTTCCCCCGCCGGTGACGAACATGTCGAGAAAAGTGTTCGGGTCGAGGTAATCCCCTATCCAGGATCCCCGCGCCACGTCGTAGTCCAGGTTGTTGACGGTGCTCAGGTACACCTTCCACTCCTGGTTCACAAGCTCGACTTCTATGCCGAGCTCCCTCTTCCACATGTCCTGCACGACCTCGGCGATCTTCTTGTGGGCCTCGCTAGTGTTGTAGAGGATGGTGATCTTGCGCATCCCCTTGCCTCCCGGGAACCCGGCTGCGGCAAGGAGCTCCCTCGCAGCTCCCGGGTCGTAAGCAAACCCGGCGGTCCCCTCGTAGCCCTCTATCATCGGGGGAACGTAGCTGAAAGCGGGTTCCTGGCCCGCCCTGAGCACGTTCTTGCATATCGACTGCCTGTCGATGGCCATCGCAAGCGCCCTGCGGACACTGGGGTCGTCAAGAGGTTTCTTCGTAACGTTAAACCGGTAGAAGTAGGTCCCGAAATAGGGCGCAGCGGTATAGTCGCTCCGCTTCTTCGCCTCGTCCGTGCGGGACAGCGGGATGCTCCTGATCCAGTCGGTCTCGCCCCTCATGTACATCATCCACCCGGTCTCCGATTTCTCGACCGCGAGTGCCCGGACCCTGTCCAGGGAGACGTTTTCCGCGTCCCAGTACAAGTCGTTCTTCTCCAGCACTATCTCCCTCTGAGGCGTCCAGGACTTCATGCGGAAAGCGCCGTTCCCGACGATGTTCTCCGCCCTCGTCCAGCGATCACCGTGCTCCTCGACCGTTGCCCGGTGGACAGGGTAAAGCGTCGCAAAGGCCGCTAGTGAAAGAAAGTAGGGCATCGGGCGCTCCAGGGTGACCACCAGCGTATGGTCGTCCTCTGCCCTCGCCCCCACGTCCCCGAAGTCGTCAAGCATACCCTCGTTGAACTCGCGGCCGCCGGCCAAACAGAAGAGCAGGTAGGCATAGGAACTGCCGGTCGTCTCCGGGTTCAGTACCCGTTCCCAGCTGTAGAGAAAATCATGCGCGGTAACCGCGTCCCCGTTGGACCAGCGGCTCTCACGCAGGTGAAAGGTATACTGCAGCCCGTCCGCCGACGCGTCCCACGACCGGGCCACCCCGGGCTCCGGCCTCAGCGTCCGGGGGTGAAGCCGGGTCAGGCCATCAAAGAGCTCGCGGGCCACCGTTATGCCGGCCACTCCCGTCATCAGGGCCGGGTCCAGCGTCTGGGGCTCGGCTCCGTTATTGAACGTGAATGTGGACCCTTCCGGCACGGGCCTGCTGCAGGAACCCGCAAGGAGGATGCACCCCGCAGCCAGGAAGGCTGCGCAACAAGCAAGCCGCCGCTTCGTCACAGTGTTCACCCCTTCCTCACCCGTCATACCCGGATACAGGCCGCCTTCTGGCCCGGCGCCTTCTCCACGAGCTCCGGCACCGTGTTGCTGCACTCCTCGACTGCCATGAAACACCTCGTCGCAAACGGGCAGCACTCAGGCGGGTCCACCGGGCTCGGGATGTCTCCCCTCAGCACTATCCGCTCCTGCTTCCTGTCAGGGTCCACCACCGGGTGTGCCGACAGGAGAGCGCGCGTGTAGGGATGGAGAGGACTGGCGAAGAGCGTCTCCGTATCCGCCATCTCCATCACCTTCCCGAGGTACATCACCGCCACCCAGTCGCACACGTGATGCACCACGCTGAGGTCGTGCGCTACCAGGAGGTAGGTCAGGCCGAGCCGCTGCTGCAGCTCTGCCATCAGGTTCAGTATCTGCGCCTGGATGGACACGTCCAGAGCGGACACCGGCTCATCCGCCACGATCAGGTCGGGTTCCACCGCAAGGGCCCGCGCGATGCCTATCCTCTGACGCTGCCCGCCGCTGAACTCGTGAGGATACCGGGCCGCATGGTCCGGGTGCAGCCCCACCATCTCGAGCAGCTCGGCCACCCGCTCCGCCCGCTGCCCAAACGGCACTATCCTGTGTATCGCAAGCGCCTCTCCCACCATCGCCCCCACCGACATCCGCGGGTTCAGCGAGCCGTAGGGGTCCTGGAACACGATCTGCGCCCGCCGCCTGAAAGCTCTCAGCTGCCGCCTGTCCATCAGGGAAACGTCCTGCCCGTCGAAGAGGATGCTCCCGCCCGTCGGGCGCAGCAGCCTCAGGATGAGCCTGCCCGTCGTGGTCTTTCCGCTGCCCGACTCCCCCACCAGCCCGACCGTGCTGCCGCGCGACACCGAGAAGCTCACCCCATCGACCGCGTGGATGAACGAACCGTGCCGCTTGGCCGGGAAATACTTCCTGAGCTCGTTTACTTCGAGAAGCATCGTGTGTCTCCGCTCTCCGCTTCGCAGGCGCTCCTACGCCAGGTGACAGGCCACCAGGTGGACCCCCACCTGCCGTTCCTCAGGCACCTCGCTCCTGCAACGGTCGACCGCTATGCCACACCTCGGATGAAACGCGCACCCGGGCGGTACGTCGGAAAGATCCGGCACCCGTCCGGGGATCACCTTCAGCTCGCCCCGCTTGCCGCCTGCCTCCGGAAGGCACTCGATCAGCGCCTTCGTGTAGGGATGTTTGGCATCGTGCAGCAGTTCCCTGCACGGCGCCTCCTCCACCACCTTCCCCGCATACATGACGACGACCCGTTCCGCGGCATCCGCTATCACCCCGAGGTCGTGTGTTATGAGAAGCATCGACATGTTCAGCTCGGCCTGCAGGCGGCGGAGGAGCTCCAGTATCTGCGCCTGGATCGTCACGTCCAGCGCGGTCGTCGGCTCGTCCGCTATCAGCAGGTCCGGGCGGCACGCAAGCGCCATCGCTATCATCACCCTCTGCCTCATGCCACCCGAGAGCTGGTGCGGGTAGTCCCGCACGCGCTCCTGCGGCGAAGGGATGCCGACAAGCTGCAGCAGCTCCAGGACGCGCCCGTTCGCTTCCTTGACCGGAAGCTTCTGGTGCAGCCGGATCGCCTCCACTATCTGGTTGCCGATGGTGAAGACGGGGTTCAGCGAGGTCATCGGCTCCTGGAATATCATCGAGATGTTGTTCCCGCGGATGCCGCGCATCTCACGCTCCGGGAGATCCAGCAGCTCGCGGCCCCTGAACCGCACGCTCCCTTCGACGATGCGCCCGGGCGGGGATGGGACAAGCCGCAGCACCGACAGCGCAGTCACGCTCTTGCCGCACCCGGATTCTCCCACCAGCCCCACCGTGCTGGCACGGCCCACGGAGAGGCTGACGCCGTCCACGGCGCGCACCACGCCCGTCTCCGTGAAGAAGTGCGTCTTCAGTCCCGATATCTGCAGCAGCTGTCCGTTCTTCATCTCTCCTGCCTCACCCGGTCCCTTCGGATTGCCCATCCAGTTCGCTTTCCGCGATCGCCGGAGGCGCGCTCGCCGAGGACAGCAGCCTGCGGTGAAATTCCGCCAGCTCCACCGTACCTGTCTTCCCCGTGGTGAAACGCTCCCTGATCGCCATTATCGCACGTTTGCCCATCAGGTAGCTCATCGGCTGCGTCGGCGTCATCGCGTACCTGCGCACCTCCGCCCTCGCGTTCACCGGCTCGAGGTGCGCACGTTCTACAAGGAAGTCCACCGCCTCCTCGAAGCTGAACTCGCCGCGATGCAGCTTCACGTCTATCACCACCCGGGCCGAGCGCCACAGGAGGTCCTTCAGCTGCAGCAGCACGGTCCGCTTGTCGCTGTAGTAGCCCTGCTCCCGCATCAGCTCCTCGCAGTAGAGGGCCCACCCTTCTATGAAGACGGTATTGTGAGCGACCTTCCTCACCTTCGAGGCTGCCCTGTTCGCCGTCACGAGCTGGAGGTGATGCCCGGGGTAGCCTTCGTGAAGCGCCACCACCGCTATCGAGTGCAGGCAATGTCCCTGGAGCTGCTCCTCCTGCCTCTCCGCCGGTGCCCGTGCATCCACCGGCGTCACGTAGAAGAGCCCGCGCTGCTCGCGCTCGAATGGCGCCGGTGGGAGGTAGGCGGCGTAGGGGATCGTGGAGCGGTCGAATACCGGTGTTTCCATGACTGCCAGCTCCTCGTCCTCCGGCATCGCCACGATGCCGGTCTCCGCCACGAACCGCCGCGCCCTCTCCATCTCTCGCCGGTAAGTCTCCAGCAGCTCGCCGGCCCCCGGGTGGTCCTTCTTCAGCTCGGCCACCACTTCAGTCCACGCCTTGCCCGGCGATATCTCCGCGGCAAGCTCCGCGAGCCTATCCTCGCTGTCGGAAAGCGCGTCCTCCCCTATCTTCAGGAGGTCCGCTGCACCAAGGTCCATGAAGTGGTCGTTGCGAAGCTTGAAATCGAATATCCGCTCTCCCACCGCGAAGTCGCCGGTGGAGCGCCTCTCCAGGCGGGAAAGGTAGTCCGCGTGCTCGTGCATGCTCCCGAGCGCCTTCTCCAGCGGCGCTTCCATCTCCCTTGCCGCCGAAGGAGCCGAGCGCGCAAACGCAGGGATGCCCTGCTCGAGGAAGACTATGCCCCCTTCCACCATCTGCCGGGCGACCGACGTGAACACCGCCGGGGGCCCTTCCACGTTGGCCCGGGCCTGTGCAAGGACGCCGGGGACACAGGCAAGCCGCCGCGCGAGGGACCTCACCCGTACGGCAGGGGAAGCGAACCTCCGCACGATAAGCAGGAGCAGCCCGTAGAGCACCACCTGGAGATAGGAAGCCGGGTTGGTACGCCACCGCTCCAGCTCTTCCAGCTCGCAGAGTCCGGAGCGGACCTGCGCCAGCAGGAGCCGGCGGTCGTTATCAGTGCGAAGAGGCAGCCCGCCCTCGATGAGCCGCTTCTCGAACGCCCTCAGCCCCGCAGCTTCCGCCGAGAGCGACGCCGGGTCGAACTCCCCGAGTTCGTCGTCGTGGTCGTGTATCCCCACGGCCGTGGCCGCTACGGGGCTCCAGCGCCACATCGCGGCCAGCACTTCGTCCGCCAGCTTCTCGAACTCCCTCACCTTCCTGCTCACCGAGCATCTCCCAGATTTCGGAGTTCCGGGGCCTCCAATGCAAGAAGTGCCGGGCATTGGACCCGGACACCTGGCCCCTGGCACTACGCCGGGGCCGGGCTCCGTTCCTGGCTTTCCGGCCTGATGGCTGCGACGGTCTCTGTCGCCAGGTACTCGCGCGCCACGCGCACCACGTCGTCCGCCTCGACCGACGCGACGAGCTCGGGGTAGCGGCCGACGAACTCGTATCCCAGCCCGTCCAGCTCCGCCCGCCCCAGCATGCCGGCCTGCGCGCCCGCGGTCTCCTGCTTCATCACGAACGTGCCCTTCAGATACTGCCGGGCCCTTTCAAGCTCGTCCTCTTCCACCCCGTCAGAGGCCAGCGCACACATGCAGCCGCTCAGGCCCGACTTCACCTCTTCGAACTGCCGTGGGTCGGTCCCGGCATAGGCGGCGATGAAGCTTGGGCCCGGACGCGCCGCATACAGCGCCCCCACCTGGTAGGCAAGACCCCGCTTCTCCCGCAACTCCACGAAAAGCCGCGAGTTCATCGACCCTCCCACTATCGCATCCATGACCTCCGCTGCAGGATACCCCGGGGACGCATGGGCCGGTGCGGGATATCCCACCACTATCCAGGCACGCTCCGCCTTGCGCTCGCACACCGTCTCCCGGGGCTCTCGCGGCGGCGTCCACTCATCCTTCCCGGCCTCGGGCCCCGCCCCGCCCTCCAGCCCCGCCAGCGACTCTGCCACCCGCTGCCTGAAGCGGCGGCTGTCGAAGTGGCCCACTGCGGAGACGACCATGTTCGACGGGACGAAGCGCTCCCTGTGGAAGTCCACAAGGTCGTCCCTCCCGAACGTCGCAACAGTCTTCTCGTAGCCCAGCCTTGGCTTGTGGTACGGGTGCTTCCCGTAGAACTCTTCCTGGAACAGGTCGAAGGCCGACCCCAGCAGGTCATCCCGTCTTGCACGGATGGATTCCTCCAGCAGCGCCCGCTCCCGCTCCACCTCCGCATCCGGAAACGAAGGAGCAGTCAGGACATCGAAGAGCACTTCCAGCACGCCCTCCAGCCCCTCCCCTGCGGCCATCACGGCTACGGTCCCGCAGTCGCTCCCGCACCTGCTCGCTATACGCGCTCCCTGCGACTCCACCTCCAGGGCGATCTGCTCGGAACTGCGCGAGGCCGTGCCCTTGAGGAGGCAGCTCGCCGCCAGCACCGAGAGCCCGGCCCGGCTGTCGGGCTCGAACCTGGCGCCCATCTTGACCAGCACCTCGACCGCCACTATTCCCGTTGAATGCGTCTCCCGGGTGAGGACAGTGAGCCCGTTGGGAAGGACTTCCCTCTCCACGCCTGATATGAGAGACCCCGCGCCTGTCCTCAACTCTTGCTCCCCGGTCCCCGCTTCCCTGGGACTATGCGCACCACGGTAGCACGCTCCCTGCTACAGGTCTTCTGCACCACTTCCGATAACCGCTCCGCCCCGACCGACCTCACGCGGTCCACGTACTCGACGGCGTCCTGCGCACACGTCGTCACCTCGAACCCGCCCAGCGTCCTTGCCACCGCGGAAACCGTCTCGTGCTCGAAAGCAAAGCCGGACGCCAGCATAGTCCTCGCCCGCTCCAGCTCGTCCTTCCCGGCAGGCTCCCGGCCCAGCTTCTCGACCTCCTCGAATATCCCCTCCAGCACGGCCTGCTCGTTCTCAGGCGCGCAGACCGCCTCCACCGCGAGGTAGCCGCCCTCGGCGAACGCCCCCGCAAAGGCCTCCACTACCATCGCCTTCCCTTCGCGCTCCCTGAGCCGCTGCGTCAGCCTCGAGCTGCGGCCCTCCCCGAGGACCGTGGAGGCGACATCGACCGCGTACATGTCCTCCATGCGCCTGCGTCCCAGGTTGGGAAAACCCGCTATCAGGTAGGTCTGAGCGACGTCCATCTCGACACGGCGGTCCCTGGGCTCCTGCTGCGGGACGAACCGGAACACCGGCATCCTGCCCGCCAGGCCGCTGTCCTCGCGCATCCCCGCGGTCCGCTTTTCGATCTCCTCCAGCACTGTCCTGGTGTCAACATCGCCGGCGACCACGACCACGGAGTTGTTGGCCGGGCAGAACTCGCCGCGGTACGTGACGAAGTCCTCCCGCGCTATCCTTCCCACCGTCTCCGCCGTCCCCAGTATCGGGCGGGCATACGGAGTGCCCTCGAAGATGACCGACAGGTATTCATGGGCCAGGCACTCCAGCGGCCGGTCCTCCTTCCGCCCGATCTCTTCGAGGACGACACGGCGCTCGCGGTCCACTTCTTCCCCGTCGAAACGCGAATCGTTGAACGCATCTTCCAGGAGGTCGAACGCGGTCCAGAGATGCTCCTCGGGGACCAGGACGAAGTAGGCAGTGTTCTCGATGGACGTGAAGGCGTTGTTCACTCCCCCCACTTCCTTGAGTACCCGGTCCATCTCGCCAACGCCGCGGCGGGATGTTCCCTTGAAGAACATATGCTCGTAGAAGTGAGCGAGGCCGGAAAGGCGGGGGTCTTCGACGGACGAGCCTGCATTTACGAAGAAATAGACCGCAGCAATGGGAACGGCGTGTGCTTCCTTGACGATGACCGTGAGCCCGTTGTCCAGCCGTTTCTTGGTGAAAGACCCGAGCGGGGACAGCTGGCCCCCACCCGGTGCATCCTGGATATCCGCCATGCCGCCTCCATGCCACCTGGACCGGCGTGCGCAGTCTCCCTGGAAGGTCCGGTGCAAGGAAGCCGGCACTCTACTCTTCCGGCGTCGGGGTTTCCCCCTCTTCGGACCGCGTCTCGCTGTCTCCGGACAGCGTCTCGCTATCCGCGGGACCGGTCTCGCTATCCGCGGGACCGGTTTCACTGTCCGCCGGACGCGTCTCACTGTCCGCCGGTCGTACGCTCTCGGTCACAGACTTGCGGTCTCGAGTCGTAAAGATGCTGAGGGAAAGCGATGACAGCATGAAAAGTGCGACCAGCCCCGTTGTCAGCTTGGTCATGAACGTCCCCGTACTGGTACCCAGGAACGTGCTGGCCGCCGCCCCTCCAAAAGCCGCTGAGAGTCCCTCGCTCTTGCCCGACTGCACGAGCACTACAAGCACCAGGAACACGCACAACACGATGTGAGCTGAGATCAGTCCGACTATCACGTCTCTTCCTCCTTCTGTCCGGGTCAGCCGTCCTCGCGGTCGTACATCACGATGGCTGCGAACGAGTCCGGGTCAAGGCTGGCGCCTCCCACCAGCGCCCCGTCTATGTCGGGCTGGCGCATCAGCGAAGACACGTTGGAGGGCTTGACGCTCCCCCCGTACAGGATGCGTATGGCAGCGGCCGCATCCTCACCGAAGTTCTCCCTGATCTGACCGCGTATGAACGAGTGCACTTCGTTTGCCTGCTTCGGCGTGGCGGTCTTCCCCGTCCCTATCGCCCATACCGGCTCATACGCGATGACGACGCGCTCAAGATCTTCCGCCTTCAGCCCGGCCAGTGCCCCGGAGACGTGGTCCGCCACTACCTTTTCCGTCCTTCCCTCCTCGCGGTCCTCGAGCTGCTCACCCACGCAGACGATCGCCGTCAGGTAATAGGAAAGCGCCGCCTTCAGCTTCCGCGACACTATATCGTTGGTCTCCCCGAAAAACGCGCGCCGCTCGGAATGCCCGATGATGCAGCAACTGCAGCCGACTTCCTTCAGCATCGTGGGAGATATCTCCCCGGTGTACGCCCCGCCGGTCTCCCAGTGCATGTCCTGCGCGCCCAGCCGGATGCGCGTCGGCTCTATCACCTCGTAGACAGCCTGCAGCGCCACGAAAGGCGGGCACACGACCACGCCCAGGTCCTTTCCCCTCGGCAGGATGTTCTTGAGCTTCTTCACCAGCTGCACTGCCTCATCAGGGGTGAGGTTCATCTTCCAGTTCCCTGCGATCAATGGCCGCCTCATCAGCTACCTCCTGGCTCAGGCCTTGTCCGTCAGCGCGGCGATCCCCGGAAGGCTCTTGCCTTCCAGCATCTCCAGGGAAGCGCCGCCGCCGGTGGATATGTGGGTGAAGCCCCCGGTCAACCCGAACATCCGAAGGGCTGCCGCCGTGTCGCCCCCCCCGACGACAGTGGTGACACCGATCGTGCTCAGCAGTTCCGCGATCCTCCGCGTGCCCTGCGAGAAACCCTCCATCTCAAAGACACCCAGCGGCCCGTTCCACACCACGGTCTTACAATCGCGCAGGGCCCTTTCGAAGCTCTCTATCGTCCCCGGGCCTATGTCCAGCCCCATCTTCCCCGCCGGGATGCTTTCTCCGTCCGTGGCGGTCGCTTTCACGCCCGGTTCCATCTTCTCCGCCACCATGTGGTCGACAGGGAGCATCAACCGGACGCTGCGCTTCTCCGCCTCCGCCATCAGGTCGCCGGCCAGCCCGAGGCTGTCCTTCTCCACTATGGAGGCGCCCACCTCGACGCCGCGAGCCTTCAGGAAGGTGTAGGCCATCCCGCCCCCTATGACCAGCACGTCCACCCTCTCCAGCAGGCTCCTTATCACCCCTATCTTGTCGGAGACCTTTGCGCCCCCGAGGATGGCAGCGAACGGGGTCTCTGGAGAGCGCAGGATCTCCGAAAGGTAGCAGATCTCTTTCTCCAGCAGCATGCCGGCGGCCGAGGTCAGGGACCTGGTGACCCCTTCCGTGGACGCATGCGCCCGGTGCGCGGAGCCGAAAGCGTCGTTGACGAAGAAGTCCGCCAGGCCCGCAAGCCTCGCGGCGAAACCAGGATCGTTGGCCGTCTCCTCCTTGTGAAACCTGACGTTTTCCAGCAACACCGTGTCGCCGTCCTGCATCGCGGAAACAGCCCTTTCCACCTCTTCCCCGATGCAGTCGTCGCACCTGATGACCCTGCGGCCCGTGAGCTCCTCGAGCCGCCTGGCCACCGGGGCCATCCGCAAGCCCTCAACCACCTTTCCCTTCGGCCGTCCCAGGTGGGACACCAGCACCGCCCTGCCGCCTTCCTCGTGTATGTGGTTGATGGTGGGAAGAGCTGCGCGTATGCGGCTATCATCCGTTATATGGCCGTCTGCATCGAGCGGCACGTTGAAATCGACCCGCACCAGGACACGCTTTCCCTTGAGGTCCAGGTCCGAGACCAGCAGTTTCCCCGCCATCCCAGCCCCCTGCTACCCCGGTCCATTCACGTGGTGTTTTTGACGCCTGGCTGCGTTACACGCTGCGCTCCCTTGTCGACGTACGTACAGTACGCCTCCGCGGTCGCTTGCAGCAAGCCTTGCCATCCGCCAAAAACCCTCACGTGAGCTAAACCGGTTACGTCCGCATTATTCATCCTATGGCCTATCCGGCCTTGTCAGGAACAATGCGGACTAGAGTCCCTTCTCGGCCATCAGCTTGATCAGGTCGCGCACGCGGCAGGAGTAGGCCCACTCGTTGTCGTACCACGCCAGCACCTTCACCAGCTTGTCGTCGATGATATAAGTGGAGAGAGCATCGACTATCGCAGACTTCGCGCAGCCGTTGAAGTCCCTTGACACCAGCGGCTCCTCGCAGTACTCGAGGTAGCGCCCCAGGTCTCCCTTCACGGCCGTGCGGAACGCGTCGGCCAGTGCATCCTTCGATGCCGGCTTGCTCACCTCGACCACGAGGTCCACCACCGAGACGTTGGGCGTGGGCACCCTGATGGCCATGCCGTTCAGCTTGCCCTTCAACTGCGGCAGCACCTTCCCCACCGCCACTGCAGCGCCCGTCGTCGTCGGGATCATCGATAGCCCCGCCGCCCGCGCCCTGCGGAGGTCCGAGTGCGGGAAGTCCAGGATGACCTGGTCGTTGGTGTATGCATGGATCGTGGTCATCAGCCCGCGCTCTATGCCGAAGTTGTCAAGAAGGACCTTGGCCACCGGCGCCAGGCAGTTGGTCGTGCAGGAGGCATTTGAGACCACGTGATGCGTCGCCGGATCGTACGCGGCGTCGTTGACACCCAGCACCACCGTAAGATCCTCACCCTTCGCAGGTGCGGTGATGATGACCTTCTTCGCACCAGCTGTCAGGTGCTTCGCCGCAGAATCCCTGTCGCGGAACAGCCCTGTTGCTTCTACCACCACCTGGACGCCGAGCTTACCCCACGGAAGTGCGGCAGGGTCACGCTCCGACAGCACCTGTATCGAACGGTCAGCGACATGGATCGTCTTCTTGTCGCACTTCACATTCTCATCGAGCGTCCCCATCACGGAATCATACTTCACCAGGTGCCCGAGAGTCGCCGCGTCCGCCAGGTCGTTGACGGCCACGAACTCGATGTCGGTATCCTTCAGACTTGCCCTCAAGATGTTGCGCCCGATGCGCCCAAAACCGTTGATGCCGACCTTCACCGCCATCTCTTCACTCTCCTCTCACCAGTATATCCTCTCACCTAAAAGCAAGCGTACGCAAGGATTATAGCCACCGCGCCCCCCATGTCAAGCATTGCAGTCAACATACACCGTTCTCAAGGACCGGCAGTGAGGATGGCCTTTGAGGTAAGCCGAAGGCGCAGGTGACCATGCATGGTCCAGAGGCCGCGCTCGCGGTGGGGAGGGACCTCTGTGAGCAGCGGCGGGCGGGGATGGCCTCCCCACGGGGTCTCGGAAGCGCGAGCGGAAATCTATTGCTCTCAGCTACAGGCCGGGGGTGGGGGCGACCCTTGAGGGGCCTCCTGTTCGTGAGCGGCCAAGGTATGCTGAGCGCAGTCGAAGCACGAGCGAACGAACAGGCCAGCGCATGGCGCCAAGGCAGTGCCAATGCAGTAAGGCCATGCGCCGCGATGCGGCCACGGTGGGGCGGCAAGCGTACCCGAGGGGGTTGCCCCCGACCCTGGTCCCGGATGCACAAGCGAGCGCCGGAGCCAGACACTCGTCGGTGACCTTCAGGCCTGCACCGACAGCTTCAAGGACGAGCGCGCGGAGTGCCCCTCGGTGGGGGGCACAAACGTTCCTGAGAAGGTCGCCCCCGCCTCCCGGCTATCGCTTATCGAGCAGTGCCTGGCGTACGCGCCACAGTCAACACGAGCACCCCGACCACCCCCGCCTTCGACAGCGCCGTCGCGCATTCCCGGACTGTCGCGCCCGAAGTAAAGACGTCATCCACCAGGAGCACCCGCTTCCCGGCGAGCTCCCGCCGGCGCGCCGCTTCGAACACGCCCGCCACGTTCTTCTCCCTTTCTGCCCTTCCAAGGCGCGTCTGGGGCGGTACCTGCCGCACCCGCCTCAGCCCGCCCTCTACCACCCGTCTGCGAAGCAGCCGGCCAAGCTCCCGTGCGAGTTCCGCGGCCTGATTGAAGCCACGCTCACTTTCCCTCTTGCGGTCCAGCGGGACGGGCACGATGCAGTCGAACTGCCACTCGTCCGGCGATGAGGTGATGACCTCCGCGAGCAGCCCGCCCAGCAGCCTTGCAAGCGGCCGCCTTCCCTCGTACTTGAACGCCAGGATACAGTCCTTCAGCCGTCCCTCGTAGAGGCCCGCAGACCTGAAGCGCTCGTAGGCGACCCGGGCATTCCGGCAGGTGACGCAGGGCTCCCCGGAAGCCGCCGGGCGCCCGCACACAGCGCACGCCGGCCCGCGCAGCAGGTAGAGGCCTGTCCTGCACTCCGGACAGAGGACACCCGCGGCCCCGCGGTCCGAACCTCTACCGCACAAGCCGCAACGTGGCGGAAACAGGAGGCTCGCAGCCCCCTCTAGCAGGTTCTTCATACTCGAAGACACATGGCGGACACCCTTGAATGCACTGTCGATGAGTTCCCTGGAGTCTTTCACACTGTCTTAGCGACGATCTTGACGACTTGCTTCTGATGACCTTCCGGAGCTTCAAACACGGTCTCGCTCTCGCGGCACGAAGTGAGGGCTCCGGAACGCAGCACCGATGTCTCTATTTTGCACAATCGGCAAAAAGCAGGTAACTCGGAGGCACGTCCTCCTCTATCACCGGGAACCGACCTACCTTTTCAAAGAAACGGTTGTCGATATTATCGTCGTTGATCTTGGAGACTTCACCGACCAGCGCCATTCCCTTTCCCTCCTCGGCCCAGAACTTATGGTAAAGCCGGGGTGGAATGCAGACACTTTCACCTGGGGTGAGGATGAGCTTTGTGCCAGCCGCAATGGTCTTCTGTACACCATCCACCGAAAGCGTGACAGGCGCTTCCGATAGGCCCTCTTCATCCGTGGAATCATAGAACTGGATGACCAGGTTGCCGCCAGCGCGGTTGATAATATCCTCCATTTTCGCCGAGTGGAAATGCATCGGCGTGACCTGGTTCTCTGAGACGATCAGGATCTTCTCGCAGTAGGTCTTATCCTGGTACCTGGAGTCAGTCATATGCCCATTCCTGATGGTGAAGATCACCAACCCTGTCCTGGCGAAATCACCGGAGCCGAAGTCAGTGATGTCCCAGCCCAGCATGCACTCTCTGATCTCGTCTGCTTCGTCACCTTTCTTCGCCCAATCATCAGGAGTCCAAAAGGCAAACGGCGGCAGCCAGAAGTTCTGACTTCTGAGGAAGTCAACAGCCTCATGAATAATCGCATCTATCTTCGACCGTTTCATACCACACCTCCCATGAGTCTCAGGTTAGTGGTCTTGTAACGTTTCACCCTTAAGGCCAGGATCCCCTGTTCAGAGCGGCCGCAGGCTTCAGACTGCGCAACCTTGATCGGGTCGACCTGCCTCCATCACTCTTCCTCTTGAATCCTATCTTATCATACCCGCCAGGATCCGTTTGCTTAATGTGGTAGCCGACGGTATTCTCGCGTGTATCATATATTTTGAGGCAGTTTGCTGTCTTAGAGTCTTTGGCCAGGCTGACGTTGGCACCCCTGGCCTTGTCGCTATTGACTGTCCGAGAGCGCGGGTCGGCTTAAATCGAGATAGACAGAGAAGACCTCCCAGAGCCGTGCCCGGGACAATCGACACTGTCAATCGGGGGCTGGTGCTATTAGCTTGTGAATTGGATATGGGGGAGGGCAAGATCGCATTGAAACTGGGGTCGATGTTCCAGTGAAGAAGACAAAAAGCCGTA
>SDBT01007588.1_pt1 | contig 17819 bp, 34 predicted proteins | sample 2277101 | NCBI WGS metagenome assembly SDBT01 (sample SAMN10404973, study PRJNA504765) | marine sediment metagenome | isolation source: marine sediment core GS10_PC15, 103 cmbsf | place: Arctic Ocean: Southern Knipovich Ridge | collected 2010 | reverse complement strand
CGAACATCAGCATGGCGTCCCGCTTTATGTCGTAGCTGTCGCATTCTAAGCCAAGACAATTGAGGTATGCCGTATCATCAAACTGCCTCGCTGGACACACGGTAAATTCGGATCCACATGTATCACACACATGATGCGAGATCTTAGTGCCAAACTCATTCTTGCCGTAGCTTATCCATGTCAAATGCGTACTCCTTTCTCTATCTTGATCCCAGCCCATATGATCAGAGTACTAAGATCCTGATCGCTGAGACTGATGATGCCAAAGCCGTCAGCCATCGTGAGCTCCTTGGTTGAGCTAACTATGTTCTTGTATCCAAGGATCTCTCGAAATACCTCTAGCTTGGCGGAACGCTTGAACCTGACGCCCGTGGACGTCAGCTTAGCGTGTAAAGCCGTGAGTTGTGCGTCGGTGATGGGTCGCGCGAGAAGAGCGGGGTTACTCTGATGCTGACGAGCCAGTAGTAGCAGGCTCTTCACTGAGAAGTCGTCTTCCATTTTCGGTCAGCCTCCTAGACCGTGACTTGAGAGGGGTCTTATCAACCAGTCCCATGTTGATGAGCTTTTGAACACGACGGAACACGCCGCTCTTGGCTCTGAGACCGAGGTAGTGCGCCATCTCTTCATAGGTCAACCGATCGTCGATCATACGAAGTACTCGTATGTCGAGATCAGTGACCTGTGATGGCGTAGGGTTAGAATGCAGCGGTGTCTTCAATTTCTTCGTCGTCCTCATCTTCGAGCTCGATGTCGTCGGGCAGCTCGCCCAAGATCTCTTCATCGTCACGCTCAAGAAGCGCATCTGCTAGATCCGCTGGGGAGTCACCCCCAAACGGATTGTCTACAGGGTCTTCGGACGGCTCTTCGCTGGGAACTATGTACTGCTCAGCTATCCTTCGAGCGACCGATACCGAGACGACCGAGTAGTCCTCGAACAGTTCGAGTGGAAGCAGGTTCTCTCTGATCACTTCCATTGCCGCTTCTGATATGCGGACGGTCGACGCCTCCACCTCTTGTTTTACTGGCTCAGCATCCAGCTCTGATTGCTTGGCAGCGTAGTGGCTCAGGGCTGCATGGTAGCCAGCCTTGTCCCCAGTTGTTTTGAATTGTCGTTCTGCCGCCTCGAGTCCTGCGTTTATATCTTCTTGATTCATGTCACACTCCTTGTGAACGTCGGTTCTATTGTACCACTATTTCCGGCGGGGTCCTAATCCCTTGGCTATACGGGTTTCAACGCACGAACAGAGTCGTTTCTCATCGGCTCTTAGCTCTTGGTTGTACGACATGACTAGGCCGTGTCCAAAGCAGTACTTGCAGCTATTCTTGGCAAAGTTACGTGGTTCATACTGTTTCTCCTCCGGGGGAGTTAGGCCATCATCCGGAAGATCTGCGACTGCTTCTAGGCCTGGCGGTACGTAGAGCTTGCCGGGCATCTTGTCGCCGCTCTCGATAGTCAGGTCGTCTGGCTGCTCGGCCTTGAACTCGTCGACGCCCGGAGGTATATAAATACCACCCTCCGTCTTGCCCTTGGTTGCCACGGGTCCTTCGTTAGACGGCTGTGCTATTGTCATATGCTGACGACCTGCGGTGCCGGCGGTGTCGCCGGTGTTTTAGTGAAGTGGGGGAGTGCTGCATTTTCAAGACGACTATACTGTCCCATGAAAATCGCTCTTGCTATGCCTGTCTTCCCTTGTCGATGCTTCGCCACTATTAGATCCGCAGTTCCTCGGTTTATTGTAACAGGGTCCCAGTAGTCTTCTCGATGCAAGAAGGTAATGGTATACGCATATTGCTCGATGTTACCGCTCTCCCTTAGATCTGCCAGGTTAGGCGACTTGTCCTTGCGACGCATGATGTCCCTGTTGAGCTGAGCTCCCATCATGATTGGGATGTCCAGCTCTCGAGCTAGCTCATGTAGTACACGCAGGTGCTCGTCGATCTGTAGGTACCTCACCCGCTGGCTTTGGTCTGGCCTGATGATCTGGAGGTAGTCTATGAACACTACATCCACGCCCTTCTCTGCTACAAGCCTGGTGACCAGGTCCTTGACGCGAGTGATGTCTTGTCCAGGTGTGTCATCTATCCAGAACTTGAGCTTCTCCATCTCTCCGATAGCGGCCGACCACTCCTGCATATCGAATGCAGAGAGTCCGTCCTTGATGTCGAACAGATCCAGGGCTACCTTGGTCTTGTCAGCTATCAAGCGTGTGATCAGTTGAGATATAGGCTGCTCGAGGCTGATGAAGAGAGGTGTGTGTCCGGCAACGGCTGTGTTCCTGAAGAAGGTGGTGAGCGCTGCCGTCTTGCCTATACCCGTGACTCCGCCAAGTATGTTGAGCGTGGTCTTCTGGAGCCCACCGGATAGGATCTTGTCCAGGTCTGCGAGGCCCGTGGGCACGGGTACGATCTGTCCTGACTGTACCAGTAACGTGCGGTCAACGTGCGCTTCGAGTGCTGCCTTGGTTCCAAACAATCCTTCCGAAATTTTCTTTGGATTCGGCTGAGTCATTTTTGACTACTCCGATCCACAACGATAGGTTTGTCGACCTCAGACCTGCGTCTGTAATCAGGCAATCTGATGGAGTGTACGTCTACCAGATCCTGATCCAAGATCCTGCTCGCTACTCTTGAGTTTGCTCTTATGAGCTCCTTCTTGTTGAGGTTGGTTGCTATGACCGTAGGCCTGTACTTTCTCAATCGATAGCGTAGGTCTATGATCTGAGTGATCTTATTCTGAACCGTCTTGTTCGCTGTGTCGACACCGTAGTCATCTAGTAACAGCACCGGCACACGTGCCAGTTCCTCTGTTAGTTCTTCTGTGTCACCGTCCTTTCCAAAGCTATTGAAGATCGCACTCGTTAGGTCTCCAGCCCCCAGGTACACAGCGTATGGTCTCAACAGACCATACATGGCAAGCAACAGCATCGTCTTGCCGGTACCTACTCCGCCCATGAGAGTCATCCAGCGGGCATCGACTGGGTTAGCGATGATCATGCTGGCGTGAGCCTTGGCTTTACCAAGGTCGGTCCACCGGCCACCGCCCCATTGCTTGATCTCGTCTAGGTCTGGTATCTTCACACCATGGGGAACTGCAGACAGTTTTCTCCAGTGGTGCATACTGTCCCACTCCCACTCTCGGAGCCGGCACTCGCAGAAGACCTGATACATACCGCCTTCTATTTCTATTGTGCCGAGGCCCATGCCCCCACAGTGCGGGCACTCCTCCGGCCCTTTAGGGGCCGTAGTGGGAGTCGAGTGCGTCCAAGTCTGTACCGTCAGGCGTAGTATCGCCTCCGGATCCAGTTGCGTTGGCTCGTCTGATTTCCCAGTCACGATATTTCTCCGCGTCTCGTGCCACTTTCAGGAATCCGCTGAAGCTCCATCGGGTCCCCTTTACTCCATCTATGCGCTTCTCGGTGGCCCACCCAAGCACAGTGTCCACCCATTCCTGGGTGACTATCTCTGTCTCGATCGATAGTGGTAGTCCTGCTGCACTCTTCCTCTCTGCGCGGTTCCTGTAATACTTGCGCCCGAATGGCGCAGCGTACCGCATTATGTTGGCGGGTATTATCTGCCACTTGGGCCTGGTCCGCCTGTTACTCCACTGTGCTTCCTCTTCGTCAATTGGTACATACTCCAGCTCCTCAGTCATTGTCTGACCCGAACTCCGGTTCGTCCCTTTCATTGTCCTCTTGTTCACCGCTACCTGTGGGGGTAGTAGTAGGTCTACGCAGCTGATATAGGTTACTCATGTGCCATCCTCGCTGTTCTGATTCGATCATCCCGCGTTCTCGCATGTCCTTCAGTGTTTTCTGCACATAACGAGGTGAACACCTACATTTTCTTGCTACGGTATCTTGTAGTGGCCAGAAGTGACCATCGTCACTAGCATAGTCAGCAAAAGCTAGATGTATCAGCAATTGGGTGCGCTCATACGGACTGTTGTCCCATACCCAGTTCATCCACTTGATGGACATTAGCGCTCGCTCCGAGGGAACAGGTCTTCAGCTGGCAGCCCCAAGTAACGGGCTACCTTGTCCAGCTCACTGAGTGACCAGGGTCGAGAGCCATTGAGCTTCCGCGACAAGGCGCTCTTCGTGATGCCTAACCTGTGGGCTATGACTTGCTCTTGCAGCCCACGTTCTGTCAGTACTTCACGTAGTTTTATCGCTTGGAATGGTCTGGGTCTAGCCACTGCTGTACATCACGATGTTGGACAGCGCCTCAGCTTCCCAGATCCTGCCTTTGGTGTCAGCCGGCCTGTCGAACGCCTGTTTGAAGGCCTGCTTAGCCCGTGTCTCGGGGGTCTTGCCTTTCATCTTGGGGTAGGCCACGATTGCTTCAGCTGCAAGCGTCTGATTGTCCACCTCCATGATGGACACACGCTCGAGTGCGCTCGGTGCTGTCTGTCCACATCTAAACAGCTTGATGCGACCGTTGTTGGTCGCAACGCCCATGATTTGCCAGGCTATCTGCTCACTCTGAGCCTGGTGTACCTCGTGTTGATGTGCGTTGTTGTAGAACATGAAGTACCCACTCATGGTAGTTTCCCTTCTTTGGCAAGTCTGTTGAGTACACGCACAATCTGTTTGGCAGACAAATGCTTGCGATATACGCTACCGCGCACTCGCTTGGTTGCTACTGCTGTAACGCCATGGACTGAGTCTGTCACGATCCTGAATCTATATGTACTGTTCATATTCCTACCTCTGGTGCGTCCATACGAAAGTCCACTAGGCCGGTCAGCTTCTTCTTGATGGCGCCTAGCTGGTCCTCATCACACGTGATGGTTAGACGAGTCATGCCATCGGGTTCAATCCTCTCCTTACCAAGAGCAGCCACTATCTGAGTGATACCCTTCTCATCTCGCCACTGCTGCTCGATGTCTCTCTTGCTAACCTGTGGGTCTGTGATGAACCCTGTGATCTCCTTTACTCTCTCGGACAGGTTCTTCGGGGCCTTCTTGAAGAGGTGCCTCAGCATTGGGACAGCTGACCGTGCCTTGCGCCGGTATCCTGCTGCCCACAGTACTGCTGCGTTGGGCACTCCATTGGCCAGCATGTAGGGGACAAGCTCACCAGACACAAAGCTCAGGTCGTACCATTCAGAGCTCTTCACCTGGCTGTCGTCTAGTGCTTCGGCGAGCCACTCATGAATGCTGCTGGCTTCCCCGGGGGAGTACTGATGTGATCCGTCCTGCACAACCTGGGTCACATGATAGACCATTGCTCGATCGAACTTGTCCTTACCGGCAGCCAGTCTGCCCATAGCGACAACATCGATCACGCCTTTTAGCTTGGCCTGTCCTTCTGGATCTTCGGGTGCCAGCCCGTCCGTTAGCTCAGCTATCGTATCGGTGCGTACTATATCTTTCACGAACTCCGTTGTTGCTACTGCGTCTTCGCCATCTTTGTCGTCCTTGAGGAGCCACTCATTGTTCATCGTATCTTTCTCCTGGTAGATAGATCAATCTGAATAGGTGGTCATCGGGGAGGACCCATTCACCCTCCCGCCACATTAGTTCGTGGTCTTGTAGAACTTGGACTGCGCCCATCTCGTGCTCTGTTATTATTTTCCTCATCCTTCCATAGTGCCAGTCATAAGGCAGACTGACTTGATCAGCTGTCTCCCTCACCCACTCTTCATAGCTCAGCCATATATCCCAAGGCACCAGCCATAGTCTACGAGGTAGATTGGAATCTTTGGATCCAGCCTTACCTGTGCCCATCTGGAGAGCAAACCAGGCTGTTGCTCCGTGCTTCTTTTGCCAATCAGTAAGACCTGCTCGCTGGTGCTCCTTGATGTCAGCGAACGGGAAGCTCAGCTTGGCGGACTTGATCTCAATGGGAAAGGTCTGCCCTCTAAGCACGCCCAGTCCATCATAGGGCTGGTTGTCTACTCGGTAGATAAGTTGACGACAATGGGGGCAGTAGCGACGGTCTTCAAACTTCTTCCAGTCGCCACCGATACCACGAATCAGTTTACCTATATCTGCTTCGGACTTCTTTCTTGCTGTCATGAAGGCGCCTATTTTACCACATCAGTTGACATCGTCAACTAGCCGCACCTTCGTTGATCAGCGTATTTAGGGGTACGATCGTGTTGATCTCCAGATCTGGGTACTTCTCCCGCCAGTATTCTCTGGCCATCTCCTCGTCGGGTGAAAATACCAGAGCTAACAAGATGATCGGTAGGTCGGAGGTAGTGCCTTCATCCTTGTCCTTTCGGAGCATTTCTTCGGCCTCTTCAAGATTCCAAGCAAGACCGATCATAACGTCGTCAGTTTCTATTTGCATCGTACTCTCCCTCTCTGATTGGCGTGACGTCATTGAAGACGTCTTCGTCAGTCACCTCGGTAACCCATGTATAGCTCACACCTCGTTTGACATCTCGGATTGTTCTCTCACTCACTCCAAATTTTCTCCCAAGCCAGATATTGCTTTTTTTGCTGATGCGGATCATACGAACCTGGATCTCGTTCAGCTTCTGACCCTTTCCCTTACTGATGGCCATCCGATGCTTGGGAGTTTGAGAGGTCGCACCGGTAACAAGGATCTTCTTATAGTCCGCACCAGTCAGCTCGCAGAACTCACGGACGACCTTGTCCGGAACCGACCTGCATAAGAATCCCACGATCAGCTGGGCCTGTCTCCCCGAGTCGGCCTTATACATCTCTTCATCAGGAACCTTGCGTGTAATTACATCGGTGTCGTCATAGAGAAATAGTGTGAAGATGTGTTCTTCTGTCATCGTTGCCTCTTTGCGGTTGATGGATATGTAGTAGCTATTGGACCAGCGTGTGCACCTGGCAGCCAAACAACTAGGCAAGCAGGCTCGACATGAAACGGGCTGTACGATTCACCATCCATGCGTACAAACTTTAGAGTTCCGTCGATGAACCGTATCTCTGAAGCGCTGCTGAGAACATGATCGTGCCACCATCGGGCTTTAGATCTCACTGGCAAGATGCCCACCACAGTTGAGAAGCTCTGTTGTGCTTCAAGCACAGCTTTCTCAGTCCAGTAGTGAAGTACACTTTCATCCCAGGGTGGCGCCAGCCAGATAGTGCCTTTCCAAGTTTGCTTGAGCGCGTCTTCTTCTTGAGTGATGTAGTCATCAGTCATGTGGTCTTCATGACTTGCGGCCACGTCCAAAGTGAACTGGAACTCTTTGTTCAGGACGTTCCACCATCTCTTGGGGGTAGCAAGATAGACCTTGCCCCACCCAGGCTTATACATCCCAGCGTTAGTGCGTGTGTAGCTCATGGTGTCCAGACGGCAATACGTTGGATCTCTTCATCGTCTTTGGGTCCTTTCGTAAAGTTGCGGTTCACTCCCTCGAGTACATCTAGTCTGTCGGCAATACCAAGACCGTCGTCAATCATGGCTCGTGCGATCGACAGGAGGTAGACATGCCGCTCAGGAGGATTAGGGTTGAACCCCGTCTCCATCCACCTACTCACGACTCCAGGCTTTCTAGGTTCTGATTGGGGTAGAGTAGGCCGGGGTGCGATACGAGCTTTCATTAGACTCTTCATCCAGTTAGGAACAAAGGTCATCTCAGCCGGTACCCTCAACCAGGTATATCCATTGCCGAAGAGTGGAAGCACCACGATACCTCGTCCGGCTCTGTATTCGCCTGCGAAGCCGAAGGGTTTGGGTACAGTCCGATCAACATCATCAGCCCCCTGGTGAAAGTAAAGGTGTGCTCCCCCGGGAGACTTGACGATCGTAGTCTTAGGGAACGGCATCTCGAAGTCGTGTAGGTACTTCTTGAATGCCTCGATGTCATCGAGATCCAGGACGATCAGCTTAGAGGGCCCTAAGATAACCGCCCAGTTATGGTTGCGGAACTGACCGTGCCAGTCCATCACTACTTCTATGCTAGGTGCGGTATAGATCTCCTTCCACTTTACTGCAGCTCCTTTGCTCTCTCTGCTCAAGGGTATTAGTGCCCACCCCAGGCTGTGGTAGTACTCTAACTGTGTGATTTTCAGCTTGCTCATAACATTGTCATTTGTGTTGCCTCAACTGAACCCGGCATCGGGGGAAGATCTACCTTGCCCGCCATGATCGCTGGGAGTCTGGCGAAGTCATCCAGTAGGACCTGCCGTAGACTGCCTCGGTGAAGAGCAGCTGCTGGATGGTACATCAGCACCACTATGCGTCCTCCTACGGCGTAGGGATTGCCGTGGACTGCACCTATCTTCACAGGGGACGGTGTATATCTCCCCATGGAGTAACGACCCAACGTGACAATCACAGTTGGGTCAACCAGATCTATCTGTTGTTCTAGGTGTTTGCTACAAGCATCTACTTCCTCCTGTTGGGGATCTCGGTTGCCTGGGGGGCGACACTTGACTATATTGGTGATGAAGACCTCTTCACGAGTCAAGTCGGCCGCCTGGAGAAGTTCATCGAGGAACTTACCAGCTGCTCCTACAAAGGGAAGACCGGTCTCATTCTCGTGGTGTCCAGGCGCCTCGCCGATGAGCATGACTGCTGCGCTCTGAGGGCCGGAGCCAGGCACTGCTTTCTTCCGCATACCAGACAGCACACAGTCTTTACAGATCCGGACTCTAGCTGCAACCATGTCGAGCTCGGTGGGAGGCCCTGCCGGCTCAGGCTGTTCCTCAATGTCGGATAGATGAATCTGCATAAGCCATTGCCGCCATGTGGATAGCCTGCCTCACTCCAGGGAGAGCAAGAAGATCTTGTGCAACATTGAGATCTTTCTGAAGATCCAGAGACTTCTTGTAGTAGTGGCCTGCTATCTGGCGTGCTTCATCCTTTTGGTCAATGAGCGTAAGAATGGTCTCCTGAAGTATCTCGAAAGGGTCTTTCCTTTCAACCATATCGAACTCAGGTCCTTTCATCTTGGATTCAAATCGGGGACGCTGACAGAAGCCGCAGTGGGAGCCATATGGGACTTGGTTGAGCATATCTGGCTCGTATAGGCAGTCACAATCTCGCTCTGTGATCGTGTCTTCTGGGGTCATGTGGTCACCTTGATGGTGAGCTCCTCTGCGACCCAGTCGACGATCTCTTTGGGCCAACCTCTCATTTTGGCTAACTCCTCTAGGCTAAAGCCGTCGATCGCTAGATACACATCGTCTTCTAGCTTGTGCCTGACATACTCTTGGTCAGCCGAATTTGCCATGTCGAGCGTGATAACGCTAGTCAATGGGGTCAATTTCTTCTCCTACATCGTTGATGTTCCACTCATCAAAGCCGGCCTGCTTAGACCTGTTGGTAGTGGAGTGCAGCATGTCGACTTTACTCAGGAACCAAAACACGGCTTCACTTACTTCAGAGTCCGGGATGAGAAACTCTCCGTCTTCTTCTTTCTCAAGTTGAGCCATTTCCTCCCAGGACAGCCCAAGCAGGACGAGAGCCTGGTTCAGGATCTGGAGTAGCTCGCCCCGATCCACCAGCAGTGTCGAGATTATCGTCGCCCACTCGTTCCCCGCTGCTACCTCTTCCATGAGCTTCGCTCTGCGGTCCAGTCTCTCCCACTGCAGATTGTCCTTGATCATGTGCAGCAGGCGCTTCTTTACTTCCGGAATCGTTGAAATTTTCTCCGTCTGTTCTGGCATTCTTTTTTTCTCCTATTGGTCCAGCTAGTTTTCCGCCACCGGTCTCTTTGATCGTGTGAGGTGGGTACCCGTGAAGATCAATAAACCAGAGGATAATGTCAATATCCTCAGAGTCTTTTGGATACAAGCCCCATTCATTTGTGGTCAGGTGAACCTCCGTTTCTATTCTACCATGTGTTACGATGTCGACATGGGAAACGTACAGGAAGATCTTGTCAAGATTGAGGGTGCACCCAGCCCTACTGACATCAAGCGTCTCATGAAGGCCGCTGAGGTGATGGAACTGCATATCGTACAAAACATCACCATTACTGATGCGTGCAAGCAGGTGGGCATCTCCCGTGCTACGTACTCAAGATGGGTCAAGGACGGCGTCTTCGCTCCCCTGGTCCAGGCTTATGTGGGTCCCATTGAGCTCCAGATTCAAAGTCAGGCGCTCCAGGGGATTGCCGAGTTCGTAGACTGGTTGGTCAAAACTGCTACGGGGAAAACCCAGAATGCCACCAACTTTGATAGGATGAACGCCGGCAAGATGCTGTGGACCGAGTTCGCTTCCAAGATTCTTGCGACGTCGGCGCCAGTCGTTGAGCCTAAGCCTGATGAAGAGAGAGACGAAGGTGCCGAGTACCTGGAGACGGAGCCTAAGTGGAAACTTGGTCCTGGTGAGAAAGTTATTGAGACTACCACCGTAGAGAGGTCTCCAGCTCCGATCGATGTCACTCCCCCGGAAGATGAGGTTGTGATCTAAAAGATGTAGTGCCATCTCTTGGGATCCTTGTTATTCCAGGAATTGATCAGCTCCAGCATAAGGTTCCGGCCTCCGATCACCCACACAGAACAGTCAAACTTATCGTCAGTCCTCAAGTACCAAGCTGTGTAGAAGTACTCAGTGAAGACCAGTTGTTTCTCTGGGTCGTTATGAACATAGATCACACCTGCTTCTTCATACGTCTTCATCAGGCGCCTCCTAGCTTTATCAGGAACACGAGAACTGCTGCAGTTACAAACCCAAGTAGCACCTCTTTCCACGTTATCCTAGCCATATGTGCACCAGATACCACTCGTCATCGTCTGGTAGGTAGACGTTGAGAAGATCGTCTTGGATCATATCGTCTTCATCCATCAAGTCGTCGTACTCAAGAGCAATGACTGTGATGCCGGCGGGTTGTTCATAGACGTCCACGGCACCGTTTGTAATGTCTACCAGCACTGGGATCTCTTTCATACGAGCATAAAGGCGACGCTCTCTGCGAACACGAACTTCGTCGTTCTCGTATTCAGTGAGACGTTCGGCTAAGTTCTCTATGATGAGGCCATACTCTTCCTTATCTTGGCCCAGCCTTTCATTATCTGCCATCATATGCTTGATCTCTGCAATCCATGATTTAGGTGCAGACTTTTGTTCCATCCTTTCAATCAGCGTCATGCGTCTTTCTCGTCTCTTTCATCTCTGGCCTGATGGGGCGTTTGGAAGATATAGTGTCCGCCACGGCGACTCTGCACCCAGCAGAATATCCAGAACATCGTATTTTTCTTCATGGAGCCTATGATGTCCTCATTGCCGGACCATCCACCAGTGCTCAAGTGCCACTCGTAGAGATCCAGCTTCTCGACAACATAGTCTGGGTAACTCCAGATATTGCTCACGTGGAGCATCAAGACGTCGTAGTCTTGTATGCTTTCACAAAGTGCTAACTCTTCTTCGGTTGGATAGTTGTTCTCGTCAGGCATCGAAATTCTCAACGTCCTTTCCAGGCCATGGATTCTCAGGATTCATGATAGGGCACCACCGCGAAACTGGGCAGTACGTGCTGCCAGAGGGGCCGCCTTCGGTACAGCGGACATAAGCTCCAGTCCTTACTTCTACACTGTATTTAGGCTTCAGGCTAAAGTCTTCACCGTCTTCGGCCAGGCCCTTGCCGATCGCATAGAGCTCAAGAGAACCCAGGGTATCCTCTACCTTGACTGCACTCTTGCGGCCTTGTTTCTTCAGGGCATACTTTGTCGGCCGCTGCCAGCGTTCTTCGTCCGTACATGCTCTAGGAACAGGCTCATCGTGCGTGCGAATGCGATCCCGGATGTACTCTTCGGTCTCATGAAGAGGCCATGCGGGGACATCGTACTTCCACACAGACGCTGGGGGATAGTTGGAGCCAGACCGTTGTTTATCACGAATGCTCCAGTTCTTGAAGAAGCATCCAATGGCAAGTGTATCGATTTCGATCCCACACATAGCCAGGATCCATCGGTACACGTTGACTTGTGCGACCCAGTCTTCTTTGATACCGTCCAAGACTGACCACACATTAGCGGTCTTCCAGTCATCAAGATGTCGCTCGGCAACGTCTAGGCTGTCGGCCTGGCCGGATAGCCAGTACTCTACTCCATCTACTTCGACGACGGCCTCGTAGCGCTTTTCGGTGAGCTCTCGAGTAGCTCCTTGGGCCACCATGTAGTGAATGGCGTTCCCGAAGAGCAGCCACACCATATCAATGACATCCTCTTCGATGTCGTCTTCATGCAAGTACTCCAGGCGCCGGATCAGCGGGGGCTTCTGCAACTCTGTGGCGCTGTAGTCAATACCAGGGCCTTTGTCGTAGGCCTCCTGGTCTTTCCGGATTGCGTTGGCTATGATCTCCGGGATTCCGAACAGATTGGTGATCTTTCTCGTCAAGGTAACACCTCCGGTATGGGTTCCATGCCTTCTGGCATCTTGGGCTTTCGTGGGCTATAGGTTCCTCCCATGAAGGACACCATTGGCCCGCTCAAGTCAGTGCCCTCGTCGTCACTTAGTTCGCCGCCCTCTCGGAAGCTATAGTATTTTCCACCTCCGACAATCACATCGTCGAGGTATCCGATGTTGAAGAGCGATAGCTGTTGCTTGAGGTCCCTTGTTGACCATACATCCCCATCGCTTGGCTCGATTCTGTTAGCCTGGGGATGGTTGTGGACAACAACAATCTGGTGGGCATTACACATCAGAGCATTTCTGACGATCAAGCGGCCGACAGACATTGTTGATGTCATGTTGCCCTTACTCATCATCTCTCTGCGGATCATATGCCCTTCCCAGGTTAGATAAACAACCCAGAGTTGTTCATGCCCCAAGGCATTCATCTCAGCGAAGTTGGCTGCGATCTTTTCGCCACTACTCATGTCTAGTCCCTCATCAGTGGCCATCCTAGATTTCTCAGCCAGTGCCATTGCTGCCGCAAGCCGCATGATCTTTTGCGGTTCAAGACCATACTTGGATGCTATATCTGAACGCTGAGCGATGAACCAGGCGTTCCCGCCTGCTTCTGCCAGCAGCTCTGTTGCGACGTCGATGTCCAGACTAAGAGCTGCGGCAAGTAGCTCCTCGCTGGTTCTTACTTTGAAGTCAGCTTCCATTTCCATTTATCTTGCTCCTTATATAGGTCCAAGAGGACTATTCCCCACAGGAACAGCAGGTTCTTCAGTTTCTTCTTCACTCTGGTTGGTGATGGCCTCCGCTGCTTTCTGGTATAGGCTGCCTAGATCCGGCAGCTCTACGCCGGCAAGTTCTTCCTTGATGGCTTGTGTGATGAGCGAATGGGCGGAGTACTTGCCCACCTGGGCTTCGATGTCATCACCATATAGAACCGACGCAGCTGCCATCCGCTGCATGACTAGAGCCAGGGCCCTAAAGAGCATAGTGTGCTCAACTTCCATGAACACAGTCTTGCAATACTCTATCTGACCCAGTCTCCAGTGCCTGCGACTCGCCTGATCCACCGGATAGACACTGTAGTCTATTTCGTAGAAGAACACATTTTGGAACTTTACAGCGTCCACGCCCTCGATGGCTTTCTGGTTGAGGATTACCGCGTCATATTTCGGTGCCTCTTCTCTAAGCCATGCAGGCATGTCTTCTCGATCCAGGCTCTTAGGCAGGCGCACGCTTGTTACTTGCCCCCTACTTAGGACGTCCATCAATCTAGGCACGATGTCTCGAACATCAGTATGCGTTACATAGATGATGGTCTTACGATCGTCGTTCAGCTCGTCTAGTACAAACTTCAACAGCGCTCTCTCCGGAGCACATACGTAGCTATCCGGGAAGATTCTGATCGTCGGGTTGTGTATAGAGTGGTAATCCAGGGTAGGAGCAATCGCATAGGTAAGTGAGGACTGCATCTTACCGGCTGCTTTAGCTCTAGCTTTTCCTGACTGCTGAGCGGCCACTGCTGACTTGAACATACCCATATAGGCCTCGTGATGATCAGCGTCCAGTTTCACACGTAAGCCAGACACCTGGAGTGGAGGCATCTTGATCCCAAGATCTCCGAGCTTGACGTGCACGGTACTGGTAGCCATCATTGCCACAAGTCTAGGCGGTGCTGATGGGAGCTCCTTCTTTGTCTTGGAGTCCTTGCCCCATCCGTTGTTACTCTTCTTGGTCACCTTAGCCACATTGGCTAGCTCTTTCATCCATAGGGCTTTGGCTTGGTCCATGTCACCCCAGTTGGGCCACTCATGGGGGTTGAACATAAAGTACAACCAGAAGAGACTGCTGGCCTGGCCACCGTACAAGGTAGCGGTGAGCCCCAGAAGGTACTCTGACATACGTGCCAGGGTGTAAGTCGTGGATCCCCTGATCGATGAATCGTTGGCCATCTTGTGAAGTTCATCAATGACCAGCGTGTTCATGAAGGGGCCACGGCCTATCCTCTCCAGCCTTTTGCGATTACGGTAGATGTATTCACCCACGTCGTACTGTGGGCTGCGGGTGCGCTCAGATCTACCCATAGGCAATGGCGCCGTCTCCTGAAACAGGGGACCGCCACACTTAGGGCAGCAGACACTGAAGCCCCGCTTGATGATTCCCTCAAGTCCGGGAGTGTCCTCGATCGTCTGAGTGAGCTTCCGGCTCCAGGGTGAAACAACATCCACCATGGGTTGGTAGCATGTGGGGCATGCTACAGCATGCTCTCCGTATTTCTTCAAGAGCATAGGAGAGTGAGGGATCTTCTCTGAGCCCTTTGATGTGATTATCTCGCTATACGACACCACGTGTGACGCCGCACTGCGGCCTGGCGACCGCGACAGCATTGAGGTTGGGATGAGCCCGAAGATCCGCTTACGTCCACGGTACACACGATTCATGGAGGCCATCAGCTCTACATCTGCTGGACGCTCGAGTTTGATGGTGATAGCGTCTGGCACTATGACCTTGATACGCTCTCTCCATTGTTTCGTGACTCTTCTTGGTTCGATTATCACTGCTGGGAACACATCCAGGCCGGCTCGATCAGCCATATCCAGGGCCATCAGGGCTATCTGGGTCTTACCGATCCCAGCTTCACCGCGGATGATAATCTTCTTTATGTGTTCCGACCAGGATTTAGTAAGGGCGGCAATCACATGCTGCTGTCCTGGAAGAGGGCCACGCCATTCGATGGGCCCGTCTTCTGACCATATACTCAGCGGCATCTCAGCACCCAGGGTCACGAGATATTCTAGTTCCCCGGGGGAGAAGACCTCTTCAAGGTCAAAGTTATACACGGGCTGCACGGCATCCTTCAAGACTTCCGGCAGGATCTTGCCGTAATTCCTTACCAGATCAGATAGCGGCAGTGGTTTCATTTCACTTCTAGTGGTCCTCCTGTCTTATAGTTTCTCGGCTCGATAGTGATGCGGATGCACTGTGTTCGGTTGTGCAGATATAGAGTTATGTAACTTTCATATATCTGCAGCTGATAGGACTCATGCTCCAGTAGTACATCTGACAAGATGGCATCGGCTATAGCTTCCTTGAGGTCTTCGAGATTCATCCTAGGACTCATATCGCTACTGTATTCAGTGATTGGTTTGTCGGTCATCCGACCTCCTCTTCTGGTCCAGGAAACACTGGATTTTCATAGATCTCGGAATCGTTCAGGTAGATCCGCATTATTGGTCCATTTTCGTCCTCTCGAGTGTCGTCCTTGGTGTCGATGAAGAGCACAAGCACGCCATCGACTTCGGCTTCATCGACGATGACTTCGACCAGGTTGGTCAAGCTCAAGCGCATCTCGCCTATCTCAGTCATTGAAATCTAACAGCACGAGCGTGACTTCATGACCCATGCCATCCTCGCCCTCTACTACAGTCTCCAGGATGACCTGATTCTTCTCACGGTCAACAGAGATCTGAATGTCCTCGAGCATGTCGCTTAGGATCAGCAGTCCATCGTTGTCGACGAGTTCCAGATCGATGTCGTCGTATGAACCATGCCCATGAGTGAGCACCATTCTTGCGTGCATCAGCGCAGGTATCCTGCTTTGTACTCACCCAGCTTAGCCAGCACGGCTAGGTATTTGCGGTGCAGGACAAGCTCTTGCTTTTGCCCGTGGATTATCCTGTCTCTGCTGGCAACTCTTTCCTGTGCACCGTTGAACTCGTCACCATAGTGTTTTAGAGACTGCTCAACTATCGAGATGTACTCGAAGTCACCCTTGTTGAGACGTCCTTCCAGCCCTGCTGGTCGATCTGGTCTGTAATTGGTTTTCATTTCAACTCCTGTTGTTCTCTGATCCAATCAAGCAAGGCCATGCGTTCTATCTCAGCTTTGACTTGGTCGATGCCTTGCCACTCGGCCAAGAGTTCTAGGATAGGCATATGAACTGGGTAATAACCATCGATTGTCTCGTCTTCATCGTCTTCGTCGAACTCTCGATATATACAGAGAGTCACGCCGTTTTGTGTCAGCCAGTCAAGAAATGCACCGGCTGCCTGGGTCTGCTCATTTACAGAGTTGATCTTGTCCAGCTCTGGCGTCTTAGGATACTTACTCATCGAGTTCATACTCGGCTTCTGAGAAGTCAAGCAATGGCTTCATGCTCATTAGATAAACTGCCGCTGCTTCCGGGGTATCAAATTCTTTGATAGTTACTGGTTTTTCACCATCGGGGCGGTAGCCCTTTCCCCATGTGATAGTAACTTTCACTTTGTCAGCCATAAAGCTCCTCGATTCACCATCGTGGTTCTGGCAGTCCTCGCTTTTCTACGATGTCTCGGGCCAAAGGACCCCACAATGGAGATAGGGGTGAGTCGTGAAAGACACGAAAAGCGAACACTACTGTTGGGATCAAGCAGATGTATATATCGTGCCAGGCATGCATCATCAATCCAGACATTGTTCCTCGAGTGATGTACATACCAATCCAGAGATCTCTGGGCACCCACTTGATCATCGGCTTGAATAGTTTGATCCTAGTCATCGAATTCCTCTTCTTCATCGTCTTCATCGCCGTCGAATACATCAGCGGTCTCGGTTTGGTAGATCTCCCAGTCTCCTGCCTCAAAGCTCTGGCCGGGCTCATAGCTGGGCTCATAGTGGAACACAGCAATGCTCACGGCATCCTTGCGGATGATCTCAGTGACTTCAACTCGCTGATCCAGTGCTTCACTCACCTCAGTGTCTATGAGCTCAATTGGACTGGAGTGCATGATGATCCCACCCGTAAGTGGTATGTCATTCACGAACTCCTGCATAGCTAATTGTGCCCAAGTGCCTGTGTTGGGTGGCATGATAGGCCGTAGTATCTTGGGTTGTCGCTTTTTTGGTTCAGGCAGTTTCCCTTTCTTTGCGAGAAATGTTAGATCCTCCATTGTGGCTTCTCGATACATATACATAAAAGTACCGTCTACACGCCACAGAGTTTGACTATCGACTTTGATCTTCTTAGCGGTCACTTCATCTACCCACTCTGGGGGAATGGGCAAGCCGGTCGCGTTGGCCATCATCTCCGCAGCTACATCATCATCAAACGGCACCAGTACAGGCTCTTTGATGTTTACCGGCTTAGCTGTGGCATTCCGATAGAACCACACACTGTGGAATCCACCCCCAGGCAGCTTCAACATGATATTGTGGTAGTTTTCTTGCCAGTTGGTACCGCCACCGATAAACTTGCCTTTACGAGATCCGACTGTGATGTATGCACTGGCCTTGAGGGCCCTCTCAATCATCTCGATGTGCATACGGCGACCTATTAGTGAGAGCACATAGATCCCTTTGTCTTGTGCAGCCATTGCATCACACCAAACGCTCGCCGACTTGTCTACACCGGCGAAGTCAGATGGGTACTTGTTCAGATTGGTCAGCAGAAGCTCTGGGGCATCCTCCTTTTGCTCATTGTAGCGTCGCAGATTGGTACTGAAGTAGGCACCAGATCTTGCGAATGGCACCTGTAATCTAGGCCAGGAGTGTTCATAGACATCC
>SDBT01007587.1_pt1 | contig 17819 bp, 24 predicted proteins | sample 2277101 | NCBI WGS metagenome assembly SDBT01 (sample SAMN10404973, study PRJNA504765) | marine sediment metagenome | isolation source: marine sediment core GS10_PC15, 103 cmbsf | place: Arctic Ocean: Southern Knipovich Ridge | collected 2010 | reverse complement strand
GGTTGGATTTAACTTTCTTTGCCCCAAAGCCTTCCAAGCAATGTCAAGGGATTTCGGAAGTATCGCCTCGCTTGGCTTCGGATGATAACGTGGATTTGTGTTGTGTCAAGAGGTTTCGCCCTCTTGTCCTACACTTTGGGGGTATCGGTTTCGCTTGACTTCTTGATGCAGCCCGGCGACGCGGGCTACAGTCTAGGTACGTCTGGATCTAGCGCGCTTGCGCCTCTTACTATTTGCGGCGCTTGCTTCGGCTGCGCTGGCTCGACGTTGGCCGGCGGGTGCGGCGGCGGGCTCGTTCCTTTCTTGTGTGGGTTGGCATGTTACCTCCGGTAGTAGCGCGGTGCATCGGTCGCACCATCGCATGTTACTCCGTCCGAATGCTGGCAGTCCTATGTTAACCCCGCACTCACATAGCACAGTGCGGAGCGGGTTGACTGTTCCTCTTGCCTTGTTAACCATTCGGCTTCATCCAGGGCGCGTCGGTATGGTCGGCCAGTTCGTCCATTAACCCAGTGTTTTCATTGATAAGTTTTAACATCGTCTCGATTGTGAGGTACGCGCTACCACTCTCTACCATTGCGCCCGACGCGCGATAGACCGTCCAACCTTGCAGCATGGCAGACTGATACTTTTCTAAGTCCGCTTCGAATCCCTCTTTGCGCTGGTGTCTGCCGTGTTCGTATGTAATGCCTTCCACTTCCACGGCAAAAAACAAGTCCGGCCACGCGAAGTCGAACCGCCACCGGCGAACATCATCGAAGCGGTACTCGCGGACGGGTTGCTCCATCTTGTTAATGCGGATCTGGAGCGCGAGGGTTTCTTCCGCCTTTGATAGCGCCGAGCGCTTGAGCCGGTTTAATTCTTCGAGTGCTTTAGACATTGCGTTTGACCTTGTTTGTTAGCGAGCGCCGGACTATAGCAGCTCGATGTGACCCCAATCCATAAGAGTCTGGTCCGTGGTTTTGCCGTCGCCGTCCCAGTCGCCACCCCATCGCAGCTTGACAGGTCGAGCGCGGATACCTCCGCAAGCCAGGAAGACGCCAGCCACCACCGCGAACATATGCGTATCCTCCCAGTAGATCCGCCCGTCCACCCACGGCGCGAAGTCGAGAGCCCACGATGCCGGCTTTCCGCTCTTTTCCCTATTGTGCTTCGATTCCGGGTATGCCTTGTGGCTGGCTCCGCTGGCGTGTAAGGCGTTTTGCTCCGCCTCACCCCTGTACCCCCATACAATCGTAAAATCGACTGGTGTGACCCCTATGGCGAGCCTCGCTATGTTTATCAGGTCCGACGCGCAACCGTCGAGCTTTGCGAGCGACGCCTCGCCTAAGTGGTAGTTCATTCCAGGAACCCCATAATGTCGGACGCCTCCCAACCCAGGAAGGCGAGGAAGGCAACCAGCACCGCGCCGATAACGTACCGGCCATTGGTGCTATTCCAGAACGATACCGGCGGCTCCGTGTCGATCCCCTGGAGCGCTTCGAGTGCCGCTATCCGCTCGCCGCCGGCAACCAGCGAGTCCTGCAATATCTGGACACGTTCCTCCAACATATCGAGCCGGACTTTCGCCGTCGCTTGCTTCTGGATTTGGGTACGCTCGCCGTCCATTAGTTGAACGGGTTAACTTCTATCCCTTGAATCGCGTTTAGAATTTTCCGCCCGTCTTCTGTCAGCACGTCCGGGAAGAATATCGGTATGTCTGGATCTCCGAAAACACGTTCCGCTTGCAGTCGAACGAGTCGCAGCCGCTTTAGCCGTTCCTCCGTTGGAAACCGTGAAGCCTTGAACCCGCTAATTGCTAGGTCGATTGCAGCCCGGCCCTTAGTACGGCTTCGGTCGAAGTCTTCCTCCGTGCCGAATGGTACGTTCGGATCTGGCCCGACAAGCGCCGCCGTTATCGTTTGCTGTTGCTGCGCGTCCAGTAACAAGCCCATCGACGTATCCGTATCCTCGCGGTCGAAATCGAAGTTCCGGGTATCGCGGAGCGTCTGAGTTAACCCGCGCTGAAAGGTTGCCTGAGTTACTGACATTGCCGACAAGATCGACGCCTTACTCCCGATCAGCGAGCGAATGAAATCTGTAGGGTTCGGATTCGCCCGCTCCTGGCGCAGTATCTCCGCCGCTTGCGGTGTCCCGAGGTTCTGTTCCTCGCGTCCGAAAGAAAGCATCAATTCGTAAAGGTTCGTTATCTCGCTTGCCACTGGCGATGCCGGGTCCAGTGCCTCGCCGCGCGGGAGGTCAGAAATCAACGTATGCAGTCTGTTGACAATGCGAAGCCCTCGATTCGAATCCCGCAGACCATCGCGCGCGGTAATGTATAGCGGCGTGTTACGTCTAGGCACTTGTTCCGTGCGCTGAGTTGCGCCGTCTACTACCGTGTCAAACTCCGCCGATCTGGTCCCGCGCGCTCGCGCTGCTTGTAACGCTTGCTGAATTTCGGGATTGAGCGAAGCGTCGAAACTGTCTTGCTCCAGGTCGAACCTATCCTGATTCAAAAGGAAGCGCCGGTCGCGGTCCTCGCGCAGCGAGCGGTTACTTGCTGCCGTCTCCGTGGACGTTACGCCAAACTCCAGCCGACGCCGGTTCTCGGCAATCATGCTCCGTAGCGTCGCGTTCGTTATCGCAGCGTTACCTTGCTGCGCTACCGAGTCCGCTATCGCGCCTTGTTGCTGCGAGATTTCCCCCAGGCGTCCGGCTATCGCTACCGCTTCGCGCTGTTGCTGGACCGCCGCTACTGAAGCTTCAGTCTCGCGCCGCCGCGCGCCGCGCTCGACTAACTGTTGCGCTCCGAGTCCCGCCGCGAAAATCGCAAGTAGTGGAATTGGCATTGCTTACCCCTATGCCGGCGGCAACACGTTTATAACATTCGCCGGCCCGCCGCCGCCGCTCAAAATGTTAAACGCCTGACTGCTCGAATCTTGCTTGTTCAGCACCGTAGGCGCTCCGATAATCTGCGCGAGGTTTAACAAGGGCGCGAACTCCGCGCTAAATTGTCCGAGTCCCAGGTTGAACAATGGCGATAGCGAATTGATCCCGATACCCGCCGCTTCGAGGTTCTGCCCTTGTTGCTGGATGCCAAGCCCGCCAGCGCCTAGTAACCGCTGCAAGTCCAGCCCGCCTACGCCCGTCGCAAGCTGTCTCCGCTGCGCTAAGTCCTGCCCTATCAGCCCGGCAGCTCCGCCGGCGAAAGCGCGCTGTGCCTCGCCGCCGGCTTCCTGCGAGAAGAAGGCTTGACGGTCGCCGCCCGTCTGCCCGGCGAGTGTCGATTGCTGGCCGATACTCCCGAGCGTCGTTTGTAGGTTGCGCTGTATCGCTTCGTCCAGCGACGATAACGCGCCGCCTAGCTGCGCTCCAGGCTCCAGGAGTTGCTGGAAGTCCAGACCCCCACCCAGTAGCCCGCCTATCGCCTGACCCACTCCAGGGCCGAACTGTTGCGCCTGATTGGATATTCCCCCGAGCAGCTCCGTGCCGATCCCGCCAAGCCGCCCGGTTAGCTGCGACGCTACGCCGCCGATTGTCTGCGACTGTGCCGACGCTAGTTGCTGGCCCTGAGTCCGCAAGTCCTGGAGAAAAGGAACCTGTGCCGGGTCAACGAACGAGCGTGACGAGCTTTTGCTCTTGCTTGATCCACCCATCGGAATTTAACCTCATCGTAATTTGTGCGGTCCTGAAACCGTACTGTCTAAGTTTGCGAGCCCACCCAGGCCGGCCCGATATAGTAACCGCTTCGCATTCTTCACTTTCGGCTATTTCTTTTAGCCCTTCGATCAGCACGTAAAGCCAACCCTCCGAAGCTTCGCCGGCGGTGGTAATGACGTGCAACACGCGCTCTTGCTTGACGTTCTTTTGCAACTGAACAATCGTCGCGCTTAGAACATCGTCGCCCGACGTGCAGACCAACACCCGAGCGTAGCCGGTGCGGATCTGTTCTTTAATCTTTTCCGTGCTGGTGCTGGCGTACACGTCATATTCGAGAGCGCGGATAACGAAGGGCTCGATTTCGCCCCATAGATCCAGCGATAGAGCCGCCTCGATTTCGACACAACAAACCCCGTCCGCTTCTATGTTAATCATGGCGTACTCTGCGGACCAAATAGGTTAAATTCCCATCGCAATTCTACAATGTCGTCTACTTGCGGGTTGCCGGGCGAGCCGGTGTAGTTGCTGGTAAACACCGTGAAGTGATTCACGGCGAACAGTGTCACTTGATCTATGATGTAGTTGCCCGCTGCTTGCCCGCTCTGCACTACCAGCCCTAACAAGTCGCCAATCTCGATACTGGATGTTTTCAACAATTCCCGCACGTCTCTACCTTGCGCGTCGAGATAGTTGATAGACATAACGGTAAAGTTTTGAACGCTAGGCACGTTGCCACGCATTCGCCCTGGTGGTGGCTCGCCAAGTCCGCCGGTATCATCCCAAAACCACGTTGCAGAGCATCCGATAATATTCAGCGCTTCTACCATCGCTTCGTAACGCTGCGTTTCGAGTTGAATCTTTTCTAGTTCCGCGTCGATATATCGGATCAGTTCTTGTTGATTCGTTCCGCCCGCAAGTGGCGGATCTTTGAGATACACCATTAGAACGAACCCTGTAAATTTACTTCTAAATCGAATGCCGGGCTTCTCCAAATCGCGTTCGTTTCGCTTCGAAATTCCACCGAAATAAACTTTCCGCTTGCGAGGAAATCGAGCGAATCCGTTTCGCCAATCACGTAGTCCTGATACGGTTGCCACACTACCGGACTGTTTACGTTCTCCGACCCACCGACGCGCGTTCTAACAATCGAGCCGTTAGTACCTTCGAGCTTCGGCCATATGCGCGTTACGAATTTGAATTTATCCGCCGCGCCGAAGTCCAAGCCGATCCGCTGGAGTACCGCTGTCGGCGTTACGCCGTCGAAATCGTCGCGCTGTCCTATCGCTTGTAATAGGTTGCCGGCGTCTGCGAAAACAAGCTGTTCGTTTACCGGGCTGATCCCCGCATCGTTCCAGGTGCCGGCGTCGGTATTCCATTCCGTTGTCCGCGTCGCCCACGTCGGCTCGTCTACCTCCGTGTTTACTTTTCCTTCTACACCGTGCGGCCAGGTGTTAACGCCAAGCTCGCGGAATCCCCAGGCATCGTCGCTAATAGACCACACCGCCGCGACGCGCGGAAACAAGTCTCCTTCCACTACCGGGCAAACCCAAACTTCCTGCAATTCTTTGTCGATTGCCACAAAGGAATTTTCGAAATTGTCCGTGCTGATATTTGCGAATATCGCTTTGCGTATTCGTCGGTCGATCAGCGACTTCGCTTCCACTCCGTTATGGATTACTACGTCGCCGTCGCTTAACACGATATGTTGCCCGCGCCACTCTACCGCGCAGTTCCGCGTAAGCATTCCAAGTGTCGAAAACTGCGGGCGCGTCGCCATAACAAGCCGGCCCGCGATAAGCTGCATTATCGACATTGAGTGAATCTTGTAGATCATAAATTGATCGCGCAGCGTTAACCCGTCCACTAAATCGCCCGGCGTGAATGCCGCGCTTGCAGATCCGGCGAGCGATTGCGCGCCCGCCGTCCAGCTCTGCGGAACATCGTTCGGCGGTGCCGCGTCGGACCATCGGATAAGGTCGGAATCCCTGTCGGCCCCTTCGGTTATATCCAGCGCTACCAGAAACTCCCGGTACACTCGCAGCGAACCAGCGCGCCGCGTGTCCGGCCAGTCGGGAAGGATCAGCGCCGCCGCCGTGCCTGTTTCCCAAAACATAGCCGGCCCGGTCTTGTTGCTAAGAACCGCGACATTGTTAATCGTGCCGCCCGTCCACGGACTTGTTGCGCCGAGCGAATCGTATACAAGCGCGCCGGTAATATCGAAATGCAAAGTCCCATCCGTGAACGCTAACCCGGTGTCGCCGCCATAGATGAATTCAGAGACGCCGAAGCGTTGCCCGTTTAGCAGAAAGCGCGGCAAGAATAGGGTATCTCCGAAGACGCGACCGAAGCCCCGAGCGCGGCGCGGGAAGCCTTCGTTTACTTCTATGTTCTGTTGTAGCGTCCACTTGTCGGGCGGTACTGTGTACTCTGGCAAGTCCACAATAAGATCCGTCATATTCATAGGAATAGTTTTCGGCATTACCGGAAATACTCCATGTCATATAGCGAACCCTGCTGAAAAAAGCCAGGCGCGCCACTTGGCCCACCAGTGAACGTCCAAATAGAAACGCCGAGAATATGCGCGTAGGTCGCAACCTCATCAGACTTCATTACGTGGTCAAACCACACCGGATCATTGCCAGTGTTTCTGAATTGAATTTCCTCCCAGTAGCCCGGCCCCAAATCTGTAACGGTTCTTATCTGAATACTGATAAATCCCGCCGTGATTGGCGTTTGCACCAGGTCAATGTCAAAACCCTCCACCGTGTCAGGCGTCATACTTCCAAAGTTACCCCGGCTGAATCCGGTTGGTGGCGTACCGCCGGCAGCGGTCATACGGTTAGCGCCGAACAACTTCAACGATTTTCCCAGCATGACCGTAGCGCCAAATTGCATGATGCTCACTATGGAATGTCCAGCCCGTTGCCCCAAATTTCATAGGTGTTGGCGCTTACTCTGGTGATCGTACAATTCCCGCCGATGTTGAGCACCCGGTCGCCTACTATGCGGGTTTCGCCCGTATAGAATTGCAGTTCAGCGGGGGCAGTAGCATTGATGTTGGTAGTGCCGCTGAAGTTTCCCACAATGGTTGCGCCGCCTATCGGATAGTCGCTCGTACCAAGTACCGTGATAACTATCGCTCCGTTGGTTCTAACCCGCTTCCCGTTGTGTATTGCCTGCAAGGTAAAGCTTGCGTTGCCCGGTATGTTAGGCAACGTGTTATAGCCCACTGGTTGCGCCACGCCTGCGGTGTCGAACACTTCCGCAGAACTGCCAGAAATGCGCCTGTCTACGCTGCGTAGCGCGTTCTCCGCAAGTTCGGGATGGAACAGCGTTGCGGCTCCATCGCGCGCCGCCGTCAAAACTAACTTCTCGAACGCTCCCGCGTTGTCTAGTTGGTCGATCTGTAGCTGTCCGGTTGCCGCAACGACTGCCATGCGATAGCCGCCGATTAAATTCCGAACTGCAATTTCTGTAAGTTCATCCTCCGCGCTATTGTCTAGGTCGATTAGCGCGCGCGCTAACACGCTCAACTTGTCCGCATCTACCAGCGCCGCAACAAGCCCGGCAACGAGTAGCCGCGTCTCTAAGTCGTCGCCGCTTACGTTGCCCTGGAGCGCGTTTTTAATTCCGCGTAGATGGTCGTCGCCTTCGGATACCGGATCGTCCGGGAACGGGTTATCGGAATCGAGGTCGTCGATGTGGTCGAAATCAGGTTCCAGCGGCATTAGTGGACTCCCACGCCTGCCGGCGCATTTGCGCGGGCGCGGCTTTGTTGTCGGTTAACAAGTTGCACTTCGTCCAGGTAGGTAGCCAGTGCAATCGCGCGTTGTTTTTCGTCTTGCCGAAAGACGTGCAGCTCTAACAGCCCGGCGTAAAGGTAGAGCATCGGATAGCTTGTTAGCACTTCGTTTACTGTTTCCGTCGCGTTCAGTATCGGGACCGTGTGATATGAAAAGGTGTAATTGATAGCGCGGAACGGTCGCACCGTGATAGCGCGGTTTCGAATGTTGTAGGCGAGCGCGCGGTCGCCGGTGGTCGGTACTAGGTTAATCGTTACTTCGTCTTTCGCTCGCAGCGCGCGCGGCTGGCTACCTTGTTGCGGTGTTATAGATCGAATCGAGCCGAAGTCTGCCGGGACCGGAATCGGATCTCCGCTCGCTTCGCCGTCCAGGACTACCACCGCTTCGTTAGCAGAGCTTCGAAGGTCACGCCCGAGCCTGATACTAGCGAACGGAATAAACACGTCCTGGCAGCGCTCAAGCAGCGACGGCGCGTGTCCGTAGTCAACGATAAGCGCCGCCAGTTCATCGAAGCTCGAAAAGCCGGTAATGGATACTGTCATGGGACTGTCCTTTCAAGCACAACGAGCGCGCGACTGACTAACACTTCCTGGCTACTGGCGAGCCTTATAGATGCTTCGCTAACAGTCAGGGCAACGTCAGGCGGCGAAATTGCAAGCCCTTTGAACGTCACCATGTTTATCCAGGTGTCATAAACCATATCGCCAAGCACCACCGGAATCGGCCCCGATATGTTTGAAACAAATACTTCTAGCTCTGCCGGCTGTCCATCGTTGTCGATGTACTCTGGATACGTAATTGAAAGCAATGGCTGAGTCAAATCAAACGCGCCCGCAATCACACCGTTACCCTGGAAAGTACACTGAGCAGCAATGGCTGTTGTGTTTGACTGATACAGTCTGTCAAGCAGTCGCGCGTTGTCCGGGCGTCCGTCAACAATGCGGCAACCTATCGTGTTTCCTACGTCCGCATCCCACGCAAGCCACCGTTCGTGAACGGGTTGCTGCGCGCGGTATCTGTCATTACCTACTTGCTCTGTCATTTGAGCGGTTCTGAAAAATCCGAGCGAGTCGTCTTGAAACTTTAGAGGGCCAACGTCCACCGGCAATAGGGAATTAGCAAATTCGAATATCAGAATGTCCGTCGCCTCTGGAATCGTAATTTGTATGATTTCCGGCCAGCCTAGCGGCTGCGTGATACTCCCATACCCCGCCGCTTTATTGAAACCGCGAACGCTTCCAGAAGTCCCGACGGTCATTGTAAAGCGCCCGTCGAGCCGCGCACGGTTGCTAGGCACAATCACCCGCTCGTTGCGCGTCGTGATTGCGTGTCTTGCTCGCTGGTTCGGCACCCAAAAACTTTCACCCACGTTTTAGATTCCTCGGTTGCAATCGGTAAGGTGTGGACTCCGACGAATTGTGAAACTTCAGCCACGCTAAATAGCTGGTGTGTCCGTGAACGGAAGCCAAGTCGGGATACTTTTTGCAAAGCATCGCTAACTCGTTTTCAGGGATTCGCATAACAAGCCGAGCCCAGTCCAGGCTACGGACTGATCCCGGATCTTTGCGGCGTTCGGAGTTGTCGGAGAGTATCGCGTTAGTGTTCGGCTGAACTACTCGCCGGACTAGCGTACTCCCCTCTAACTTCCAATCCGCGAACAGTACCCCGTCAGTCTGACTCTGAAGCATCGTCGTCTGCTACGTCGTCAGGAGCCGGTAACGGTATCTGTTCCTCTGGCGCGCGCTCTGCTACTCCGTTTGCTATGTAGCTTTCCGCTTCGTCTGCCGGGACTTCGAGCGCGTCTTTACTACCGACGCGCCCTACCGAAGTCGTAAGCATTGCAGTAGGCACTTTGAGCTTTGCCAGTATTCTAATCGTCTTGCGTTTCGTCACGTTCGCTCCCTTGTTGCTATGGACCCACCATGATGGTGCCGTCAACGTCGGCAATCGTTCCCAAGCCTTCCTCGTTCAGAACCATAAGCGTAACGTCCCCGCTTATTTGCCTTCGATCAGAAAGTCCCGGCTTTCCTAAGGGATCAGCCCGCCACATATGTAGCCAGGAGTGCGCGAGCAATTCCATATCCAAGCCGTACACGTTTGAAACATCGGTCGGAGTGCCGCCGCTTGTATAGGTCTGCTGGAGCCGGTTGGCAACCATAGAAAGCTGGACTTCGAAATCCGTCAAAAAGATATTTACAGATCCGATAGCGGTCGCGGTTTCTACCCCTGGCGCTTCCTTCCGCAGCGTTGCAATGCGCGCGCTTTCGTCAAACATGAAAGCGGACAGTCCGCGTATCACGTCCGGCGTTGACATTAGAACTGTCGGGTTGCCGCCCTGTAACCAGATCGACTCCGCCAGATCCCGGACAAGCGTTTCCGTCAAGCCGCGAGATTCGCCCGGTGTCGGCTCAACTGTTAATCCGGTTCCTAAGTTAAAGCCACCATCGGCCCCGCCAACCCCGCGAAAGGTATTTGTTTCTAACCAGCTACCTAACGCTCCGAGCCGGCCCGGTACTGCCGAACCATCGTCCACAACCGACGCCTGATTTTCGAGCGAAATCGCTTCCAAATCTCTGCGAATTTCACGAGTCCGCATAAGCAACTGATAGGCCAAAGTTTCAGACACGCCTATCGCGTCCACATTTCGGGCGCGGGTCGAAACGGCAATGTCTTTAACGAGGATCTGGTGACGGTTGCCGACACGGTTTCCGAGGTTCGTATCGTCGCCGGTAGACTCCGCTCCATCGACTTCGGCGTTGTCCAGATTTACCGCCTGAAGTGAATCCCGGACCCACTCGCGGAATTGATTGCCGGACTGCTGGCTACCGATCCGATCCGTGAACGGTAACGGGATTGCTGAAATATCTTGGATCGCCTGGAGGACCGACTCGTTAATTACGCCGCCCCGTTCCACGTCCGCAAGATCACTTGCGTCTAAATTTTCGTCAGCCATGTTAGGCCCCTTGATTGCGCCCGAGCAAAGCGTTCACGGCTGCAACCTTATCGGCTACATTAGGTGATTCTTTCGCTTGCTTGAGCATGTCTTTTAGCCCCTTGTCCGGGGCTCCCCTGGTGGTCTTCGCTCGTTTCTGTCGGGAAGTATCGAGTACACGTTTCGCGCCCGCGTTCGCTTCGCTGAAGCGCTTTCGCATGGTGTGGAAATCGTGCAGCAATTTAATCAGCCTATGATCTATCACGGCGTTAAGGTCCGAGCGCTTAAACCCGTACTCGCTCGCCGTCTCCAGAATTTCGCTTTGCGCTAATGCGTATGCTGTCGGGTCAGCCCATTCGGGCTTGATCTTAACCAGCGCCTCAAGCTCCATAGTCCGCGTCTCCGCGTATTGTCTGGTGGCTTGTTGTACTAGCGCGTCCGTAATAGATCCCTCCGGTAACAAGCTAACAATCTCTGCCAGCTCGCCGCGTGAGCGAATCATATTGTTTTCGAATTCCGTTCGACTGGTTTCGAATGCTTCCGTCTTTACTTCGAGCTTCGAGTAATTCTGGAATTGATCTTTCAAAGCACCGAGCGTTGTCGGCTCCAGCCCGTCTCCGAGCTTCACTTCGAATTTATAAATCTCATCCATCGTTAACCCGGCTTTCTCTGCCAGGGTTTCGAGCAGCGGCATTACTACAGCGTCTCCGCTTTCTGCCGGCTCGATACCTAAACCTTCCTCCGAAAATTTGGGTTCGTCGTCGCCTTCACCTTCACCCGCCGCCGGCAGCTCGCCGCGCTCCTGGGCTTCGTCTTGGTCCGCTCGCCGGGCTTCCGGCGCGCTTTCTCCGAGCGTTGTAGGATTTTCCCGCAGTAGCTTCGCAACCGCCGCCAGTGGTGTTACGTCCGTCTCTGGAGCTTTAACTACCGGCTGCGCTTCGCTGTTCGCTTCGCTGTTCGCTTCTTCCTGCATCGCGTATTGCCTCGTTTATTCCTGATTGAATCTCAAGCCCTAACGCTGCTAGAGCGTCAAGCGCGTAGCCGGTGTGTCGCCTCTCCTCAACAGTTCCGGTTTTGAACTCGTTAAACAAGCGCACTTCTACGCGCTCGATAAAAATCGTGATTAGCTCGCGGTGGCTAACCTCCCGGAGTAGTTCAAGATCCCGCAAGTCCAGGGTTCGCTTTAGCACGTCCTACCTCCTGGTCAACGTCGATCTGTTCCGGGTCCGGTCGCGCTTCGTCCGAGCCTTGCGCCTCTATTCGCATTTCTTCCAGCTCCGAACTAAGCGTTCTGTCCCAGTAACGGAAGCGTAAATCGGTTAGGTGTTTTACTAGCGTTGTGCGGTTTTCGTTCTGCGTGACTTCGAGTTGCGTACTAAACAACCGCTCCTGCAACTGTTTCTGTTCGGCTTGCTGTTGCTGCGCTTGTTGCTGTTTCTGTTGCTGCGCTTGTTGCGCTTCCGGTGTCTGCGGATCAATCCAGAATCTACGCGGTGTGAGTAGCCCGCCGGATTTGCTCCAGGCGACTAGCACTTCGTAATAAGTGTCGAGGTTCATTAAAACGCCGTCCATGCCGGCGGCGAATAACTTTTCTTGTTGTAACAAATGCTCGCCAAGTACCGACCGCTGTTGCTGGCGCTGGTGTTCAGACATTCCGGCAGTTACGCGGACCTTCGCTCGCGGTCGCCATTGCCCGGCGTCCAGGTTAACGAATTCGTTTTGCCCGACGTGCCAATCCATGCGCCCCGGAAAGTTTATTCGCAACTGCATATGGATCAGTAGAAACAACTGTTTTACCAGCGTCGCTCCCATCGTGTCTGCAATCATGTTAGAAATCATTTCGCGCGGCGACATTAGCCGTTCGACGCCGAAAGCGGATTCCGAAGCTATCTGCGCTTCCGCGCTCGTTAGATCCAGCGCAGCCCCCGAGCGTTCGGCCCTGATTTTATCCATGTATCCCAGGAAGGCTATGCTACTCCGCCCTATGTCCGGCACCTGGAGCGCCCTAACCGCGTCCACGGAATCGGCGCGGATAACGCCGGACGTTTTGCGGCTTGTTATATCACCTTCGGCCACGGCTCCGTCCGCGACAACAAGCTCCGGGAAATTCGCGTTTTCCAAGTTGTTAACGTATTGCGTGAGCGCGCGCGACTTCACGTTTTCCAGGCTTTCCAATTTATCAAATACGCTAATTCCCTGGAAGCGGTGCGGATACAAGAAAGGAACGCCGACGGCGTAAGGTGCGAAGCTATGCGGATCGTTTTTTAGTATCTCGCCGTCGCCGCCAGTGCCGCCGGCTAAGATGATATGCCGGCGCTCCGGTATTCCGTCGCCGTCGAAATCGACGCGCATGTATAGGCGATAGACTTCTATTCGGTCCATCGACGGGTCGTTAATTTCCCATCGCGGTATTGACTGATTCCGATTGCGCGCAATCGAGCCTAGCGATGTATCGCTTTCCGTTCGTTTTAGCTTCTCGACTTTCGCCCTTGGGAAACCCTCCGCTATCAAATCGCCGCGCAGCTCGAAGCTACGCTCGCCTACGATGTTCGCCTCTTGCGGATCAACTGAACGGAATTCGCGCTCGATAACGAAGTTAACCGGGTCGATTGCTTCAATCGAAAGCGAGCGGAATCGAGTTGTCCTGGTTAACCGAATGTCTAACGAGTTTGCACCTTCGCCGGGTTCGCTCGAAGTTATCCGTACTTCCTGGCGCGGCGCGTCCGGCGCTTGCACCGCTTGTAATTCTATCGGCGTTAGCGACTTGTAAGACTCCGTGCGCGTGTCTACTTCCTCGCGCACTTCGCAGCGTAGGATTGCATTACGCAGTAACAGTCCGTCGCGTATGGCGGCTTGTATTTCCAGCTCGCCGTTATTGAAGTCGAACAACTGCTGATTGCATATTTTCGATTCGATGCGCGCTTGCTCTATATCGTCGCGCCCGTCCGCTTCGAATATAGCGATTTCGTCGGATTTGAAAGCCGGTAACAAGTTTGCGGTTACAGACTCGATCATATCGGCTACATCGTGGCTTCGCTCGTCGGCGTCCGACGGGATCGACGCGCCCTCTTTGCGTCCCAGGTAACTATTTAGCGCTTTCTGGAAGTTGTCCGATACCTCCGAACTATCGAAGGAATCTGAATTCTGAATTGCGCGTTGTACCGACGTTTTGAGTTCGGCTTCCGTCATTTTCCGTCGGCGGTTTCGCGTTGCCACTTATGCGGCCCTCCGTACTGGCGGATTGATTAGGAGCGGTTTACTCCAGTCGCCGCGCCGTGGATTATGTGACGCGGCAAGCGTTATCAGCGAGCCCGCGAAATCGCCAGTCCAATCGCTAAAAGGTTTGTCTTCGTACACTTCGCGCAGCTCGTCATACTCCGCGTGAAACTGGCGGAAGGCTTCGCCCACGTCTTCGCAATTTTGCGTGTCGATGTGAGTCCGTTCTAAAAGCGGCTTCGCCATCCAGATACCGTCGATTAGCGGTAACTCGTCCGTCAGTTTGAAGCGCAGCCCGAGCCCGCGAGCTTGCGAGATTCGAGACGCGAAATGATCTATTTCGTGTTTCTTGGATATGTAATTGCGCGCCACGTTAAACGGCTTGTTATATACCTTCTCGACAAGCTTCGGCATGGTCGTTTGTTGCTCGTAGACAACATCGAAACAGTGCATATCCTCGCCGGCTTGTTGCCAGAACGTAATAACCGCGCCGTCGGTTTTCGGCAGATACCAGCTCGCGTAGACGGGTAGCCCCTCGATGTATGACACGGCGCGCAGCCGCCCGGCGTCGTCCATTTCGTTCATTGCCTCGCCGAAGTAGGCACCCATCCGGGCTACCTCGAAATCGCAAAGCATCTCCTGGCGGTACTGGTGCGCGGGCATGGTAGCGCGCAAGTCGATCAGCTCTTGTTCAGGGATCAGCCCAGTAGCGGTTACGTCATAAAGCCAGGACTCCCACGATTCGGAAGTCTTCGCATGTTTCCAGAGCTTGTAAAAAAAACCTTTCCCTTGCGGAGTCGAGATAAAAAGCGCGGTTCCGTATCGGTTATCCGCCGCCCACCTATCGGAGAGCGCCGGGCGGAAAACCATCGTCCAGGCCGACGGCGGCTGCAAGCTCGCTTCGTCCATACAGATAGCGTCGGCATAGATGCCGCGATGGGATTGGTATTGCGTCGATGATAGAAACTGGAGCTTCGCGCCGTTGTCGTTGAACCTGCAAGTAAGCTCATACTCCGAAAGCTTGACGTTCATACCCTGGACTAGCCCGCGCAGAATATCCCAGGCGATCATTTTGGCGGCTTTCATCGTGGTTGCGACGTAGTAGGCGCGCGGGTTTTCGAGCGGACACTCTAAGCAAGTTTCTATCAGGTAATCAAGCGCGTTGACGGTCTTTCCGGCGCGTCGATGAGTGCAAGGCACCTTAAAACGCGCGGTCGAAGTCCTAACCGTTTCTTGCCACGGTCGCAGCGTTAGGCGTTCTGGCGTAGTCCCTTCCATACCGCGCGCGATAATGCGCCTCTCCGTGGCTACACGTCAACGGTTTACGCCGATACTGCTTGTGTAACGCGCTCGACTTCGTTACAGTAGCACCACTGGCGAAACATTCGCCCTAAAAACGAAAGGTCAAAACACTATGAGCATTATGCAAACAGTAGGCTTACACAACATCGCAAAAGTAGACATTGTTCCGAGCTTCCGCGAAGGCGTTCTCGAATACGTCGATTTTAAATTCTACGATGCCGACCGCGAAGACGACGCCGAGTGCGACGAAATCACGGTATGGACTACCCGCAAAGGCGAGGACAAAGGCAAGCTCGACGTTCTGTTGGAAGGCGAGCGCGTAGGACTTATCAGCCCGACGCCGTTCGACTACTCAGGCGACAAGTGACTACCGGCGGCGCGGCGGTCGCGTCGAAGCGGACGGTAACGCGGAAGCGTTGCCGGCTCCGCTCTTGCCGTAAATACTTCGAAGGGATTGCAGTATCGAAGTTTTGCTCTAACGCTTGCCGCCAGAAACGGCGGCGGCTCAAGCAAGCCGGCTTATCGAATGACGTTATTCCTAAGCCGTTGATCGAGAAGGAAACATTCACGTTCGGTCGAAAGACCATCAAATTGTAAAAGGTTAAAACTATGATGAAATTAACATGGTGTCAGCAACAATCAGATAACCGCGAAGGCACGGCGCGCGCGCCCGCCTGGACGGACAAGGGTAACTATACGCAAGGCTTCACGGTTTCCGATAACGAGGGAATGCGAAGCTACTTCTACGATGTGGAATTGAGCCCGGCGGATATACGCGAACTGTATACAGAATTGCTTAGGCGCGAGCGGCGGATCGACGTGCGCGCGGTAGTAGCCGAAGCTCTCCGGGAGGTAGCGGCGTGAGGCGCTTCGTAGCGTTGCTGGCGCTGTTCGTTCTTAGCGGCTGCGTAACTATGGATTACCTTGGAAACCAGTGTACTCAGGCAGGGTTTAATCCTGGCGAACCGGCACACGCGGAATGCGTGAAGGGACTCGCGCAAGCTCATATCCTCGCTGGCGGAGCGGTGTTGTGATTGTGTTGGTATTCGTAGTGGTGTTTATCCTTGGCGCGGCATGGGCGGGTGGCTGGTGAAGCGCCGGCTTGAGATAGCGTTCTGGCTTCTCGCGGCGTTTGTGGTTGCACTTGGCTCCGCGCCCTGGTTAGGATAGCGGAAGGGTGGAAGGTTGGAGCCCGGCAAAATTGCCGGGCTTTTTTTTGGCTGGAATGCGATGCCGGCGCTGTGCTGGAAAAGGTCAAAAAACCAGCCAGGAACGCTCCCGACCTGGACGCCGGCACCGCCAGGAAATCATACTCCAGAAACCGAAAAACCGGAACCACTTGCGCGGCTCCGGCTTCGGCGTTACTGTTCGGGCTGTTGGACACGGACCAGACAATAACTGTTAGGCGGCTCTTATAACATTCCGTTATACCCCCGTCTACTCTTATCGTCTGATCCGTTCCCGTTCGGGCTGGATATGTGCTACTCACCATGCCCGCGCGTGTCGGCAGCTTTAAAGAGAGTTCCACGGCTGCAACTGAGTTCGAACGGATGAACAGTGGAAACCGCGCAGTAGGCGGAAAGCATCCAAGCAACGCCAAGCTAAATGCCAAGAGCGTTGCCCGCGAGAATGGCGGATTGTGGCGGGCGTTCGTTTTTTTTAACGGACCTTAGAGCTTGCCGAGTTCTATCCGCTGAGTTGATCTATCGAATAATCTCTTAGTCTTATTCAATAATAAAACCACCACCCGATGAACACTTTAGAGCGGCAATTAGCAACGCCGCGCTGTTACTTTCAAGGGGTGGTATTTTTCTTAAATGTGAAGAAAGGAAAAGACGGTGGATAGGAAAATCGACATAGGCTGGTTCACAAGGGTTATAAGGGTTCTACTTGAAGTAACAGGAAAGCATAAGCCAGCTTCCAAACTGGTGATAGACAGTTACTTCGAAGCGTTAGAGCCTTACCCGAAAGAGCATGTACGGCAAGCGGTTTCTACCCTTACTGCGACGTTCACAACGAACGTAACGCCGGCAGACATAGTTAACGCCGTGCGAGACATTCGAGCGGCTGAAGCACGTAGGGAAGAACTGGCGGACAGTCACAAGCCAAAGAAGACAGATCCGCGCGGCGAGGAATTCGCCAAGATGAAGGGCGCGGCGGCTCCGTTGTTCCTTCGGCGGGTTCTGCAAATGAACGGCCCGATAAAGATCGGCGGGAAAGAGGTAGCGATACCCTACTCCGACGAATATCGCGGCGAGTTCGATTACAAGATGATTGTTAGCGCCGTGCCGATTCCGAAAGGGTTGGATCTGAACAGAACGGAAGGTGTATGGAAGGCGTTTTTTGCGGCGCTTTCCTACGAATGGGATAAGTACGTCGAAGCCGGCGGCACCGCCTAACGTCCTACGCGGCCCCGTAAGGGGCTGCACTTCTACCCCTACTAACGGTATGCCTCGAATAGAACGTGTAAGGGAGGCGCGTTGTAGGAGCTTAGAAGGGTATGCTTTGCGCCGCCGGATGATACAGTAGCACAAATGAAGGTTATCTAGGCAGTTCAAAGGGTTACGCCGATACCGTTAGACTTTGTTTCGCTTTGATACAGTAGCACTAAAGAGGGGTAAAACGATGAAGTGGTTTAACAGGGCAATGCACGTTGTCAAGATAGGGTTAGCGTTTATGCGTTTGTTAGAAGACGCGAGGGAAGACGGGGTAATAACGCTCGAAGAAGTAACAAGCACGGTAACGGAGCTGATCGAGATAGCAGGACTCGAAGGGCAGGTAGTTCTAAAGCTCTAAGTCAAGAGAAACCGGAAAGAGAAATAGCGCTGTTTTGGCGTGTCAAGAGAAACCGGAAAGATAAATGTCTTGACAAGTGGGTTCTGCTTGCTCAGAATCGAGAGCTTGCGAGGGGAGAGAAGAAATAGGCC
>SDBT01007586.1_pt1 | contig 17820 bp, 10 predicted proteins | sample 2277101 | NCBI WGS metagenome assembly SDBT01 (sample SAMN10404973, study PRJNA504765) | marine sediment metagenome | isolation source: marine sediment core GS10_PC15, 103 cmbsf | place: Arctic Ocean: Southern Knipovich Ridge | collected 2010 | reverse complement strand
CCGTATTCCTGCACCGGGCGCAGAATACTGCCCAGGCTCATAATAAGCGTCAGCGCTATCACCGCCAGGACAAAGACCCGGAAAACCTCCCGAAATATGTATCTGTGCAGTGTAAAAAGCATTTTTAGTCGTTAGTATTTAGTCATTAGTATTTAGTCCCCCAATTTAGGGGGTTCCACCAAAGGCATACTGTGTATTGCGTATTAAAACCTGTACACCGCATTAAATACTATTCACCAGCCGGCACTTTGCAAGCAAATTGTCCGGACGGGCGTCTAATGCGAAAAAACAAAAAAATCCTTGAAAAATCTGCTGCTTTTGTGTTAGAATGAGGCGTTAAAGTAGAAATGGATTTGTAATTTTTGTGGTTTTATGGGCTATTTGGGCTTTTGGTTGTACGATTGGTTGTATGGATTATTCTCACTTTTTACGGTTGCAAGGTGAAAACACAAGCTTAGAAAAAGCTGGAAATTTCAATACACAATACAGATTTGATATTCTATTAGAAATGAAGCTTATTGGTGCAGCTAAGCGTTTAAATGGGAAATCTCAGATAGTGTTGCTTTAGGAGCCAATAAATCCAAAAGGAGGAGGGAATGAAAAAGACAATATTCTTAATTCTTGCCGTCTTGTTGCTACTGTGGGGTTCACGTTTGCAAGCAGCCCCCACGACTTCAACCCAAGCTAAAAACGTAGTAAGAGGCTGGCTAAAGGCCAACGTGCGACCGCTCAGAACAACCCTTGGCCGGCAGATTACGAACGTTGATACATTCTCAGATGACAACAATCAGCCAGTTTATTATGTAATCTATTTACAACCGTCTGGATTTGTGATTGTCCCAGCAGACGATTTAGTTGAGCCGATTATAGCTTTTGTACCAAAAGGCTGGTATGATCCATCGCCCGATAATCCTTTGGGGGCATTAGTCGGCAGTGACCTACCGGCCCGACTTTCCGTCGCGCGAGCCCCACAGACCGCCCTACACCTTCAAGCCGAGGAAAAGAACCTCACTAAACCATTGCGAACCCTTAAAAAAAAACGTCTCAAGGCCCAAAGCAAATGGGCCCAGCTAGAAAATTATGCGCACGCCATGCAACTCACAGGTCTGCCTATTATTTCCGACGTATGGGTTGCTCCGCTGGTGGAAAGCAAATGGGCCCAAACCACGGTGAATGGACTGAGTTGCTACAACTATTACACTCCACCTTACGAGCCGGACACACCATCAAACTATCCTTGCGGTTGCGTTGCGACCGTGCTGGCCCAGTTGATGCGCTTCCATGAACACCCCGTCGGCGGAATAGGGGAGCACAGCTTCGTGATTGAGGTTGATAGCGTTCCCGAAACAGCTTGGACCCGCGGAGGTGACGGAGGAGGCGGCCCGTACGATTGGACCCAGATGGTGCTTGTACCTGATAGTAGCACCACGACTACCCAGCGGCAGGCCATTGGATCGGTTTGTTATGATGCAGGCATCTCCGTCAACATGCATTACGCAAGCAGCCAGTCAGGTACCGACCTGCTCAAGGTAAAGGACGCGCTGACTACGACGTTCGACTACAGTAGCGCCATCAAGGGCTACAACGAAGGCAGTGATATTGGTCCTGCTCTCAATGAGATGGTCAATCCGAATCTCGACTTCAACCATCCTGTCATTCTCGGTATTACCGGTCCATCTGGTGGACACGCTGTCATTGCTGATGGATACGGATATGACTTCTCGACACTTTATCACCATCTTAACATGGGCTGGGCTGGAGATGACGACGCCTGGTACAACCTGCCTAACATCGATCCCTCGCCGTCATTCACCTCGGTCAACAAATGCATCTATAACATCTTCATCTCGGGCTCAGGTGAGATAATTAGCGGGCGAGTAGTAGATGCGAACGAAGATCCTATCAGCGAAGCCACGGTGACAGCACAGGGGCCCGGCGACCCGAACAGTACAGTTACCAATGGCAAAGGCATCTACGCGTTGGCGAATCTTTCACCGACATCGACGTATACGATAGGTCTCAGTAAAGACGGATACACTTTCGAGCCACCGAAGGCTGTCGCTACCGCCGTTTCCGGCGGTGCCTCCTCGGGAAATAGATGGGCGGTAAATTTTCAAGGAATCAGTGGCCAGTATCCGGTTATCCACACAATTCCAGACCAAGTTGAATTCTCCGTAATGGCGGGTGACCCTGATCCCGAACCGCAGATTCTATGTGTCCGCAATAGCGGTTTTGGAACCCTCAATTGGGTTATCAACTATGACTGCAACTGGCTGGAGGTCGACCCCTGTGAAGGGATTTTAACAGGTGACATCAATGAAGTCACACTCAGTGTGGACACAACGGGTATGGCTCTGGGTAGTTATGATTGCCAGTTGACGATTTCCGACCCCTGTGCCTTTAACAGCCCCAAAACTATTCAGGTCAATTTGGCAATTTGGGCTGTCCTACACGTTCCCACAGAAGAGTATCCCACTATCCAAGCGGCTATTGATGCTGCTGCAGATGGCTGTACCATCATAGTTTCTGAGGGAACACATGCTGGTCTTGGCAACCGCGATATCGACTTTTTGGGCAAAGCGATCACAGTACGCAGCACCAATCCCAACGACCCCGACATTGTGGCTGCGACAATAATCGATTGTAGCGGTACGCAAGGAGAACCACACCGAGGATTCTATTTCCACACAGCAGAAGGGCAATCATCCGTGCTGGATGGGCTCACCATCACTAATGGTTATGCTTATGATGATGACGGCGGTGGGATCTTCTGCGTGGGTGCCAGCCCCACAATCAGGAACTGCACAATCAGCAACTCTCAGGCTGGCAACATCGGCTCCGGGCTCTACAATTATGGCGGTGGGATCAGCAATAAAGATGGCAGCTGTCCGACACTGATCAATTGCACCATTAGCGGCAACTCGGCCCAATACGGAGGTGGTATGCACAACCGTTTTAGCAATCCTATGCTTATCAACTGTAACTTTACCGACAACTCAGCAAGATATGCCGGCGCAATGTACAACTATGAGAGTAACCCAACCGTCACCAATTGCGACTTTATCGGGAATTCGGCTTATTACGCCGGTGGAGTATACGTCCGAGCCGACAGCAATGCGACGTTTACGAATTGCACATTCACCGGCAACTTCGGCGATAGCAAAGGCGGTGGGATTTACAACAAGGGAATCACAACGCTCACCTCCTGCACGTTTACCGGCAACACGGGGGAGTTCCGAGCAGGCGGAATGAACAACGAGGGTACCGCGACTTTGACGAACTGCACGTTCCGCGGGAACGCTGCGTCCGCGAGCAACGGAAATGGGGGCGGGATCAGCACTTTCAGCGGTAGCTCCACGCTCAAAAACTGCACTTTCAATGGAAATTTCGCCAGTTTCTATGGTGGTGGCGCCTATTGCCAAAACGCCAATCTAACGATGATAAACTGTACCTTTACTAAAAACTCTGTCGGCAGACACGGAAAAGCTCTTGCTACCAATTATGCATCCCAGGTTCAGTTAACCAACTGCATTCTCTGGGATGGTGGTGATGAAATCTATGATCTTGCTGGTGGTTCTGGGCCGTCGACGATTACGGTTACCTACAGCGATGTTAAGGGCGGCTTCTCTGGTACTGGCAATATTGATACAAACCCGTGTTTTGTGACAGGACCGCTGGGTGATTACTACCTGAGTCAAATTGCGGCAGGCCAGGCAGAGAATAGTCCCTGTGTAGATGCAGGAAGTGATACAGCAACCAATCTGGGTATGGATGTGCTTACTACAAGAACCGACAGCTCCGGAGACAAAGGCATTGTTGATATGGGCTATCACTATCCTGCCATCTCTGCGGATATCGACAGGAATTGGTATGTTGACCTGCTGGATTTCGCGGTTCTGGCTGCCGATTGGCTCAGGTTCAGCGATCCAGACTGGTTAGCCGGCGATATCACTAAGGACGGATGTGTCGATATCAACGACCTTGCAATTCTGGCTGATTACTGGCTGTATTGTTATGTTGCAGCGGCCGGCAATCCCAGTCCAATCAATTATGAACCTTGTGTAGAACCGAACGTGGTCCTTAGCTGGACGGCAGGTGAGGGTGCACTATACCACGATGTGTACTTCGGCACTGATGTTAATGCAGTGGCCAATGCAAGTCATCAATCAGCAGAGTTTATGGGCACAGTTCCAGATGCGAATTTCGACCCCTGTACACTGGATTTGCACACCAGGTACTACTGGCGAGTTGACGAGATTGGTTCGGCATGTAGTACAGCAGGTAATATCTGGTGTTTCACAACATTGGGCATCCCTGACCACAATTTGGTATCCTGGTGGCAGTTTGAAGAGGGCCAAGGCAGTATTGCTTATGACTCGGCCGGCAATGGCAATAACGATGGAACTGTTTACGGGGCTCAGTGGACAACCGGCAAAATTGGTAACTGGGCACTTGATTTTGATGGTGTCAGCAATTACGTTGAGATTGCAAATAACAGTTCCCTGACACCACACGATAAGATTACTATCTCATTCTGGCTTTATAATCGGGGCGGACAAAATGCAGGAATATATAAATACGCAAGTTGTCCTGACGTAGCGGGTTCTCCGGGAAAGTCAAGGGCGTATTATGTACAGGTCAGTGATAGTACCGGTAAAGCTCAATTGAAAATATTTTCCTCAGTGGGCACTTATGATGACATTGTCAGTAATGGCGTGGTTTCATTGAATGACTGGCACCATATAGCAGCAAGATTCTACCAGGGTCAAGCCGCAATATACATCGATGGGCAGTTAGACAATTCTACTACAATGTCAGTATCTTCCATAATGGACGATGCTCACCCTTTGACTATTGGAGGGTATTGGGATTATTGCAGCGGGGATAATTTTGTCAGCAGACTAAACGGCACAATCGATGATGTCCGTATCTACAACGGTGCTTTATCTGGTGGGCAAATCCAGCAGCTTTATCAGGAAGGTTTGAACTGAACCGATAGTTGAAAATGGTCAGGGCCGGTGGTTCAAAATACTGCCGGCCTTTTTCATTTGCACCAAAAACAAATAATTCGTACAATAAATTCAGCCGATAGTTAAACCAGAGGACAGAAGACGGAGGACAGAGGACAGAAGATAGACGAAGGGCCGTGGCCGATGAAACCCGACAATTATAATCAATTTTCAATTTTCGATTTCCGATTTTCGATTTTTCTGCTGCTTTGTCTTATTTGCGGTATCTGTGCCGCCGATACGGTCGTTCTAAAACAGGGCCAGAGATTGACCGGCGACATCCTTGCGGAAAAAGAAACGCTTGTTTACCTCGATATCGGCATAGACGTTTTAAGTATCCCGAAAGACGATATTCTCGAATACGAATACACCAGCCGATCCTCAACGCAGCAGCGCCAATCGCAAACTGCAGGTCAATCGGCAGTTTCCACATCGGCCAGCCAGCTTTATACCACTGCCAACCGCCCAAAAACGACCATCGAAAAGTGCGTGGAGGCGGTCTCCGAAGCGGTTGTGAAAGTTTCCACACCTGCGGCAATCGGTTCCGGGTTTTTCATCAACGACCAGGGATATCTTATTACCAACTACCACGTAATAGAAAGGGAAACGAGAATCACCGTTACCGTCTTCGAAAAGGCGGAAAACGGCTTTGAAAAGACCAATTTTAAGAAAGTCAAAATAGAGGCGATTAACCCGTTTGTTGACCTTGCTTTATTGAAGGTCGAAGACCTCGGAGACAAAAAGGTCAAATATGCACCTCTTGGCGACATTGACAGCCTGCGCGTCGGCCAGAGTGTTTTTGCCGTCGGCAATCCTCTTAGTCTGGAGCGAACCGTAACAAATGGTGTTATCAGTACCATTAACAGGGCCTTTGAGGGCCTTGTGTATATTCAGACCAACGCCGACATCAATCCCGGCAATTCCGGCGGACCTTTATTTAATCTCGCTGGCGAGGTCATCGGCGTTACCAATATGGGATATATATTTCTCGGAGGACTGGGTTTTGCAATTCCTGTCGATTACGTCAGGCACTTCCTGGATAACCGCGATGCGTTCGCTTATGACAAGGACAACCCCAATACCGGGTTCAGGTATCTTCAGCCCGCCAGCAGAACAAATAAGAAAACGCCCGAACTTTTCGATTGACAGCCGACAGAAAAAATCTTTCTCGGAATCCGGAAGAATATGACATTACTTAAGGAAATGTAAAAAGTGAAAAATGTAACATCACACGCGCACAAATTCAAAAAGTTGGATTTGATAATTGTTGTTACACTTGCAGTGTTGACCTGCTGCGGATGGGCGGGCGCAGCGACGCTGCCGCCGACGGCCAGGCTGCTGCCGCCGGAAACGGCTCTGCTGCTCAACACTGAAAATTTCACTGCCCTTAAAACGCACTTTGAAAAAACCAGTATTTATAAACTTTATAAAGACCCTGCGATGGCTGCCTTTGTCAAAAGCGCAAAAACAAAATGGCAGGAAAAAATCAGAAAAACCAACAACGACCTCATAAAAGCCGTTTTCGATTCCGGCCTGCTGCCGCAGGGCAAGGTTGCTTTTGCCCTCGTGCTTAACAAACACGCAATGGATGCTAATGAACCTGGAAGTTTGTTCCTGGCCCAGTGGGGGCAGAATATCGATGCGATAAAGCAAAGTATTGACAAGACGGTCGCAGAAGCTGTCAGTAAAGGTTTCGGCCAGAAAAGCGAGAATTATCAGGGCGTTAAAATCACAACATTAATCGCAGGACCTGCTCCCACACAGACATCGAGTTCTACTTATACGCTTAGTTATTGCTTTCTTGACGATTGTCTCATAGGCTCAAGTGACCTTGATTGTGTCAAATTCGTAATCGCACATATCAAATCGGCTGCCAGCGCCACGCTCGCCCAGGATATCGCCTATATAAATTCCATGGGGTCTGTCGGAACCAATCGTGATGTCAATGTCTATGTCAACATAAAACAGATTATCAAGACAATCATAGCCGATGATACCACCGGCAAGGCCAAAACAACTATAGCAAATCTCGGGCTTGACAATGTTATGGCCTTTGCCGCTTCCGTTAACCTGGCGGATAGCGGCGGTACCGCCTTTGCCCTGCAGGCGGTACTGAAAACCAGCGGCGCCAGAAAAGGTATATGTAAGATGCTGGAGATGGCCTCAGGAATTATCACTGTGCCGCGTTTTGTTCCTGCTTCAGCCTGTTCAGCCACGTTTTGGAATCTCGACATCAAAAACGTCTACACCGAGCTCGCTTCTGTTGTTAGCAGTTTCAGCCCGATGGCTGCCATGTTTATGTACATGCCTCTGGTGCCGCCGGGCCCTGACGGCCAGGTACAGCTGACACTCAAAGACATAATCGACCATCTCGGTTCCCAGATTATCATCACGCGAGCAGTCAACAAACCTGTAACACCGACTTCCCAGCCCACGCAGGAGACGCTGGTAGCTGTGGCCGTTAACAACCGCGATGCCTTGACAAAGTCACTTTCCCGCCTGCATAGTCAGGTGCTGGCAGCAAATAAACCCGATGCCAGGCGCGAACTGCTCGGCCATACAATCTACCTGATTGACCCCATTGGCCCTTTGTTTATGGCGCCCGGCCAGAGGGTGCCAATGCAGACATTGGGCGGGCCCACTGCACAGCAGAAACAGGTTTTGGCTTTTACTGTCACCGATACGCACCTTATTTGCGGTGCCGAACCCGTCGTTGAGCGCGCCGTAAGGTCTCTGAGCAGTACCAATGCCGTGTCTTTGGCTTCGGCAAAGTGGTTTAATAACGCAAAAAACGCCATCCCCTCGGTCGTGGGTGTTGCGGTCCTCGAGGATAGTCAGGCGATGACTGAGGTGCTCTGGTATGTACTCAGGCAGGGCGTAAAAAATGCCAATATGGCCGTGTTGCCGAACTCCTGTCGGATTGACCTTATGAACCCACAACTCTTTGCCGAAGGATTTGATTTTACACTGTTACCGGATTTTGCCGCCGTCCGAAAGTATTTCGGCATAGGTGCTTTTTACGGAGTAACTAAACCCGATAGTTTGTACTTTGAGTACAAGTATCTTGTCGGCGCCGATAGTAACTAATACGGCCTTTTGCACCAGCTGCGCGATTAATTTCTGTTCAGAAGACCTCTTGCTCGCATCCAGTCGGCACACCGCATCGGCCAACTCGCAACCGCACCGCCTCTTACACCAAGCCCGTATCCGTGCCCTCCTGATTCGTAAATGTGTAGTTCAGCGGGGACCTTTGCCTTCTGCAAAGCCAGATAGAAATTCACGCTGCGCAGCGGCGGCACCGAAGAATCGTCGCTGCTACAGAACAGGAAAGTAGCCGGTGTCTCGGCTGTTACCTGCGTTGCTTGAGACAATTCGACGGCCCCGTACCCGAGAATCATAAAGTCGGGCCGGCAGCTGGCCTGGTCGATGGCGTCTTTGGTTTCATAAGTGTTTTCCTGAAAGTTTGTACCCATCAGCGAAGCCAGATGAGCGCCCGCCGAAAAACCGATTATCCCGATTTTATTTGGGTCCACATCCCATTCCTTTGCACGGCTGCGAACCATTCTTACCGCCCGTTGCGCATCCTGCAGCGGTGTTGGGGGCGAGTACTGAGGTCGAAGCCGGTACTTGAGCACAAAGGCGGCCGCGCCCACGGAATTGAGCCACCGTGCCACATCGTAGCCTTCCTTGTCTATGGCAAGGTGGGTGTACGCGCCGCCCGGACATATAATAACTGCTGAACGCGCAGCACCGCTTTTCTCCGGAAGGTAAACCGTCAGCGACGGCTTATGGACGTTACTGACGCTGCGGTCGATAATTGTTTCGCTGCGGTTGACAATTTCCTCGCCTTCGTTGTCATCGAAACCTTCTGACCCCGGAGCGCCATCAGGCCATAAAAGCAGAACTTCCGGCTGATTATATCGCTTCCGGAACCACTGCTCGAACTGCTCAATAGTTCCCTCGAAGAACAAAAGCTCTCCCCGAATTTCTGCTCGTTGGCCGGGTTCAATGTCATCGAAGAAGGGGTCGGCGTGCATACACGGATGTTGGGGATTGGAGACCAGCGAGTATGTACTGTCATACCAGGTAAGTGCGACAAGGCGCTGTTGTGCATTGGAAACCGTTACCATAACGGGCAAATCCGCCGCCGCCGGCCCCGCCCGCCAGCCTAAACGAAACCGGCCACTCCTGTAATCGCCTGAAGCATCTTCTTTGAACGGCTGCCATCCCAGCTCACGCAGATGAACGAATTTGTTGTCCGTGGTAAAATCGGTAAATTCCTTAAGGGACCGCAGATATGCGCACGTCTGCAGCTTTATATCTTTGAGCTTGTCTTTGCTGCCGTTCTCGATATACAGTCTCAGTTCAGCCCCTGTTGAGTCGTGGTTCTTCACCGCGCTTGCGCCGAACTTTATTCCGTTGGGCAGGACACGCTCGTGAGCGATTCCGCCGGGGATGCTTTGCCATTCTACTTTGGGTAAATCCCGAAAGCGGGCCACAAATACGGGGCTTGCATGGCCGAGATATATAAGTTCTGATTCGGCGAATATGGCCTCTGGAAAGTCCAGCCACACGTAGTCCCTGCTGGGCCAGGAAGGACTAATCCACGCAATGTGCTCGTAAGGACAATGCGGCCGCCACTGGCCCGGCAGAATCCGGACACCTTTTTCGTAAGGCATCTGCCCAGCCGATAACTCGACGCAAATAAAACTAAAACAAAAAATGACAGCCGCAAGTAATTTAACTTTTCCCTGCCTGCCGATACCGAGCATAAAAATACCTCACTTTCTTTTGATTAGTGGATGACCTTGTTGAGAGGATACGTAATTATACCCGAAGCGCCCGCGCGTTTTAACGCCGGCACAAGACTGCGTTCAATATCATTTTCGATTATTACCTCTACCGCCGCATACTCCGAATCCGCCAGGGTTGAAATAGTCGGGCTTTTCTCAGCCGGCAGAAGTTTCAGGACACGCTTCAGGTCCTTTTGCCTGACGTTCACCTTCAATCCCACACGCGTTCTGGCATCAATCGCTGCCTTAAGCAATATCGAAATATTCTCTGTTTTTTCCCGTTTGAATTTGTCCTGCCAGGCCTTCTTATTGGCGATAAATCTGGTCGTAGAGCTAATAACCGTGTCTATAACTCTCAGGTTATTTGCACGCAGCGACGAGCCGGTTTCCGTCAGTTCAACTATCGCATCAACCAGACGCGCCTTGACCTCCGTAGCGCCCCAGCTGAATTCCACTTTTACCTTGATATTCTTATTCTTGAAATACTTTGTTGTCACGTTAACCAGTTCCGTTGCCACTATACCGCCCCGCAGTTGCTGGGGTTTTTTTACCGGCGATTCATCGGGTACTGCCAGAACCCAGCGCGCAGGCTCGGCCGTTGATTTGCTGTACAAAAGCTCCGCAACTTCAATCACATCGCACCCGTTCTCCTTTATCCAGTCATAACCCGTAATCCCTGCATCCAGAACACCGTCGGCAACATATCTGCTCATTTCCTGAGCGCGCAGCATAGTCAGCCTAATCTCGGGATCGTCTATACGAGGCAGGTAGTTTCTGGCTGAATCAAAAATCGACAAACCTGCCCTGTTGAACAATTCAATAGTCGGTTTTTCAAGACTGCCGACGGGAATACCTAATTTCAACGTTTTCTTTGACATAGGACAGCTTCATGCCTTTCTTGTCTTGGTTTCTGGCCGTTTCCTGGTCTTCTTTTTGGTTTTCGGTTTGCGAGCCGTTTTTTTTCTTTTCCTTGCGCCGGTACTGTCGGATTCGCTGTGCCTTCGCAGAAGCGCATAAAACTGGTATGCGTCCCTTGCTGAAATCTGCCTGGCCAGAAAACCCTGGATTTCCTGCTGGTCCGACGCTGGATGCACAAGCTCATTACTTTTCAGATAGTCTATCATGTTGGCTGTCAGCGGTATCGCGTGACCGTCCAGGGACGTGAGCATGCAGTAATCCACAACAAAGCAGCTTACCCCTTCGATTTTTTTCAGAATTTGTTTGGCTTCTCGCTTACCGATGGTCCTTAGAGTCTCCAGACTGAGGTGGTGATACATTTTAAATATACAGCCCAGCGACGCTGTCAGTCTCGAGGCTATATCCGCGCAAAGCCCCTTGTCTTGGCACAATACCTCTGTGATTTCATCACTTCCAGAAACACGCACGTCGTTAAAATCAATGAAGTAACCGGTTAGTTTGCCGAGGGCCGATTCCGTCTGCTCAACGGTTATATGTTCGCTGATAATGCCATATACCATCGCCTCCAGCACATCCTTGTATTGGACCTTTTCTGGTTTAGCGTACTGTGATTTCAGCCAGCGGTATAACTTATGAACCTTTTCTGAATATTGTCTGCTGTTTTTCATAAAAGAACCTGTTACGTCAACAGCTTTGACCGTTTACACTTGCCTGCGAACCTGACCCGACTGGTTTGGTTCAGTTGTCGCTGTTTTGGCCGGTGTCCTTTTTCTCGATGTCCGTAGCCGTATGGTCTATCAAATTTATCGTTTCCAGAGTTTTCTTGAATTTATCATCTCTGTGGAAGCGAAGACTCGGGCAGAATTTGGAATGCAGCTTATGCGCAACCAGCGATCGTATTCGACTCTTCGCATGCTGTATTGCTGCAAAAGTTTTCTTCTGTGCCGCCTGGTCCTTTCCGAAAAGACTCAGATACACATCGGCGCTGCGCAAATCGCTGCCAATGTTCACAGCCGTAACGCTCACGAACGCCTCAATGCGAGGGTCGCCGAGGCGATTGGCCACAGCGTCACTGACCGCTTCTGTTATCTGGCGGGCCAGTTTTTCCTGTCGTCTGGTCATAGTACAGCTTCAAAAACCAAAGCCAAAGTTCGTAGTTGTTTTAATGTTTGGCCCCAAATCTATTTGGGCCCTTATTTACCTTGCGCGTTGCGCGCGGTTTTATAGCAATAACTATGTAAGCACCCTGGCGACCTTTACCAGTTCATAAAACTCCAGAACATCGTCGTCTTTTACGTCATCGTACTTTTCCAGCTTAATGCCGCACTCAAGACCGGCCTTTACCTCACTGGCATCGTCTTTGAAATGTTTCAGGCTGCTGATGCTCAAGTCGTTTCGTATTACTATGTTGTCACGAATCAGCCGCACCTTCGCGTTCTTGCGAGCCACTCCGTCGGTAACGTAGCAGCCGGCTATCGTGCCTATTCTTGAAATCTTGAACATCGTCTTTATTACCGCTCTGCCGAGCGATTTTTCAACGGTTTCCGGTTCCAGCAGGCCCACCATGGATTTTTCCAGGTCCTCGGTTATCCGATAAATTACATCGTACGTCCTTATTTCCACACCCTTGGACTCCGCCGACCTGGCCACATGCTCTTCGCACGCGACGTTAAACCCGATGATAATTGCGTTCGAAGCTTCCGCCAGAACCACATCGCCTTCGGTTATGCCTCCGGGAAGCGCCTGAAGAATCCTGATCCTCACTTCCACCGTGCTCAGGTCTGCAAGGTATTTTGTCAATACGTCCACCGAGCCCTGAACGTCTGCGCGTATAATAACATTTAATTCCTTGGTCTTGCCGGCCTCAAGCTGGCTGAATAAGTTATCAAGAGTTACGAGATTCGTCGTAGCTAAAGAAGCTTCTCTTGAATGTGTGCGGTTTTCATCAGCAGCGGTCTTGGCTTTATTGATATCAGCCAGGCAGTAAAACCTGTCACTGGCCTGGGGGACATCGTTTAATCCCGTTATTTCTACGGGCATGGAACTTTTAGCGACTTTTATGCTCTTGCCGTGGCTGTTTCGCAGGCTCTTGACCCTGCCGTACGTGGCGCCTGCTAAAATGATGTCTCCCTTTTTTAGCTGTCCCTCCTTGACCAGAAGCGTCGCCACAGGTCCCCTCTGTGCCGACATCTTGGCTTCAACCACCCAGCCGGTGGCCGGTATTGTGTCATCAGCCTGCAGCTCCAGCAGTTCGGCTACGTAATCCAGGTGTTCGAGCAAATCGTCAATGCCCTCGCCCGTAACGGCACTGGTGTGTACCACTTCGGTTTGACCGCCCCACTCCACCGGCGACAAATCATGCTCAGCCAGTTGAGAATAAATTCGATTGATATCACAGCCGGGTAAATCGCACTTGTTCAACGCCACTATCACCGGTACGTTTGCAGCCTTTGCGTGTGATATCGCCTCGATTGTCTGAGGCATCACACCGTCATCAGCCGCAACCACCAGTACCGCCACATCTGTCATATTCGCGCCGCGGGCGCGCATCGCCGTGAACGCTTTATGGCCGGGGGTGTCAAGAAAAGTAACAGTGTGCTCCTTGATATTCACCTGATACGCCCCTATGTGCTGAGTTATACCGCCTGCTTCCCCTGCGGTAACCGCTGTTGACCGTATCTTGTCCAGCAAACTGGTCTTGCCGTGGTCTACGTGCCCCAGCATTGTCGCTACAACAGCCCGCTTGGCAAGGTTCTTTCTTTCACGCTGTTCGAACTCGGTACGTATCTGTTCTTCGCAGGTACTTTTGCGCTCTACAATAAGCTCGGTGCCGAATTCCAGCGCCGCAATTTCCGCCGCATCCGTAGCCACGGCCTGATTCGCGGTCGCCATAATCCCCTGCTCCATCAGTTTCGCTATAATATCAGTTGTCTTGACAGCCAGAACCGACGACAGTTCCCGTACGATTATTGGCTCAGCGACAAACGCCTTTTTCGGTCTGGACGGCAAGACCACTTCGCCCGCGGTTTTTGTGGCGATCTTTCTGGCCGGCCTTAACCGCAGTTTTTCACCTACTGCCGCTGCAAGACGCGCCTGCCTTTCTTCAATGTCTCTCTGACGCCATTTGCTCAGTTTCGCTTTGTCTGGCGAGACCTGGTCCTGCTGATACTGTTTGCGCACATGACCTTTTACCTTGTGTGCCTTTGGTTTTCGCTTCGATTCTTTCGGAGAGATTACGATTGTTGATTCTTCGCTCAGTGACTTGGATATTAACGGCTCGGTGACAACTTCATCTGCGACCTTTTTACGTTTCGTCCGCGGTCGTCTTTCGGGTTCCGGCTGCTCAATACGAACAACCTCAGGCCCTGTCAGTCGAGCCGGCGCCGGCGTTTCCAGCATCGGTCCCGCTGGCGTTATTACCGGCGCTGCCGCATCTTCCAGCCGCTGCGCTTGCGGCTGCTCTTGTGGCGCCGATATTTCCGGCTCAGTTGTTACAGACGCGGCTTGTTCTGTTTCCATTTCAGCCGCCTCGGTCAAAGTCTGCTGCTGAACCTTCTTGGTTTTGCGTTTGCTGACCGCACGTTTACGCTGCGGCTTTTTCCTGATACGCACCTTTTTGAGGTCAACCTTTTTGCTGGTTTCGATTGCTGTGATGTTTTCAGCCCCGCTGAACCATTCACGTATAGTTGCTGCCAGACCCGCAGATATTGTGGACATGTGGTTTTTAACGTCCAGGTTCTCGTCCTGGCATTTCTTGACAATGGCCTCGCTTTTTACTCCCAGCTTCTTGGCCAGAATGTAAACTCTTGTAGACGCCAAAACAATTCTCCAGTTACAGAATCTCCAGGCTGCTTTCTCAGCCCCTCTTACTGTTTTTTACCGCTGTCTTCACTCTGACGCTGCAGTACGTCCTGAACCTGCGTGGTTTCTTTCGCTTCAGAGGCCAGACTGGCCGCTTCTTCGATCGCGGCCGTAACCAGTCTTTTGGCCAGCTCCCCCTCAAGCTTCAACTCATTAACCAAAGGTTCGACACCCACATCCTTCAAATCCAGAACCGATATAATGCCCAAAGCTATAAGTTTATCTACAATCGTATCGTCCTTCGATTGTATTTTGCCCACGCAGTTCGTCAGTTCCTCGATACCTTGATTGTATTCGTTCGGAGTTAAAATATCGATATCCCAGCCGGTCAGCCTCGCTGCCAGACGCACGTTCTGGCCGTGCTTGCCTATCGCAAGGCTTAGCTGGCCCTCGTCCACAACAACGGTCGCTCTTGAAAGTTCGAAACACAGCGCGATTTCGCTGACCGTTGCCGGCATTAACGCGTTTGTTATCAGAACTTGTGACGAATCGTTCCAGCGAACAATATCAATTTTTTCCCCGCCCAGCTCATCGATGATGTTTTTTATCCTGCTGCCTCGTACCCCCACACACGCGCCGACAGGGTCCACCTTGTCCTCATGTGAGACAACTGCCACCTTCGTTCGATAACCAGCCTCTCGGGCCAGGGCCCTGATTTCAATAATGTTCTCGCCCACTTCCGGCACTTCAAGCTCGAATAATCTGCGAATGAAATTCGGGTGGGTACGCGAAAGGATAATCTTTACCTGATTCGACGCCTCTTTTACATCCAGAATAAGACTGCGTATTCTTTCCCCGTTGCGGTGGCTCTGGCCTATTATCTGTTCGTTTTTCGGCATAAATCCTTCTGTGCGATGGTTTAAAGTGACAATCAGGGTCCCGCCTTCGTAGCGGACCGCCGTACCGCTGACGATGTCTCCCTTTCTGCGGCTGAATTCCTCAAAGATACTGCTGCGCTCATCGGCCCTTATTCTCTGTATCATTATCTGTTTGGCTGTCTGCGCCGGAATTCTGCCAAGCTGCCGTATGTCTATCTTCGAGTCGTCCTTGAACGCCGTCACTTCACCCGTACCACGGTCTATATGTACAACTATGTTGCTGTCCGAATCACCAAAATGTTTCCTCGCTGCCGACACCATAGCCTCCTCCAAATCGACAAAGATTGATTCCTTGTCGATGTTTTTATCTCTTGCGATGTTTTCTACGATTCTTGCCAGTTCCTGATTCATCGTCTTTTCTCTCTATAAACCAAAAAGTGGAAACCTCGTTAGCTTCCACTTCAGCAAAAAAACACTCAACCAACAGAGGTTGTATTTACTTACGCTACATCGTCCGCCTCCGTGCCGAACAACCTTTGCCGAGCTTCTGCCGCTGAAGCAGAAACACCGATTCCTCGGCCGCCATCTGCCGGCAGAACCGGCAGCGCAAGCATACTGGTACGCTTACCTTGCACTGTATGTCGATCCTGTCAAAATCATCTGCTAAACCTCAATTTCGACTTTGGCAGCCGTTAGTCCTTACAAAACAAATCATTATAATTAAATCGTCTGATTTGTCAACGACAATAACTTTTTTGCCAAAATTGCCTGTTTTGGGATAAAATGCTGTATGAAATTGCCTTCAGCCGACCCCGAAAGGGGCCTGACAGCGTTTTTGCGCACAAGTCTGCCTTTGCTTGTGCTAAAGCAGTCATCTGCAAATGAACACCCTCAAAGCCAATTATCCGGCAAAAAGCCGCAGCAAATAAAAAAGTTGACAACGTCCTGTGCCGATGCTACTTTTGAATGCAGTTTTGTATTTATACTTTTGGTTCTGTAAGAAACCCTGTACATCCAATGCTTTTTGGGAGCTGAAAGATGGAATTTCGCTTCAAATCAATTTTACTATTGTCTTTGACTTCCTTACTGTTCGTGTACATTTGCAGCCATGCTTATGCCCAGCCGCAGCAACAGCCGACATTAGAGCAGTCCGTACTGTCTTTCCCCTACATTGCCGAGATTACCGGTGACAACGTACTTGTGCGCTCTGGGCCCGGCTCGAATTATTATCCCTGCGGCAGGCTCAACAAAAACGACCGTGTTAAAGTCGTTGCCACCAAATACGACATCTGGTCTCAGGTCGTGCCCCCGGACGGCACCTTTTCCTGGATTTCAAAGCGATATGTCAGGCGCGACTCCGACAACCCCGATGTGGGCATTGTTACCGGGGATTCTGTGCGCGTAAGGGCTGGCTCTGCGGATGGAAATCCTATACACTCTACGACCCCCCAGGTCAAGCTCGACAGCGGCAGTAAAGTTGCCATACTCGGCGAAGATGAGGGTGATTATTTTAAAATAGTGCCCCCGCCGGGTGCCTACCTTTGGGTAAGCACCCAGTATACCCGACTGCTCGGCAGTGTAGGTGCCGTTTCACTCCGGCCTCAAAGACCGGTTGATGTAACAGCCGCAGACACCGCTGATATCGAAACTGCAATGCTGCAGAACTACTATACTATCGAAAAGCTCATCGACTCTGAGACCGCAAAACCCGTTGCCCAGCAGGATTACACCGCTGCCAAAAAAGCCCTTGCCGCCATCGCCGACAACGAACAGTCCGGCAAAGCAGGACGCTTCGCAAAATTTGCTCTTAAGAAATTACAGCGTTTCGTGCTCGCTGCAAACGCCGCCGAGCAGACACAGATGCAGGATGCACATCTCCAAAAGGTTCTTGCGCGTATTGAAAGGGCCCGGCGAACAAACCTTGCCGGAATCCAGGACCTTGGCATTTTTGCCGCGGTAGGGCGGTTCGAGACCAGCGGCATTTACGTTTCTACAGCCGCTCCGAAGTATTACCGTATAATTGACGATTCCGGAAAAACACTTTGTTACGCCTTGCCCGGCGATTCAGTTGCAACGTCTGATTTGTCTGCGTTGATAGGCTGCAAAGTCGGACTTCTCGGAATCATAAAGCCCCATCCTGAAGTGCCAAACGCATTGGTCGAGTTCACCGAAATCACTCGACTGTGGTAATACTCTTTCAAATTGATAGTGTGTCGGTCTTTGGGATTACCTGTTTACCCGCCGCCGGTAGGGCGGCGCTTTTGATACCTTTTGTTTTACCCGTGTTCAGTTTGTTGCGTAGTTTTTCATATTATACATCCAGTGGTTCGGGTCATCCCATTCGGTCGGTGTGCGATAATCGTTCCACCATTCTCTGTGCCAGGGCAGCTCCCACAACTGCTTAAGCCCTGTTTTTCGCAC
>SDBT01007585.1_pt1 | contig 17820 bp, 15 predicted proteins | sample 2277101 | NCBI WGS metagenome assembly SDBT01 (sample SAMN10404973, study PRJNA504765) | marine sediment metagenome | isolation source: marine sediment core GS10_PC15, 103 cmbsf | place: Arctic Ocean: Southern Knipovich Ridge | collected 2010 | reverse complement strand
TGGAACCAGGCAGTACCACTATCCACAAAGACTATGCCATATAATCTATCGAGATAGAAGAAAGAGAGCTTCTTTCCCATATCCTGCAGAATGGGAAAGCGATACTCTGTGCTCCAGAATCCCATCTTGTCTCCACGAAAAGAGTTATTCCCATAACCCCTCAGGTTCTCCATTCCTCCTAACAGGAAGGCGCCCTGACTCAGGTTATGCCCCTTACAGAAGCCCCCCATGGCTCTCAGGGCCAGGGTATGACGCTTATAGAGGGGGATATACTCCTGCCAGTCCAGGGTATATTCATTAAAATTAAAATCGCTTCCATAGGACTCATCCGCTATATCATAAGAGAGGATGACCCGTCTCCCTTGAGGATTGATATCCATATCCAGAGCAGGCTTTATCCGATAATGCATTAAACTCCCTCCCCAGGTAGCAATATGGCCATCATCCGGAAGGTTAGGAGGATTGATGTCCCTATCGGTTTCTATGTCGTCAACGAAGTAAGCTTCATATTTCAATATTAGATAGCCCACCGGTACCAGGGGAAAGCCAGCACCTATTACTCCTCCCCGCCTCCTCTCCCAGTAGTCATCATTCAGATTATTCCGGTTGGGACCCTCAATATAGTTAGTGTAAATGAGGGAATAGTCATAGCCGCCGATCAGGATATTGGGAAAGAGTTGGCGATTGAGGTAATAGGCATAGCCCGATACCCCACCATCTCCTGCATAACCGATAGCACTCTCAAAGATATGCTTCCCCATAACATCCTGGGCGTAGCCCATGACGCTCAAGCCCATGGGTATCCAGAGAATGGGCCTTATTCTTGGCCGATACTGCCTTATAGGGTATTCTTCCTCTTTCTCGGCTTCAGGATTATTGCTTGAAAATGAAGCGGGGAATCGGCGAATCGGAGAATCGGAAAACTTCCCCCTGTCCCCCTTTTCCCCTTTCTCCGTTTCATCTTTAGTCTCTTCCCTCTTTAAAAGTTTAATATCATATCCATCGGCGTCATAAGAGGAGAAGACAATCTTCCTTCCTCCAGAAGAGTAGGAAGGCTCAAAGGCTCCCCCAATGACATTGGTCAGTTGCCTTACTCTACTTGTCTCCAGATTGAGTTCGTAGATGTTGAAGATTCCCGTCCTATCTGAGGAGAAAATGATTCTCTTGCCATCCCTTGACCAGGAAGGGTCTCTATCGTCTACTCCATCATTGGGGAGAGAAACTACTCCCAAGCCATCGGCGCACATGAAACAGATATCTCTCTGGCCGTTCTTGAACCGAGAGAAAACGATCTTCTTCCCATCTGGTGAGAACTTAGGAGTAAAGTACTGGGTATAGTCTTCGGTCTTTGTAAGATAGCTAACCTCTTTTGTCTCTAGATTAAAGAGACAAATATTCGTTTTCCCTCCTTCGTTCTTGATAAAGACAATAGTTTTTCCATCTGGTGAGAGGTGGGGCTCTTTGGCCCTCATCCCCCGGGTGAGGCGTCTCTTCGTCTTTGCTCTCGTCCAATCTATGATATGAATATCTCCCAGGCGAGAACCGCGCCAATTAAGTCGCTTCCTTGAGTAGACCAATTTCTCTCCATCATAAGAGAAGGAGGGATCGGGATTGGCCTTTCTCGCCAGACGCTTATACTTCTTGCTATCCAAGTCTAAGAGATAGAGCCCCAGCCTCTCATAGTCCTGGCCCTTATTAGAGACAAAAGCCACTTCATTCTTGGTTGGTGAAAAGGTAGGATGCCTATCAGACCATCCCCAGGAGACTAAATCCTTGACATTTTTATCAGGAGTAATATTCTTAGTTTCTTCTCTATACTTCTTTTCCAGATCCTCCTTCCATTCCTTGTAGAGTTGCCTGGGAGTATCCTTCACCCGATAATACATATTCCTTTTTAGGGAAAGATAGTTATGACCCTTCCCTTCTAAGATAGAGGCAATCCCCTCTTCCCCATGCTTCTTCTTCAGATACTTAGTGAGAGAATATCCCTGATTATAGACCAGCTCATTCCCCAGGCCATTCTTTCCATAGATCCCCATCCGGTTATAGGTGAGTAGCTTATCCTCTAAGGTAGCGCTTCTTAGGATCATGTCCCGGTGGCTATCCCAATACTCCCCTTCTCCTACTTCACAGGTATCCTGGGCCAAACCCTCAATGAACCAGTTAGGAACAAATTCACTCGGCCCGGGGAATCCGGGACCGAATACCCTGACCAATCTCCGGGGAAGGCCGCTCATGATGTCCAGATGAACGATGTGGGTGAACTCATGAGGAATGACCGTCTCCAGCCACTTATGGGTCCCCCTCAAGGAAATATCCATATGGGTGAGCCAAATGACAATCCTCTGATTGGTAGAATCGGCAAATCCATTGGCATAGTCATCAGTATCCAAAATTATGATATGAGTCTTTGCCGCTGGCTCGTGGCCTAACTTTTTGGTAATCGGTCCATAGCATTTTTCTGCAATCTTGGCCACACCCTTGGCAATATCTGTATGTTTCCTTCTATCAAAATAGATTAAGAAATGGGGGGTCTCCATGACATACCACTTTATCTCTGGATGGTTGAAGGGAGACCAGGGAACCTGCCCCAGAATGATATCCTCTGGGGTCTTGGGGATTAAATTGGGAGATAAAAGATTCTGGGCGAGTATATCCTGGGGAAAGAAGAGGAATATTAAGACTAAAGCAAAGAATATTTTTTTCACGCTCAAAATCTTCTCAAGATTAAAGAGGCATTGCTCCCTCCATCAGCGAAGCCATTTATCAGGATTGCATCAATCCTTTTCTCTCTGGCTTTATTAGGAACATAATCCAGATCGCAAGAAGGGTCCTTCTCTTGGTAATTCATGGTGGGAGGAATGAAACCATTCTCTATTGCCAAGCAGGCGCTTATGGCTTTCAGGCCGCCAGAGGCATTGAAGTAGCCGATGAATGAAGAGAGGGAACTGACTGGAATATCTCTGCCAAATACTTTCTTAATTGCCCTTGTCTCAGACTCATCTAAAATAGGGGTAGAGTTCGCTGCTGCTGAGATATAACTAATCTTCTCTTTAGGAATTCCAGCATCCTCCAATGTCAGCTCCATGGTCCTCGCCATTCCCCCTGGCTTCCTATCATAATCGCTTATTCCAGGATTGGAAGAACTCATCCCATAACCTATAACCTCAGCATATATCCTGGCTTTCCTTTCCTTGGCATGCTCTAAAGTCTCTAAGACCAGAATTCCTCCCCCCTCTCCTAAAACCATGCCGTTTCTTCTCTTATCAAAAGGACGGCAGCCCTCCGGGTAATCTTCATTCTTTAGGGGAGATAGTATTCCCAAATGGGAATAGGCATGGAATAATATCCAGGAGAGCTCATCTACCCCACCGGTCAGAATGACCTTTGCCTTATCATGCCTCAATAAACTATAGGCATAACCTATAGCCCCCTCACCCGTTGCCCCCTTCTGAGTAATGGTAGAGTTGGGGCCGGTAATCCCCAGTTCTATTGAGATATGGCCAGCCGGAGCATTGGGAACGGTGTTGGGAAAGAGTATGGGATTTACTCCACTGGGACCATGCTCAATGAGTCCTCTATGAAAGGCCTCTGTGGTCTCCAGGCCGGTAAATCCACTGCCTAAGATAACTCCACACTCTAGGGAATTCCCGGAAGTAATTTCTAAGTCAGCATCCCGTAAAGCCAAAATAGCGCTGGCAACCGCAATCTGGGAGTCCCGATCCATACGCCTGATCTTCATAGGATTGATATAATCCTTGGGGTTGAAGTCAGTGACCTCTCCTCCCAGGTGAGACCTATATTTCGAGGTATCAAACCGGGTAATTTTCCCTATTCCCGATTTTCCCTCTTTAAGACTCTTTAGAAATGCTTCTTTCCCTATTTCAATGGGTGAGATTACTCCCAATCCAGTAACAACTACTCTATTCATTCTCACTCCGTTCGCAGATATCAGATCTCAGAAGTCAGATATCAGAAAACTGAAATCTGAAGACTGATATCTATTTACTGTTCACTAGATATGTATTTCCCAAAGGCAAGAACCGTATTATTGCCACCGAAGGCAAAGGAGTTTGAGAGGGCAGTATTTATCTCTTGCTTCCTCGCTTTGCCCGGAACATAGTCTAAGTCACACTGCGGGTCCTTTGTCTCATAATTCGCCGTAGGCAGTATCATACTATTTCTAATCGCTAAAGAGACCGCTACCGCCTCTATTCCTCCCGCAGCACCCAGACAATGACCCACCATGGACTTGGTAGAACTTACCGGTATCTTATATGCCCTCTCCCCAAAGACCTCCTTTATGGCCAGGGTCTCTATCTCATCATTAAAGGGAGTGGCGGTCCCATGAGCATTAATATAACCAACATCTTTTGGCTTTATCCCCGCATCTCGCAAGGCCTCTCTTATCGCCTGGATAGCCCCCCTTGCCTTTGGATGGGGAGCAGTCATGTGATAGGCATCCCCGCTTAAACCATATCCTAAGAACTCACAGTAGATTTTAGCACCCCTATTTTTAGCGTGTTCTAACTCCTCCAGGATGAGGATGCCCGCTGACTCTCCTAAGGAGAGGCCGGTTCTATTCTTGTCGAATGGCCGGCATATATCCTTATCCACCACCCTCATAGAGTTAAATCCCGAGTAGGTGAGCTGACATAGGGCATCGCTTCCTCCGGTAACCATAATAGTCGCCTTGTCATCCTTAACGAGATCAGCAGCATAGCCAATGGAGGTAGCAGAAGAGGAGCAGGCGGTAACGATTGTGGAGCGTGGTCCCTTAAGGTCAAACTCTTCAGCGATATAATCGGTAGTAACACATGGTGGATGGGAAATTAGTAAAGAGGGCCTTGCTTTCTTTGGGCCTTTGGTAAGAAGTGCCCTGTGATATTCTTCTGCCTCGAACATCCCTCCAGCCCCAGCCCCCAAAAGGACACCGATTTTATCTTTATTCTCCTTCTCTAAGTCAAGCCCGGAGTCCCTTATCGCCTCCTGGGCCGCGATTATTCCTAGTCTATCTGTCCGGGACATCCGTTCTAGTTTATTAGAAGAGATATATTTTTCTGGGTGGAAGTCTTTTATCTGGGCACCAGTCTGGGTCCGATGCTCCTTGGTATCAAAGAGGTCTATCTTGTCAATCCCACACTTCCCATCAAGGAGACTCTTCCAGTACTCATCCTTATTCTTACCAATAGCGCATACTGCTCCCAGGCCAGTTATAACTACTCTATTCATTCTCACTCCGTTCGAAGATATCAGATCTCAGAAGTCAGATATCAGAAATCAGAAGTTAGAAATCAGTTTGTCTCGCAACAAATTATTGCTGATTAAATCAGCAATCTGAAAACTGAAATCTGAAGACTGACATCTAGTCACTGTTTCAACTCTCATCCCTTCTATTTCCTGCTCGTCCCTGTACCTTGGGTGAAGACCAGTTCTCCTTGAGCGCAAATCTCTTTATCCACCCTTGCCTCTCCCTTGATCTTGAAGAGATTAGCCAATTTCTGGATAATTTCAACGCTAATCTCCAATCGGTCTCCGGGCCTGACCGGTCTCTTGAACTTAATCTCCTTTATTCCTGCTAAATATCCCATTCTCTCTTCTGGTTTTACTTTTTTTCCCATCATCTCGCTACCCACCACAATGGCTGCTACCTGAGCCATAGCCTCTATAATAAGCACCCCGGGCATGATGGGTTCTTCTGGAAAGTGGCCTGAGAAGAACTCCTCGTTGATGGTAACATTCTTTATTCCCGTTCCCTTCTTGCCCGGCTCAAGGTTAATGACCTTATCTACCAAGAGAAAGGGATAGCGATGAACGAGAATTTTTTGGATCTCGCCAATATCTAAAATTTTCATTTACTTTCTCCTTTTTTCTTTTTAACGTATTCTGCCAAAGTATTAACTGAGGTAAAAATCTCTTTTCCCACCTCTTCGTCCTTGACCTTGATTCCGAACTCCTGCTCCAGACCAACCACCAGTTCCAGGGCATCTATAGAATCAAGCCCTAAACCAGTTCCAAATAAAGGAGCGGCGTTATCAATCTCCTCTGGTTTTATCTCTAACTTCAACCTCTTAACGATGAGTTCCTTAATCTTACCTTGTAAATCTTCAGTCATACTTCCTCCTATTACATAGATAGTCCACCATCTACTCTTATTACCTGTCCGGTAATATAACCTGCTTCTTCATTAACTAAAAAAGTAACTACCATTGCCACTTCCTCTGGCTTACCAATTCTCTTCAACGGTGTCATCTCCAAAATCCGGTTCAGCATCTCCTTGGGCATCTTTTTAACCATCTCGGTATCAATGAGTCCTGGAACAAGGGCATTAACCCTTATCCCAAAGGGAGCCAGCTCCCGGGCTAAGGACTTGGTGAAACTGATCATTCCTCCCTTGGCAGCAGAATAGTTCGTTTGACCGGCAGTGCCAGAAATGGCAGAGACGGATGAGATATTAATGATGTTACCACTTCTCTGACCGATCATAACTCTCGAAACTGCTTTGGAGCAGTTGAACGTTCCTTTGAGATTGACATCTATTACCTTATCCCACTCCTCCTCATTCATAATCATGAGATACTTATCGATATTTAATCCAGCATTGTTAATCAGAATATCAATCCTCCCAAATCGCTTATTAGTTTCCTCCACCATCCTATTCACTTCTTCTAACTTCGAGACATCTGCTCTATAACTAATCGCTTCTCCTTTATTCTCTTTTATTCTCTTTACTACTTCCTCTGCAGCATCCTGGCTATGGAGATAATTGACACATACCTTTGCTCCTTCTTGGGCAAGGGCAAGAGAGATTGCTCTTCCAATCCCCCTTCCTCCACCAGTCACCAGAGCAATCTTTTTCTTAAGTTTCATTTATTAACTCCTTGAGTAAAATTTTAGCATAGATAAGAGATAAAATCAATTCTTCAATGCCTTGATTATCTTTTCTAATGATGACAAATTATTTACATTCAGGACATTGACTTCGCGGGTTATCCATTGAACAAGCTGGGAGAGGACCTGGCCCGGACCAGCCTCAATAAAGGTTTCTACCCCTTCAGATAGCATCCTACGGATACTCTCTTCCCAGAGAACGGGCCTTGTTATCTGCTTTATCAATATTTCTCTTACCTTTTCTCTATCTCTTACGTAGTCTGCATTAAAATGAGTAACAAGAGGAATCTCAGGATTCTTTATCTCTATGGAATCTAAATAAGATGCCAATTTCTGAGAAGCCCCCTCCATCGATCTGGTATGTAGGGGGCTGGAAACGTTTAAAAGGACGACCTCTAAGGCATCCTTTTTGGCTAAATCGATCGCTTTATTTAAGGCCTTCTTCTCTCCAGAAATGACGAACTGTTTGGGAGAGTTATAATTGGCAATTGCTGTTCCAGATAATCGACAAATTTCTTCTATCTCTCTCTTATTTAATCCAATAATGGCTACCATTCCTCCAGGGACTTCTTGGATTAATTCTCCTGCTTTCCTTGTTAATTTAAGTCCATCCTCAAAACTCAATGCTCCACTGGCTACTAAAGCAGCATATATCCCCAGACTATGCTCTCCCATAACATCAGGAGCGATTCCTTTATCCTTCAATATCTGGTAAGTAGCGATACTTACTGTAAAGACCCCTAATTGGGCATTGAGGTCTTTATTTAACTCTTCTTCTGGCCCGGCAAAAGAGACTCTCGTTAAATCGAAGCCAAGGATCTCATCTGCTTTCTGAAATATTTCCCTTGCTTCTTTAAAGTTATCATAGAATTCCTTTCCCATGCCTACATATTGGGAACCCTGCCCAGGAAAGAGAAAGGCAATCTTAGACTTTTGCATAGGTTGTTTTGCTCACGCCGGGAACAAGAACCTTTTTGCCCGTTAGAAAGTAGATGCCCTGTGCCCAGAGATTGAAATAGTTTGTCCAGAACTGGTCTATTCTTCTTTCTGGAGAGGTTGGTTTTCCAATCACTGTCTCTATTCTCTTGAACCCTGCCTTCAATAAAAACTCTCTCAATATCTCTGTTGAAAAATCATAGAGATGCATGGGTGGATGGCAGAGGTTGCGTCTCACCCCAAAAAATCTCAAGAACCTTTCTGCAGATATACTCTGAGGAATCCTGACGACCAGGAGGCCATCCTTCTTCAAGATTCTCCTTACTTCCTTCAAAACTTTCAAAGGGTTAAGAAGATGCTCTAGAACATAGAACATGGTAATAACATCGAAATAATCATTGCTAAAACCAGCCTTTTCTAAAGAACCTTCTCTGACATTCAATCCCTCGTCCTGGGCATACTCAACCGCTTTCTTGGAGATATCTATTCCAGAGAGTTCCCATTTTTGGGGATCCCATAACTTCAAGAATAGTCCCAATCCACATCCCATATCCAGTAGTTTTCCAGAGGGATATTCTTTCTCAATATTTCTCTTTGTTTCCCTATATACTTTACCCATCAATCTCGACCACTGAAAGATGCTTTTCTCGTCAGTTAAGAAGAAGTCATCATAGAAGTCTAAGAGGTCTTTTGTCTTTGGCCGGGGATTGAGATAGATGAGACCACATTTCTTACATCTAACAATCTTAAAAGAATCCTCAACGGTCACTAATCTCGTATCATCTGCCCCACATAGACCGCATTTCACATACTCTAAGGGCTTACTATAATCCCACTCTATCTTATATCTTGTAGACATAGCACCTCAGTTAGGTGAGTTAGGTGAGTTTTTTAAAACCACTTCCTAACTAATTTACTTCCTGCTTTTCTTACGACCTAACTACCTTTCTTCTTGCTTTGCCCCTTACCTAACTTTTTAACTTTATTTGACTAGTTTGAAGACCTGTATCCTGTGGTTGTAGGTATCACTTACGTAGATATTTCCTTCTCTATCTACGGCTATCCCATAGGGCTTGTTGAATTCACCGGACAAGGAGCCAGGTTTGCCGAATTCTGTTAAGAACTTTCCTTTCGAATCGAAGACCTGGATGCGATAATTCCCGGTATCTGCGACGTAGACCCGGCCCCTATAACCTAGGGCAATACTACTAGGAGTGTAAAACTCTCCTTGACCTCTTCCCTTTGTTCCCCAAGCAAAAAGAAATTTTCCCTTGGAATCAAACTTCTGGATTCTATTATTATAGGAGTCAGCGACATAGATATTTCCTACTCTATCAACAGTAAGATCAGAGGGGGCCCGAAACTCCCCTTCCTTCTTCCCCTCTTCTCCAAAGGAGAGAAGGAACTTCCCCTGAGAATTAAATTTCTGAATCCTGTTATTCTTGGTATCGGCAACATAGATATTTCCAAAAGAATCAACATCTATGCCAAAGGGATAGGAGAACTGACCGTCTCCCTGGCCCTCGTTACCCCAGCGGGCAACGAACTTCCCCTGGGAAGTGAATTTCTTAACCGATTGCCCATAGGAATTGACAACATAGATATAACCCAGCATATCTACTGTTAAATCGTAAGGGTAATATAGTTCAGCTCCAAGCTCGGATTCCTCAGGCCATCTGGCGATGAAATTCCCTTCGGGATCGAACTTCTGGAAAGAGTTATTCTGTTTGTCTGCCACATAGATATTCCCCCGGCTATCCAGGGTAATACCCATGGGATACTGGAAAGCCCCATCCCATCTTCCGCAATCCCCCCATTTCTTGACAAACTCATAATCCTGAGCCCAAACAGCACTTGCCATTCCCATCATTAGAATTAGAATCACTGCTATTCTTTTCATCTTTCTCCCTTGCAATAACATCACACGAATCTACACGAAACAGAAACAAAACTACACGAATTAATTTGTGCCTTTTCGTGTTCCTATTCGTGTCATTTCGTGTCTTCTGTTATTTTAAGTAATGCCGGCAGGATGGTTAAAGAGGCAACGAGGCATAGGCCCACGCCAAGAAGCGCCAAGCCCCCCATAGTGGCCAATCCTCTATATTGAGCAAAGATCAGACTCCCAAAACCCACCATGGTGGTTAAAGAGGTCATGACCACCGCTCTTCCCGTATGGTGAATGGCATCCTCCACCCCTTCCTTTTTCTTTTCTAAATAGCGATGGATAATGTGTATGCCATCGTCTATTCCTATTCCCAAGATTAAGGGAGTAACTACAACATTAACAAAGTTCATCTTAAGGCCGATAAGTCTCATAATCCCCAACATCCAAATTATACCACAGATTAGGGGAATTAAGGCAAGGATTACTACCTTTATTCTTCTAAAGTGGATTAAGAGCATAATGAAGACCCCGGAGAAAGCAAGAACCGTAGCCAGGATAAAATCCTTAGTAATCAACCTCTTTAGTTCACTGGCAATAATCCCCACCCCGGTAATTTCGATCTTCTTTTCGTTTCCCTTTATTCTCTCTCCAAATTCATCTGCTTCTTTTGGAGAAAGGATCTTCTTCTCGGGATAGGCTAAGGCAAGGACCTTGAACCCTTCCTCATCTCTGATAAGATAGCGTTTGGTCATCTTTTCCAAGTTCTTGCCTGAATTCGAGATGGAGATAGGGCCTTTTAGTCTCGCCTTTAAATCTCTCATCTCATCTAGATAGTTTTGATAGGCCTCTATTCTGAAGCCATTCTTTAAAAGTGCTTCCTTAAAGGTAGCGATTATTCTTTCAAAGTCAAACTCTCTTAACTCTTTAATGTTCTCTCGGACTCTCTTCTTTGAGGAAAGAAGGCTGACTGGAGATTGATAATGTTCTATGCTCCCTTCCTTTTTTAATTCCTCTATTCTCTGGGTTATTCTCTCATTGGTCTGGAGGACCTCCTCCTTATTCTCACCAGAGGCGATGATCATCAAGGGATCAGAAGGAGAACCGAATTTCTCTCCTATCTCATCCTGGATCCTGAAGGCCGGGGTCTCTTTTGGCCTCAAACTCCGGAAATCGCTATCAAAGGTAACCCCTAAAGCGCTCAAGCCCAAGATTAAAGTAACAAAGATAGAGATGATTAAGGTAGTTTTGGGAGACCTTAGAAGAAATCCGGAGACTTTTTTCAGACCAAAGGAACTTAATGGTTTTATCTTTTTCGTTTTCGCCGGACTTCGGCGGGCTTGCCAGCTCAAGATTGCCGGAAGGATGAAGAACATGGACAGAAGACAGGCCAGGATTCCTGTCCCGGAAAGGAATCCTAACTCAGATAGTCCCCGAAATTTAGTGAATGTCAAAGAATAGAAAGCAACCGCAGTAGTCAGGGCTCCGGTCACTATCCCCTCCCCGGTTTGGGAAAGGGTAATCTCCAATGAACTCAAGGTATCCTTTCCTTTCCCCTTTTCTTCTAAATAACGATTATAGATGTGGATGGCATAATCCACTCCCAGGCCAATTAGGATGGGAAAGAAACCGAAGGTAATCATGTTGAGATGCCTGGGATATAGAGAAGCAATTCCCACTGTCCAGGCCAGGCCCATTAAAAGGGGAAGGCTGACAAAGAAGAAGGTCTCCTTCCTTCTGAAAGTAATGAAAAATAGAGTAAGAATTAAAAAGAAGGCGAGAGAAATGGTGAGTATGATATCTCTCTTAATCATTTTCTCATCATCCAGTGCCATGATGTAGCCGCCGGTATAACCTACTCGCACTCCTTCTTTAGAGATCTTTTCCTCTGCCTCCTTAATAGTCTTGAGTAACTCCTTATCAAATTTTATATCCGTGGGTGGTCTCTTGGGTTTAATAATCATCAAGAGAGCCCTCTGATCAGAAGAGAGATAATATCCTCTACTGAGGTCGAAGTTGTAGGGTCCTTTCTGCTGTAGGATGTACTCTTTAAATATGCTTCGTAAATTGAAGGGATCTTTCTGAATAAGATTCTTAGTCGCGAATGAGATAGGACTGGCCAAGAGGCGTCTATTTTCCCTTATTTGACGATGAATGACCTCATCGCTCAGCTTATTTTTCAACTCTTTAATATTGATTGAGGAGAGATAGAGATAGGGACGCCTTACTAGCTCCTCTTGAAAGAACCTCTTTAACTCTTCTGAAACCTTATAATCTATGCCTTCGATAAGGTCTGACTTTCTTAGTTCAAAAGCAAAAGAATCACTAAAATTTTCTAACTCTTTAACATCCTCGCCCTGCATGAGAATAATCAGATAATCGAAGGTACCAAAAGAGGAGATGGCCCGACAGAATACCCTGGCTGCTTTGGATTCTGGAGGAAGGAGATGGATGACGTCTGTCTTTAGTTCCAGACGGAAGGAGAGAAGGAGTGAGACAATAGTCAGGACTAAAGCAATACTTAATACCAATCGGTATCTACGGTATGAAATCTGGGCAATCTTCTTTAAAATCTTCTTTCTCACTTTTGCTACCTCTATCTAAGATAATATATCATATTAAACAAAATAGGTCAAATAAAAGGCCGCTATCTAAGCGGCCTTTATTATCTATCTTAGAGGATACTAGCTTTTTAACTTCTTGGCAAACTCCTTTGCCTTTTCTATCATTTCTTTCTTACGGAAAAGCCCGGTTTTGATGATTATAGAATCGATAATCTTCCCGCCTTTCTTCTCTATCTCTTCACTTAAAATCTTTACCACCTTCTCTCCTCCCGTCATCCCTAAGGTAACAAAGAGAGCCACTTTTTTATCCTTGAAATCACTCCTGTCAAGATAGGTATTGATTGCCGGGGCAGGCTTAGCCGACCATACCGGCGTCCCTAAGAAGATGAACTCGTAATCCGTGTGGTCATAATCTGTTACCTCAATCTCCGGTTTCTCTCTCTTGATTGCCTTCTTAGCATCCAGGAGATAAGTGGCCAGAAGGTTTCTTTCAGTCTTCATCTTTATCCTTCTCATCTTCACCTCGTTTCCATCCGCTAACTCATTGGCTATAGAATGAGCAATCTCCTTCGTCTTCCCCGTCTTGGAATAATAAACAACTAAAATCTTCATCTCTCTCCTTCTCACCTGCTCATTTTCCCACTTTCTCACTGTCCTACTTTCCTTATAATACTCGCTGCCTTCTGGGCGGTGAAGATACAAGGCTCGACGCCGGGATAGCGGTCGAAGTCACCGATGACAAAACAATTAGGGGTGTTGGTTCTGACATCCGGTATCCTACATCCCGGAGACATCCAGGCCATGGCTGGTGACCAGCCGAACTTGTGATGGACTTTGTGTTTCCCGAATACTTTCTCTAGGTCAGCGTCCGGTCGATAGAGCATCATACTATAGAATGATCTTCCATCCGGCAGATGCTTAATTTTTCCTCCCTGGACACCATGCTCATTCTTATACTTGGAGATGATGAGCACATTATACTTCTTATAAGTAGAACATTCTGATTCTAAGATCACCCCCCGGGTCTTGGTAAACTCTATCTCAAAGTCAACTTCTGGGAAGATGTTCTTAAAATTTCCCCTTCCTGTTGCTAAGATACAATAGTCAAAGATTTCTTCAGAGATCTGGCTATCCTTTTCTATTTTTATTGCAAAAGTCTTATCCGTGTTCTGGGATATATTGGTTACTCTGGTATTCAGTCTTACACTATCTTCCAATCCTCTCTTTAGTTCCAGAGCTACCTCGCTCATCCCTTTAACCGGAGTCATGATAGTCTTCAAGGGGAAGGCCAAGAGGAATAGACCGAAGTCGGCTGCTAAATCCTTTGCCCCATCTACATAGGCAAAGGAGCAGAAGGCCCGGAAGAAGGAGTCGATGAATTCCTGCCGGAAACCAACGTCCCTTAAATATTTCTCTAGGGATATCTGGTGTAATTTATCTATTCTCTCATCTACCTTATCCAGATCAAAACTTAAGGAATTGATGAACTTCTTCACCTTCCTCCATTTAAGAAATTCGCTAAAGGAGAAGAGCCTGGACTTTGCTAAGGCCAAAGGATTCAAAGCAGTAATCTTATTTCCGATCTGTAAAGCAAAGGTATTGAGGTATCTCCTTTCACATTCTACCCCTAACTCATTTATTAGGACATCGAAGTTGGGATTAAGTTCTTTAGAGTAAAGTAGAGCACCGGTATCGATGGAAACCCCATCTACCATCACCCGGGCTAACTTTCCTCCCACCTCAGAGGATTTCTCATAGACCGTGACCTTTATTCCCTCTTTCTTCAGAAAATAGGCAGCAGTTAATCCGCTCAATCCCGCGCCAACAATCCCAATCCTTGGTTTTGTTTGCATAGCAATTAACCTCCGATAACACAGATAAAAGGTAAAAAGTTAAGCATTTAAAATTGAGAGAAAGTTTTTGGCTAATATCTTTTCTCTGTCTTTACTGGAAATATTTAGTCCTTTAATAGTCTTTATGGATAATTGGGGTGCAGTATTAGAGGGATAGTCGCTTCCCCAGAGGATATGGTCTAGTCCTACGGTTTCCATGGTAGAAAGAATGGCATTCCTTGAGGAAGAGCCGCTGGTATCGACGTAGATTCCCTTTAGATATTCACTCGGTAATTTTGGGAGTTTCTTAATGATCCTTCGCCCAAAAAGCATCTCATAGATAGTATCGAACCTTTCTCTGATAAAAGGCATCACACCACCAAAATGGGCAAAGACAAACTTCAGGGCGGAGAATCTTTCTAAGGTCCCAGAGGTTATTAACTTTCCGATGCAGACTGTAATATCAAAGACATATTCTATGACCGGAGTAAGTAAGGGATGGATTAGGCGTTCATATCCAATGGGCTTCTGGGTTGTAGCATGGACAAAAATAGGAATATCCCATTCTGTTGCTTTTTCGTAGAGAGGGAAGAACCTTTCATCATCAAGATATATTCCCTCATAGCTGGAGGCCAATGATATTCCTTTTAGCCCTAACTTATTTATTGCCCTTTCTAATTCTTTTAGCATCTCTTTTTTATTAAGGGGCGTAATTACCGCGGCGGCTATGAAACGCTTGGGATATTTCTTTATGACTCCTGCTACACTGTCATTGAATATTCTGGCTATTTCTACCTCACTCACTTTTGCTTTTGAAGTAGCATCTGTTGTGGGATAGGTGAGGAGGGCTTTATCTATCCCCGCCGTATCCATAATCTCTACCTGGGCTCCAATATCACTAAAGGATTCAGAATAGAAACTGGCCCATTCTATAATCTTCTTCGGTAGATAATGACTGTGGCTATCTATTATCATCTTCCCATAACCGCCAAAACGCAAAAGTTTAAATAAAGACGCCAAAAAGATAAGAAAACTAATTTGCACTTTTCATTTTGCATTTTGCAATTTACATTGCTCACTTTTCGGAGCGGAGCGGAGACCCCGATCCTCCTCTTCCCGCTCGTCGGGGCCCACCGGCTCACTTTCTCACTTTTCGGAGCGGAGCGGAGACCGCGACTCTTTTCTCCCCGCTTGTCGGGGCTACTTTCCTACTTTTCCTCGGGTGTTTTTGTTTGAAGGGTATGACTGGTTTGGTCCAGGGCGTTTTCTGATTGATGACCGCAATCTCAAGGGGGCAGACGTCCAGCGGGCAGGTGAGGGCGAAGATAACCGCCTTCTCTATGGCCTTAGTACTCATGAGGCGCGAGGAGGCCAGGGTCTTAGCATCCAGGGCACCGGTAAGAGGGGTTCGGGTAACCCCGGGCATAATGGAGGTCACCTTTATATTGTGGTCGCGCATTTCCCAGAAGAGCCCCTTGCTGAAGGTACGCAGGCCTACTTTAAGTGAGGTATAGACCAAAAAGTTTCTGGGGGGAGGTGTTACCAGTACCGAACCAGAGAGTAGGTTGATGATAGCCCCGCCTCCATTCTTAATCATATGAGGGATTACCAGACGGGTACACATCACATAGCCATAGAAGTTGGTACGGATCAATTTCTCAATGTCAGTAAATGGTTGTTTATCGAAGGGGTGCTGAGAAGATATGCCAGCACCATTGATGAGGACATCGATTCGGCCAAAGGCCTTTCTTGTCCGGGCGATAAGGTTTTTTAAATCTTTCCTCTTGCTCACGTCAGTAACAACCGGTAAGACAGTAGCGCCTGTAGTCTTGCGAATTTCATCTGCCGTTGCTTTTAGAGACGATTTCGTTCGGGCGGCTAAGGCAAGGTCCATTCCCTCCTTGGCAAGGGTGAAAGCCAGAGCTTTTCCAATCCCCTTGCTCCCCCCAGTAATCAAGACCGTCTTTCCTTTTAGGCTGCTCATCGTTCCACCCTCCTCTTTAACAATATGGGATAGGCTATCAATCCTAAAATAATTAGTAATACAGCATAGATAGAAAAACTTATCTGGAAGTTCCTGGCCACGAATATCCCGGTTAGCGCTGTTCCCAATCCTCCACTCAAGAGACGGACGAAACTATTCAGAGAGGCGGCCCGGGGACGAGAAGAGTCCGGGAAATCAGTCACCATGGCAACTAAGGAACTATGATTAACGGTCCTTCCTAATCCATAGAAAAGAAGGGCCAGAGCCATGAGCATAAAGGCAGTCTGATGAGTAAAGAAGGAGACAGAGAGGCCGGCTAAGAATAGTCCCGAGATAACCAAGGGAGCCCGACCCCATCTATCGGATAGCGCCCCCCCTAAGAATGGCCCGAATATGGAACCGATGCCGACCATGAACAGGAGAGAACTGATCTGACGTTGATTAAACCCTCTCTCCTGGGAGAAGAAGACTCCCAGCCAGGAATAGATTCCAGTAGCAATGAAAGCGGTAAGGAAGACGAAAGCATAGACCCTCTTTCCGCGAGGAGAGGAGAGTACCTTCCAATAGGTGACCCTGGTTGGGGGAGAAAGATGCTTTGGCTGGGGTAGGATAAAATGGATTAGAACAAGCGCCACCAATCCCATTATGGCCGGAATGAAGAATATCCACCTCCAGGAAATGAAACCGCTCAAGAAAACCCCGATTAGGGCAGAGAAGGAGACAGTGCCAAAAAGGGCCCCCACAGAGCGACCCCGCCTCTTTTTAGAGAATATGTCGCCAATCAGGGTCAAAGAGATGGGCACCGTAGCTGCAGCAGTAATTCCTACTAAGAGGCGGAAGATAAGCAGTGTCTTTAGGGAAGGGGCTATCCCGCTGGCAAAACTGAAGAGAACAAATAGAGAGAGGAAGGTGAGTTTAATCCTCTTCTTGCTCCAGATATCAGCTAAGTAACCATAGAATAAGGCTGCGAAAGCATAGGGAATCATATAGAAAAAGATAATTCTGCCGCAAGCAAAGTTGGAGAGGGTAAAGGTCCTGGCAATGGCGGGCACAATGGCGGCCACGGCAGCGATGTTCATCATCACTGCTCCGGCCTCAAAACAAAGCAGACCCAAATAAAGATTTTTACTTTTGATTTTTATCCCCAATCTTTTTTTCTGTGTTCCCTATGGTTCTCTCAAGGTAACCTTTTATGCTTTGGCCCCCTCTTCAATAATCCTCTTGAAAATCTTCAAATTTTCCTGGGAGTGTTGGTTAATCAGTTCCTCAACCTGGCGATCATTGAACTTGGCCTTCTTATCCATCTGGAAATCCTGAATCCAGGTCATTAAAATCCCTTGAGGTGTGGGAGTATAAAGCCAGATAATCTTCATATATCTGAAAGGAAACTCTGGGGGTAGCTTTTGGGCATAGGCAAAATAATAATCCCTAAAAAGCAAGCGAAAAGACTGCCAGGAGTGGCCTTCATCGTCAGTTAAGCGGAAGGTGAGTTTATTACCCTCGCGTTTTAAAACCTTGGCCTCCTTATATTCACCTCCGAATAGCTCTGTCCAGCGTTCAATGTCATTAGAGATGTCGAAGACTTTGTTATACGGCGCGTTAATCAAAATAGAATTACTGGTATGTCCCATCTTTCTCCTCCTTCAATGAGACTTGCAGTTTTTCGAACCGAAGGCGAAGAAAAACTGCTTAGTCGAATTGATCCCGAAGCTTAAGTTAAAATTACCG
>SDBT01007584.1_pt1 | contig 17820 bp, 11 predicted proteins | sample 2277101 | NCBI WGS metagenome assembly SDBT01 (sample SAMN10404973, study PRJNA504765) | marine sediment metagenome | isolation source: marine sediment core GS10_PC15, 103 cmbsf | place: Arctic Ocean: Southern Knipovich Ridge | collected 2010 | reverse complement strand
TAAATATCTCCCCCATAGTTGAGTATAGTTATTTCTTAGCTAAGGTAACAGAAACCAGTTTTCAATCTGAATACTATGCAGTGGAAGAAATTGATCAAAATTTTGAAATCAGAGCTGAACTAAATTTTTTATGGTAAAAAGGTTTCTTTAAAGACATATAAGTTTTCAAGATTCGATACATTTTTATCCAATATTCATAACATTTTTATATATACAAAAATCAGAATAATAATAAAAAATAAGGTGGGCAATTTGGATTCAGGAACAAAAACTTTTAGTGATTTAGTTAGTAATAGAGTTTTTCATATTCCTAATTATCAGAGATATTATTCTTGGGAAGAAAAACAACTTGAAGATTTATGGATTGATATATTAGTTCTTGAAAAGGGAAAAAAGCATTATTTTGGAACCGTTATTCTTCAAGAAACAGGAAATTTCGATGAAACCGAGGGAACATTATCAAAAAAATATGAGATTTTTAATATAATAGATGGTCAACAGCGATTTACCACAGTGGCGATTTTATTAAAAATTTTAAGCAATGAAATGAAAAAGGTTAGTGAGGAGGAAGTCGGAGATGATGATATCTTAGAAAGAATAAAAGAAATAGAAAAAAAATATCATAAAGATAATAATGTCTATAAATTAAAATTACTAGATGATGATGCTTTATTCTTTAAAAAACATATTATTGATGATGAAGAAGATCCAAGAGAAGAAATCACTCCTTCTCAACGTAGATTATGGAAAGCAAAAATATTTTACGAAAAAAAGTTTAAGCAATTATATGATAAATCTGATACGAGAGAAGATTTTGTGTTAAAATGTAATCAAATAAAAAATAAAATTGAAGATTTAGAAGTTATGACTTATCCTATTAAAAAGGATGAAGAAGAAAGAGCTACACTTATATTTGAATCTGTTAATGACAGGGGAAGGAATTTAAGTGATTTAGATAAGACTAAGAGTTTCCTAATGTATATGATTTATCTTTCCACTTCAGAAGATAAAAAAGACCTTACTACAAATCTTAATTATATTAAAAACTCATTCAGTAATATTTATAAACATCTACAAAAAATTAAGGACAATAATTATGGTCGAAATATCAGAGAGGATGATATCCAAAGATTTCATTATATATCTTTCCATAATTGGAAGGATAAAGAGGAATATCAAAATTTATTAGATAATCTTAAAAAAAACATAAGAAAAAGATATCGAAATAAAAAGAAAGCTTATTGCGAAAAATGTATAGATGAGATCAAAAATTATGTTAAAGATTTAGAAATAGCATTTCAAAATTTAAAGGAAATATTATATTATGATGTAGACGCAGATGTCAAAGACTTACTACTCCGTTTTCACATACTTAGAAACGAAGCGAACTTCTATCCCTTACTAATATCTACTTGGACGAGATTTAAAGGTAAAAAAGATGATTTATTAAAAATATTAAAAGCAATAGAAATATTTTGTTTTCGAGTGTATTCAGTTGGAAACCATCCTCAATATACAGGTAGAACAAAGTTATTCAGGTTAGCAAGAGAAAATCATAAAAGAGATATAAGTGCAGATAAATGGAAAAGAGAAATATTGAAAATAGTTGGTCAATATGAGGATGATGAGACATTTAAAGAACATACACTTAAAAGTAGCAAATTTTATCACTACGTTAAAAGTAGGGGAGTTAAATATGTTTTATACTTTTATGAAAGATACCTCGGTAAAAAAGAGAAAGAGGAGATTCCTATCAGTTTAATACCTATAATGAGTAAGAATTTTTCAGTAGAACATATTTGGCCTCAAAATCCCGATAAATTATCAATAAAGGATAAAGAATACCATGAAAAATATAAAGATCGATTAGGAAATTTAACCTTAGCAACAGCGGAATGGAATTCTAAATTTGGAAATAAAGATTTTAATGATAAGAAAAAATTGTATGGTAAATCAAATTTCCGAGTACAAAGAGAATTAACAACCTACAGTTCTTGGGATCAAAAAAATATAGAAATCCGGGAAAATTTAATTAGTAAGTTTATTATTGACTTTTGGGATATAGAATAAATTTTTAGATTTAAAATTTAACTAAATCATTCCTTTAAGTTTTTTTACTATTATAATTGAAATTCATTTTTTAGAAAATTCCATAAGAATATCGAACAACATCTTAACTGTTCTTTCTATTAGTTTATTCACTAATTCTTCTTCGAGGTTATCTTCTCGTTTCATATCATCAAGTAAAATTCTTACTTTGTTAATTAAAAGATAGTGATTTATTAATTTAAACATTTTTCGTAGGAAATCTTATTATAGATAAGTAATGATTCATACCAAGCTTAAGTATCACTTCAAACCATAATTCTTTTTATATCTAAAATGAAATAATATATTAGAGTAACAAAAAAAAAATAAATGTATTAATATGAAAAATAAATGTCATCAAGAGTTAACAAAATTGGTAGCTACTTCTGGTCTTGTTAAGTTTAATCAAGACCAAATTTCTAAATTAATCCAAGCATCAATAGAACCTGATGAAACTAATAAACAGAAGATTATGGAAAATATTATAGATGCTTTGACTATACCGGTAGAATGGTTAATCAATCACACTGTCAGAGCAAAAGCTTTAGCTATTCGATGTGTTTGGAGTGCTTATGAATCAAGACGGAAAGATGATCCTTCTTGGACACACTACTTAGGATGGGCTTTCCATTATATAACTGACTGGGGAACTCCACATCATTCTCCTATCTCAAAGTCAAACCCCGTTCCAGCTATGACGGGATTAGGAGCAATCATTGGGGGTATTCTTGGCGGGTTATCTAAAGAGGGTAAGGATTTAGGTGATGTTTTAGAAGGGATTGCTAAGGGAGCATTAATAGGTGCAGGTGTCTCCGGTGTGGCTGGAATAGTTGGTCTAGTTATTCAACATAATGAATTTGAGATTCAATGTGATGCAAGATGGGATAGCAATTTAAATCTAATTAAAAAAAACTTCAACAAGATTAAAGAGCAATTTATTCCGCTTAATAAAATAGGTCTCGAGTTTGAAAATCTTGAGATATTATTAGGTAATTTACGTTTAGAATGTAACAATTTACGACCAGATTGGATATTTAAGAGTTCTGACATAGATTATTCAAATTACATGGCTAATATAGCAAGAATTATGAGTTTTGCATGTCAAATAGTGGTGAGGTAATTTTTTTGACTGAAGAAATTGAAAATATGATAGATAATTTAAAACCTGGACAGATTCAAATCATTGAAAGGTTTGATCCCGAACTTGACTTTGGGAGATTGATTCCTTCTTGGGAGCTAAATTTAAGAATTACCAAAGGTAAAGCGCGTATATATACAGAAAAATATTTTTATCCCATAATAAATGCTTTAATAGATTTAGGAATTGTAAATAAACTTGATGGAACTACTAATTACATGCTAACTAAATTGGGAGAAGAAATCAGAAAAAAGATCACACCAAGAACTGAAGAATCTATCCCGATCAGTTCAAGAGAAAGAATGAGTTTTATCCAAGAGGAGATAAGCAAGAGAAAATTGTTTTCTAAGAATGAATATGCTATGAAGACTTGGACAGAAAGGTATTTTTTAGTAACTCAGAAATTTTATCCCCTGCTAAAAGATGAGAGTGAGATTTCTAAAAAGAGATTTGTAACTGCTCTTGGTCTTACTACTTGGAACTCGTTTTATCAACCAAAGTTAATAAGTATTAAGGATTTCCTAAATATGTTCCATTTTTCTGAAATAATTGAAAAAAGCCATATCTATGTTATTTGCCAATATTTTCAATGGAAATATCATCCCTTAGATAAAGATTTATGGTTTGTGAGTAAAAATCTTAGTTTTTGGAGGGAGAGATATAATGATTTAATCAGATATAATTTTAATCAATCTCCAAAAAAAGCTTTAATTAATAATTCAATGGATTTAGATGATCTCACGCAACAGACAAAGAAATTTTTGAGAAATAGAGATAAGATTGTTAATAAATCGATTTCTGATTTAGCAAATGAGATACTCTTTCAGAAAGGTCATTATTGGGACAAAAGAAATAAAAATGATTTTAATTGGATAAAAAAAAGGTTAAATTTGATTTTGTTTTAGTTTTTAATTAATTAGATCAAATCTTCTGGAGAAAATTCACGAAGAATTAAAATATCATTCCTTTCTTCATAATTCTTTAATCTATGAAATAAAAATTTAATAAAATAGTCCTTACTATATTTTAAAATGAATTTAACAAAAAAAATTTCTCATATCTGGTTGTGACACTTCAGCGATAATGTATTATAGTATTTGTTGATTAAAAACATCAATATCTCTAGTCGAGTGTTTTCTATCAATTCCAAAACGGCTCATCAGAGAACCATATCCAATAACTAAAATCATTTTAAATCCATCTTGCTATAATTTCTCCTATTAAAAAAAGTTATTTCTTCTCCATTTTATTATGAGGATTTATCTGTTTCAAGGATAGGTTTCAGTGCTAGTTAAAACATTTGTTAGTACTTAAAAATTTCAAAAAGTTCCTTTTTCTTCTTCTATTTCAGCCCACTTAATATCCCTATCTAAATGAGTAGATATATATTCTGAAATCCAAGTTTTTACATTAGTATTTTCTTCATTCTCACCAAATTTTAATAAAAATTCCTTTCGAGATTTATATGTATTACTCATTGAGCCAAAAGAAACCTCTCCAGAAGTAAAGAAATTCGAACTGAAGATTTTTCTTACTTCCTCATTCTCCCCATACTTAACTAGTAATTCTAGTGCAAGACATACTTCTTCATCAGAGCGAAAGAGTTTAGCTGGAATAAAACTAGCCAAATAACGAGATCTCTTTTCTACATCTTCTTCCACCCACATCCATATATCATCTGGATCAAATATTGTTAAAGGAGAAATATTTTCATTTCTTCCTCCTAACCAAGAAGCTAGGAAAGTTAATCTTGAATCCCCATTTGGTAATAGATAATTCTTAATAGTGTTCCAAACATCGTTCGGATTCATTCTAGAAAGTACAAGCAACGCCCTCCAAAGATTTTTCACTTGCAGATAGATAATATCGGAAACTGATTTTCCGTTAAAAAATTCTATTATTTTATTTATGAACGATTCACATTTTTCGGGATTTTGTTCAACAAATCTCTCTAATGTCTCAACCCAATACTCAGGTCTAGAATTAGGATAAGTTTTCCCTCTCGCATAACATTCCTCACTTTTTTCCCAAAAAGCTGGCATATTTAATAATTTAAATGTAAAATCTAGAGGAAGATCTTTTGATTCAACCCCTCGAAATCCATGAACATTAAAATAAAAGAATACTGAAGTTAAAGCTAATAATGAACCATCAACAGGAAATTTCTCTAGAAATAAATTCAATAAGGTTATAAATATTTCTTCTGAAATATTAGCTCTAATACCTGATAATTGATATGATTGAACGAATTCAAGTTCAATATCATCGTTTTGTAGCAATGATATTATTATTTTAATTGATTTATCATTTCTACACGATCTCATGATAATTTGGGGTAAATATTTTTTTAAAATTGAATTTTTTGAAAGTTCCTCAATTTTTTTGAGGAAAACCTCTTCATTCCTTTGAGAAATACTATGAAAATATCCTGATAATAATCGTATATCTAAGTCTTGATTAATTTTCTCACAATTCTCAACAATCAGATCAAGTAGATTCAAATCTTGATCTGAATCACCCAAATACTTTCCAAATTCCCATATATTATATAAATTCTTTGTGATTAACCAAGTCCATTCTTTTTCAAGTAATTCGGGTTTTTCAATTACTTCTTGAGTTAACTTTTTTATTTCAATGGCTATCTCATTTTTATCTTTAAATCTTTTTTCAATCATTTCTAAATCCATTTCTGGCATTCTTAAAAACATCTGTAATCTGTCAGAGAATGTTTCGCTAATTAGGGGTTTTTTTAAATCGTCCCATTTTTTAATAACATCAGGAGTAAATCTTTTACTTTCAAATTCAATAATACTCGATACAATCCTAAGTGCTTTTAATCTACTTATACAAGATTTTTTAAATAATATTAAAATAGTCTCTCTCACTAAATCATTAATTTCTATAGAAGTCGTACTTATACTTCTAGCGTTATTTAAAAGAATCTCAATAGCTCCATTTCGAACGATTTCATCTGTGTTTTCTACTTGTTGTAGCAAATATTTCCAAACCTCTTTATAAAAATCAAAAATTTCACCATAAGTTTTAGGATTCCAGTTTTCTGGCAATGGTTTATCACCAAGGTATTCTGAACCAATATCTCGATGAAAATGCCTCGAAGTTAAGCATCTGCGAAATCCTGATAAAGCAATTTCTCTTCTTATTTTTGAATCTGAATTTATTAATTCTTTTAGTATATAAATTCTATCTTTAGGAGGTACTATAGTTGTATTTAATTCTCCCCAAGCTGGAGAAAATAGTTCCGCAAATGCTTCATTAGCATTATTCAAATTAAGAAATTGGTCTTTAGGTTGACTTTCTGCTAATCTCAAGATTAGTTTTATAGCCTCTTCAAAATACTCTGCACGGTAAGCTAATTTTTTAAGGAAATATAATATATTATTTCTTCCCTTGACAAATTCACTTAATTGAGTATCTTCCCATTTACCTATTGTATTTTTTAGAATTTCAAGGGCTAAATCTGGAGAAGCTTCACCTAATTTCGTAAAAAAATCGGAACCTTGATTTGATCTTATTAAATTCCCATCTGAGAATATTCCGGTTACATGGAGTATGTTTTTTAACAATTTCTTTCCTGGCTCGGTTGTCCCTATAAAAGGAAAATGTGAAATAAAACCATAATAAAAATCTCTTCTAAATTCCTCTGGAATGCTTTCAATAAAACTATTAAAATCTTTTTCACTAAGGATTCTTGCAAATGATTCCCACCATTCTCTAACAAGAAATATTTCAAATAAAAAAGGGTTTATCATTATGAAATAATTTCCGGTAATTATTCCCCTCTCTCTTTGTTCTTTTACAATTAACTGAAAATCGTCCCAAGATACCCCAAAATATTCTGAAATCCATTTTGCTTGAGTTACTAAATCCTCCTTATAACCTACCTTCTTGAAGAGAGAAATCCCCATTAGAACTTTTTTTATTTTACGAAAATCTTCTGAAAATCTATTAAGTTTATTTCCTGCGATTAACTCATCAATTAAATCTTGATCATTTATGTTTAGAATATCTTTAGTCTCCATAGCTTTTGATCTATAGTTTTCAACCAGAAGTAATGCAATCTTTGGATATCCCTCAGCGATTTCAGAAAAACGAGATTTTAAAGAAGTATTTAAATCAGGATATTCATTATTCAGAAGCTCCTTTAACTTTTCCTTTGAAAGTGGTTTTAAATTGTATCTCGTTGTAGGAGGCGGCACATCACCACTTTCATCAGAAACTGTTATTACCGCTAATCTTGAACCTTTATTACCCATCCTATTACAATAGTAATTATGATCTCTATTTGAACAATTATCTATTACCATAATAACATTAAGATTGTTATCTGTTAAGATATAATTAAAAAGCCTTGAATTTCTAAATGCCTCAGATCTTACGAATATAACTCTGTTTTTTATGTCATAAGGAGAAAGAGCTTCATAGACTAGCCTCTTTCTACCCACACCTGGAAGTCCCGTTATTCGAACAAATACTGCTTCTTCTTTCCCATCTCTCATTCTTTCCCTAATTTCTTTAATAATTTTAGTTCTATTTTTATCTTCAATAAATGTCTTTGGAGTACTTACATTAACATCTTCACTCCATATTTGATAAGGTATACATTCAAATAGTTGAGGTTTTAACTTAGCTAATAAAGCTGGATATCTTTCGGCAAAGCTGATTATTTTGCTGGCTGAATATAAACGAATTTTTGGATTAGGATACCCCTTATTCTTCAAATCCTCTAATACGGCATTTTTCCTTCTTTGAATTAGAGTGTCAGATAATTCAGCAAAAAGTACAATTATGTAGACCCCATCATTATCTAATACTCTCTTTATCCCTGGTTTTAAAGGCTCATTTATATCCTTTTTTATGTGCAATTCTTTTTTACATTCATTTGGAGCTAAATCGCTTGATTTTATTTGAAATCCTGAAGTTCCTTTAGGAATTACATCATCTAATAAAGGCTCTGCATTTTCAACTAAAGCGTCTAATCCTCCGTCGCCAACATTAATACAATCGGGTACACTTATTATTTGTCTGCTAATCTTCACTCTTGAAGCTTCATTCCATAATAATTCTCGAAAGAATATTACAGCCCCTTCAGCTCCTAAATTTGTTATGTCATTAGATTTTAAGCTAAATAAGTCCATTTTTATACACCTAATCCTCTTAAGTTTATTAAATTCTTATTGTTGTCTCTGATTTAAATTTATTTTTTGACTTTAAAATAGTTTATCTCTTCTTTTTTTCACAATTAGATATTTTCATTTATTTTTTTATGGACAATTTTTTTTGTAAATCATTATTTTTTTATTTTGAATATGATTTCGTTGTTTTCCCAATTTTCAAGTATATTCAAGTCAAAATATTCGTTATCGTATTCACTCTTAAATTCTTTTTCAAAGTAATTTTTATATTTCTCACCATCTTTAGGAGCAAGCCTAACAGTAAACGAGTTAATATTTAGGTTGATTGCATTGTAAATTAACCAAGTAATTTTATCTAAGGTTTCTCCGAATCCTTCACTTTCTTTTTGTAAGTCTCTAAAGTGTATAGATTTTATTACAATCGAATCATCTGCCTTATTTTCTTCAAGTTCCATTTTTACTACGAAAAAAGACCGTGTACGACCTTCCACAGACTCTCTATGCAACGTCTCTTTACTTAATGCCTTAATTACGTCTTTATTAAGCTCTGGATTAAAAAGGTGAACGTTAAAAGTCAGAGTTCCAACCTTCTCTCGTAAGACTCTTTCAAGTTTTCTTTTTAAGCGAAATTGGATAAAATGAATAAATCCTTCCTCGGGCTTCATTTGGAACGTAAGATTAATATTCTCACTAATATTGTTATATTTTTCACTCAGAATTTCAAGTTTTTTATTAATAACCTTATTTCTTCTTTCTAATCTCAGTTTTTCTATTATATCAAATTTTTCTTGAGTTAATTTTAGAATTTCCTTCGTCAATTTAGCTAATAGAATGAATTGATGTTTTTTACAATAATCATGTGCTTTATTTGCCATATCTATGAATAAAATTGGATGTCTAGATCCAATCCATCTTGAATGATACTCATCGTAACGTTTAAAAACCTCCTCAACACTGCTAATTAGTGTTAAATCAAGAGCACGATTCAGGTCTTCTTCTGATTTAATTCTATCGTCCATTAAGTAATTTAAATTAATGTAAGCTACGATAAAATAACATTCTGCATTTAAAATGGGATTTGTTATTCTTCCTCTTCTGGTAATTCTTTTACTGAGATACTGAAAATGAACGATTCTATCATCGTGTTTGAAATTCTTGAACAAAATTCTATTTACCCAATTTAAAAACTCATAAAATTGCTCAAATTTAAACAAATAATTATTCTTAGGATAAACTGTATCCATTTCAAAATTCGGAAATTCCTGCTCAATAATTTTATATATCGCTGAAAGCTTAAATATCATCGAGATCCCTTTAAAATAAGATATATAGCTCTCATAATCCTTATTTGGGAGGGGTTGTTGAATAATTTGATCTTCGAGCAGTTCTTGGTAATACTGGAAAAAATTTTTGGTAAGTTCCATTGCTTTATCGTTATTTTTCTTTACTACCTCTCTAAAAAAGAGTCTTCGAAAGATCTCTAATTTTAAGAATACCGAACTTAGATATTTCTTATAAAGGATTTGAATAGATAGAATATTCCTGCTAACATTATCAATTATTTCCTTAGAAAGTTTAGGATTAGGAGGTGGATATAAACCTACTTTAATTGAAGGCTTATTTAACAAGATTAAAAATTGAGAAAATAAATTTTTTTCAATTAATTCAGGGTGAACTTTATCATAGATTTCAAGATCAAAAGGTCTTACAAATATATAATCCCGATTTAAGTTCACCTTACTGGTTTCAAATAGATTTCTAATGCCATAGATAATTTCATTTACGTGGGTAAGTGCATCCTCATAAAGTTGAAGGTTTAAATATGACTCAACTAAGGAATATCTAACATTATAAAGCAATTGATTTCTCATGTGAGCCTTATTAAAATTCTCTAACGCTTTTTTATATTCACCATTTTTAAAATATGAGCGCCCTATATAATACAAACTGGCACAATAAAGCGTGGGATCTGATTGTAGCTCCTTTGAAGTTAGAACACGCGTAAAGATCTGGATACTTTGATTATAGTCTTTATTGTTATAACTTGTTAGAGCTTCTTGAATTTCTATTCTCTCAGATATTAAGTCTTTCTGATCTTCGCCTTTAGTAATTTCGTCATTTTTCTTTAGTAAGTAATCTGAATCGGCAGGAATTTCTTTATACCTATACTCTTTCCCCCCTCCTTTTCCGGATTTATTTCTTACTTCCAAAAACGATTCAAATTTTAGGGTTTCAAAATAGTTATAGAATGTTGGCTTTGAAGCGTTAATATTTTCTTTATACTCGTCGTAGATTTGATTCTGAGTTCGAAATCCTTTATCTTCAGACTTTTTTAAATCATTGTGCTTATCGTTTTCTAACGCATCTTTAAAAAAAGCGATAACTTGCTCAAATGAAATCTTACCATCTTCTGTTACTATACTCAACTCTGGTTTCATCTTATCTTTACTCACTTTGGATTTTTGAAAGAGATCTTCCGCCTTTAAGAAGAGTTCTTTCCCTTTTAAGAGAAACTGTTTTAATTCTATTGTCAGATTTTCAAAATATGAAGTAGGCGAGAAATTTTGTTCTTGGGTATAATTTTGAATAACCTCATCCACCTGATATAGATAAAAAACTAATTGTTTAAATAAAATTATAGGATTACCGCTTAAAATTTCTAAAATTAAGTTATTAGAAGGTCGGAAATCTTTTTCAATATGTGAATATGGAGATGGTATAAATTTATTACCTGTTTCTTTCTTCTTAAGTTCTAAAGAATCTTCTACGTAGTCTAAAGACTTTAATTTTTTGATGACATTGTACGCTGTCATTGTGTCCTTGTAATTTTCATTGATAAATTCTAAACTTGAACCGCCTGATTTCTTCGTATTTTCAAACCAAAATGAAAAGATTATCACTAAACTATATGTTCCAGTTCTATATTTCTTTAATTTAAGATGCACCTTTAACTGAAGTGAATTGCCTTCAAATACATCTAGATTTGTATAAGATCCTAAATATTTCTGAGTTAAAAGGGAGAAAGTTGGTTTCGTATGCCTTAACATATCAGCAATCTCGTTCTTGGATATATATTTACTCTTAAAACTAAGTTTAATCCAGGTCGAGAAGTAATTTTCTAAAAAGATAAGGAGATCCTTATTGTTTTTGATCGCTCTAAAGGCATTATATTTTTCCTTCCAAGGTTGGAGTTTTTCTAAGTATTTCTTCTGTATTGAAATAAAATCGTAAGACTTCTCGTAAAAAGACTTCCAAGTATTTTTTAGTTCATTTCCTAATTTTTCAAGATTAACGCTTACAACTTTAACGCTCTTTTGGATACCTGTTTTAAATTGTTCTGTATTGATATTGAAAATATCCATCAAAAAATCGATTAAAAATTCGTACTTCCTAAGGATTTCCTTTCTCGTTTCGCTTATGTTTCATCAACTTTATTTATAGTTTAATTATAAGTTTTCCTTCTAATAGCATGAATGTCTTTCTTTTTCCCATAATCCATTCTTTTCCGAATTCTTCCCAGTATTCCCTGAATTTGTCGTTCGATAGGATGTCGAAATTGTAAACTTTAGCTAACTTTAAAATGTACCAATCAGCATCGATTAATGCTGGTGCTTTACAAATTCTATTTTCTTTAACCAATTGGTCGTAGATTTTTGGCTTATTCACTTTGGTAATAAGTGATGAACTCCCAATTAAAATTTGTTTATTATATCCTACTTCCGTTAACATCTTTTCAAGTAGTTCAATATTTTCAATCTTAACCTTTCCATCTGAATCTTTATCATCGTATAAGTAGTTATTTAAATCGCTAACGATACCGTTTTCCGGAATATGTTGGGTAATTATTTTTTTTTCTATCATTATTTTTTGTTGTAATTGTTTTTATTTTAATAGAAAAGTAGTCCTCTTAACTTTTAAATGATTGGTTTTAAGTTTTAAATGGTAAGGTTTTGTGTGTTTAAAACTTTATGTCTATAATTAAACAATATGATCAATAAGATTTTTATCAATATATGCTAATTGATGGATTGAATTAACAAGAGTTTTATTATATCACTCCCTGTGGTGTCCCCTCTTAAAAAAGTATGACACTTTAATTTAACTCTTCTTTCTTTATCAATTACAGAGTTAATAAAGGCAATGATTCTAAAACAATATTATCTAATAAAAACTCTCTAAGTTCATTACTAAAAATTCTCGGATTTTCGCTCATTAAATTCAAGATGAGTTCTATCGGATCAGAAAGAAATTTTCTTTCATTTTTTCACACACAAAGGATTAACAAATCAAAAAATTAGAACCCACTCATTCTTTAAACATAAGTCGAAACCTTGAATAATTAAACCATAAAAGGTGATTTAAAATAGAAAAATTAGAAAAAAATGATGTTATGGATACTTGTCCTATACAATATCCTAGAAAAAACTATTTGAAATGTAGTGAAGGCAGAGTAATAGTTAAATATCAGGATAGAACATTGGAAATAAAAGCGTCTTTGTGTAATTGGTAGTTAAATATATTGCTACAGAAAATCTTTATCAACATAAATCCTAGGTTTTGCAGACATAGATGATTTACATTTATCTTTATAAAATTTTGTGATTTTTTTAACCTTATTCTTTTCATTTTCATTTAAATAGATTAATATTTTCGTGGATAGTTCAAAGAATTGCTCAAATTCTTTACAATGAACTTTATAAACAAACATTGTTGGTTCATCTACAATTATAACTAAATTTTCCATTATATTTACAATATCTTCCTTATTTGCTTCAAATAACTCCTTAGTGATAGTTTTATGTCTAAATATTTTAATATTCCAAATCTTTTCTGTAGTTTTAGACTTCTTTGACTCTTTTGGCATATCAATTACACCTCATATCATTTTTGAAGTAATAATTTCTATTATTATTTTATCCTTATTTTTCCTATATTAAAAATCTTGACATATTTTTGGAGTGTATTAGTTTTAGTAGAAGTTAAAGAAAGATATGTCGAATATAAACTTATCCAACAGCCGTATCTCCCTGAAAATCGGCATATTAAAAGAATTCCTTTAAAGCCTAAAAGGGGATTTAAATTGTCCCCGAAAAATGCAACGCTTGATAAATGGGATTAAAGAGAATTAAATGATAAATATTATTAGATAAAAATCTCATAAATTCTAACCTTGATCATTTATATGTTGTATTCAGATAAATCAATCAATTCTACTGAATTAGAATAAAAAATTCCGTCATTCGTATTGAAATAGGCTTCGAGCTCTAAAGGGTATTCCCAATTGATATCTTTTATATTTGACTCGATATATTTTCTCGGGTAAAGAGCTTGACAAGCTTCTCCATCTGATAATGTTTTAGGAAGCGGATCACATAAATTTCTTCTAACTAACTTTTTTAAGTATGTATTTATATAACTACCATATTTAACACTTCTAATTCCATAAGCAGTAATTACTATTGGTCTTACTCCTTTATTAACTGCTTTAATAGCGATATATCTTTCTTTCGTATCTAACATAATTGGTATGTAGATAGTAGCTTCTAAGTGCTTTACTTCCAAGTTTTTTAATACTTTTCTTTTTTTTTCAATTAGATTAACGACTTCTTCAATTTTCATGTGATGTTTGTTTCCATCTAATCTCGTGTAAAATTTATAAGTCTTGAACTCTGACTTTGAAGGATTATCACCTAAACGTATTGCATAGATTCCTTCTTCTTTTGGAAAAACTTTAATGCATAACACAAATTTCTTATTGGTTAGTTTAATGGTTTTAAACTTCGGAAGGGGAGATAAAACAGGATCAATTTTTTTTGATAATATATCATTTAGGGTATTTTTAATATTATCCACATTTTTGGATCCCAAACCAACTAATTTGAGAGGATTTTCTCTAATCCCAAAAAGAATAATTCCCCCCTTATCGCTGTTTGCAAATTGGACAATATCCTTCCGCAATTCGTCTGGTTTTTTATTATACTGATATTTATATTCAACCTGCAGATCTTCAAAAATTGAGTTCTGCTCAATCTCAAGTAGATCTTTCTCAGTAATATCTTCAATTTTTTTTGAAATAATCTTCATTTTTTCCTTTTATTCCACATTCTTTAATTTCATAACATGTGGGAAACAAAATGTCTTTCTTAGTATATATAATTAATAAGATAATAATTAATAATTTCATTTTTTATACTTAATTGTACTCGGATAAGGAAAATTACCTCTTAATAAGATAACAATTATGAAATAATTCTTTTCTTTGAATATATCAAAATCCTTAGTTGAGAATTCTGGAGTCTTTTTTGAATTGTCATACACAAAAAGAAATCCTACATCTTCTTTTCTTAAATAACCATATAATGATACCTGATCTTTATGAGCATTATAAATTTTTTCAAGATCTTGTTCTTTATCTTCTACTTTAACATCAAGAGGGTAATTATATGCTAAAAAATCAATATCTCCTTTTGATACTTTCTTATGATTTTCTATGTTACTTCCCATGTTACGATACAAAAAGCGATAAACTTTTCTATGAAATGTTTTTTCATTTATATTTTCTCCTTTCTCGAAAAGAGGTTCTACTTGATGTGAAGCATAAAGTGATAAAAGATTATCCAATATTACATTAAATTGCTTTTTGATTCTTATTTTTTTATCTATCTTATCGCAAATTTCATTTTTAATTTTTTTTATATGATCTTCAAGTATAACTTCAGAATATTCAAATCGTTGTTCATTATATTTAATTGGTAAATCTAGATCAATACCAATTAAACAAATATCATTTGGTTTTAATAATATTTTCAAATCTCTTTCTCCTATGAATTTTTTGCTAGCAATATCAAATTTAAAAATGTTTACACCATTTTTATGCTCAGGTGTATAAGGGAATATTTTGATGAATTTTGGTCCATTAACTTCAATACTATAATAATTCATTACTTCTTTTTTAGCAAATTTTTGCACTAGAATGATTTGTTGATAATCAGAAGTTAAATCTAATGGATTCGAAATTGTTTTCAAACCTAATTTATGATTCCATGGGAAGAATTTCTGACCTAAACTCTTAATTTTAATATGAATCGATTCGATAGGTTGAGGTAATGGGCAAAAATTTACAGGTGATTCAAATTTCAGTTGTTTTAATTTTCCGTTATCAGTAAAACAAAAGTTTTCCAGAGAAATTCTTATTCTTTTAGTCTTTATATCTTCGGAACTAGGGCTAAATTCTATGCCTTTTATTTGTTCGGAGAATTCTTGATTTAATTGGGATATATTATTTTCTTTTTTGAGATTCTCTATTCTTTTAATGAAAGTTGATAAAAATGAAGAAATATCTCCATAAATCTTTATGATATCTTTATTATATATAGGAATATTCTTAGATTTCAATAAATTTTTAAAAGTTGTTTCTGATTCATGCAATTTTTGGTACGATAGATCATAATCATCTAAGTTCAAATGGATTATCCCCATAAATAACATGAAACGAGCTTTTAAAATATGATACTTGAAGGGAAACTTCCTACTTGATTCTTTAATTATATTGAAAGAATAAAAATCATCATTTAATTGTTCTATATCAGCTTCTATTGCTTTTAAAGTAATAATTGACGCATCACCATTAATAGTATCAAGGAACTCCAGAATGTAATCCGTTAAAATAAAAATCTTCTGTGAAAGTGAGACTTCTTTATTGAGAGATTCAACAAAACACTCAAGAGCTTTCTCCTTCTCTCCTAAAAACGAAAGAAAAAGACCTTTATCATATGTATTTGGTATAAAAAATAACATGTTTTTTAGTTTTTTGAATATATTTTTATCGCTAATATAATTTCGGAGAATAAGTTCAAAGATCCTGATGATAGATCTAATCTCGCCCTCATTATCAGATGTCATTTCTAAAAATTGATTTATAAAATATGAGAATTTTTCAGGTGTTCTCCCCAAAGAAAAAAAAATGCTATTATAACGCTTCCTTTCAATCAAAAGGCTAATTATATCTTGTTGTAACTCTTCATCCATTTTATCAAAATTATTTAAGAGGTTCATTGACCATGGATTAAACCATTCTCGATTATTAGTATTTGAGAGATACTCCTTAACTTTGGTTATAAAAAACTTTGAAGAGAAGTGTGAAGTAGTGTCTCTAAAAGTTCCAAAAAGGATATCTGAATATTCAAATATATGGTTTTTTGTTGGAGTTTCTCCAAAATTAATGTTTTCATAATAATTTTCCAGAATCTTAGTAAATTCTTTTGCTAATTCTGGTTTAGCCTTAAAAAATACTGAAAAAATATGTGGTCTATTCGGATAACTCTCAAGATGACATTTAAAGGCTTCGACTACTTTTTTTCCAAATAACAAGTCAATAAATTGAGAATTTATATTTGGATCTTTATCTACGATGTCAAATATTGAAATTTCTAATTCACTAATAAGGTTACTATCTAATTGTTCATATCTAATGTAATCTCTAATAAGATTATAGCCTAAATTATTATAATCTTTCAAAAATTCTTTTAAAAGATGACTTTTTCCATTAGTTTGGATAAAATATAAGAATTGGCTTATTATAACTGAAATTGAATCCTCCTGATCCCATTTAATTTTCAATGTTAAAAGGTGTTTTATAATTTTTTTTAACTCCTTTTCAGTGTAGAACAATATCCCTGTTGAAAGGTCAAATTTTTTTTCTTTTAACCATTCAATCGTTAATTGTTCTGCTGATATAGATATCAATGCTTTAAAATGCTCCCGGAATTCAATCTTCAAATGATTTTCAATTGTTTTGTATAAACTGATATTTGTTTTTTCACAGATTTTTTTAAACTCTCTGAATTGGTATATATTTAAAGAATTATTTTTAATTGAAGTTTTTACATATTCAGGATACAGATTAATTAATTCTGGAAGTAGATTAAAAAGTCTAAAAGCTAATTCCCACCATTTTAACTCAAATATTTTGGGAAGGAAAATTGAAATTTCTCTTGGATACTTGGAAACAAGATTTTCAAATAATCTTGGATATTCTGTTAAGCTTTCACCTCTAGTTTTTATTAAATAGGCTCCTAAAGCATTATTAATTTTTTCCTGGGCATTTCCAGATAGGATTTCGGAAGTAGGTAGAATTTTATCTAATAAAAACTCTTTAAGTTTATTACTAAAAATTCTCGGATTTTCGGTCATTAAATTCAAGATGAGCTCTATTGGATCAGAAAGAAATTTTCTCTCATTTATCTCAAAAAAAAAAGAGGGAATGAAAGCCTCTTCAGATATAACCTTCTTTTCGAAAAGTAGAATCTTTTCAATTTTAGTTATCTGTTTCGGAGAGGATTTTAAAATCAATTTTAATGATGACCAATTACCATTTAATAAAAAGTCCTCTGTTTGCTTAAATAAATCTTCTTTAATTTGTTTGTATTCCAGTTTATAAGG
>SDBT01007583.1_pt1 | contig 17821 bp, 17 predicted proteins | sample 2277101 | NCBI WGS metagenome assembly SDBT01 (sample SAMN10404973, study PRJNA504765) | marine sediment metagenome | isolation source: marine sediment core GS10_PC15, 103 cmbsf | place: Arctic Ocean: Southern Knipovich Ridge | collected 2010 | reverse complement strand
TTTTGTGCATCGTGCATGTTAATAAATGCAATGCTTTTATCATAACCAAAACCCGCGCTGACATGAAATATGCCCTCCACGGTAAATCGTTTAAATCGTGCGGAAATACCGATTGGAGTGAAGTTGGCTTGGGGCGTGACGACGGTAATTTTATCGCCTATCCCAACCCCCAACTGCTCGGCCAGTGCTTGGCCTATCACAATATTAAATTTGCCTGACTGCAGTTTAGACATAGAGCCTGCAACAACTTTTGATGCAATTTGAGAAACATTTTTATTCTGACTGGGCAAAATACCCACCACCATCACCGGCATGACCTGTCCACCGGAAGATAACATGCCTTGCCCATCAACCAAGGGTGCAACACCGGTCACATCAGGAAATCCTGCAACTTGTTTTTCAACAGCTCGCCAATTCGATAATTTTCCTGTCACGTCATGCACCATAACCTGTCGCGCCATATTAAAAATTTTATTGCGAATCTGATAATCAAAACCATTGTTTATCGACAATACAGTAATTAACACAGCAACACCCAGGGTGATACCGAGCATCGACACTAATGAAATAAAGGAGATAAAATGACTACGGCGTTTAGCACGTGTGTAACGAAGACCGATATATAATGATACGGGTTTAAACATATTGGTCCAGAATCTAAATTATGGTGCCCGGGGCCGGAGTCGAACCGGCACGGAAGTTGCCCTCCGAGGGATTTTAAGTCCCTTGCGTCTACCAATTTCGCCACCCGGGCATGTATGGAGGCTGGGGTCGGAATCGAACCGGCGTCCACGGCTTTGCAGGCCGCTGCATAACCACTCTGCCACCCAGCCATTTTTTTTATGGGGTCAAGTCCTGAATTATGAATTAAGGCCTGGTGAGCTCGTTATGCACCGGGCCTTAATTCATAATTCAGGACTTGACCCCCTAATATGGAGCGGGAAACGAGATTCGAACTCGCGACCCCAACCTTGGCAAGGTTGTGCTCTACCACTGAGCTATTCCCGCAAACAAGTGCACATTATTGTTGTTCTGAGGCCAATGTCAAGTCCGGCCATGCTAATTTCCAATAAACTATAGCTGACCAGATAGTTAAAGCAGCAGAAAAGTACAACATAACAACGCCTATGTATTTGATATAAATAGAATAATCGGCTTTATAGGCAATTAATAAAATTAATGCGAACATTTGTGCCGCCGCTTTAATTTTACCCGTCCAATTCACCGCAACGCCGGTCCGTTTTCCCAAAATTGCCATCAACTCGCGTAAGGCGGTGATCATAATTTCACGACAAACGATAATTGCGGCTGGGATGGTAATGTAAACGTAATAAGGCTCGCCGACAACCAAGAATAATGCGACTGCTACCAACAATTTATCTGCTACAGGATCCAAGAATGCGCCAAAGACCGTTACCTGACCCAGTTTACGTGCCAATACACCATCTAACCAGTCGGTCATCATGGCCAATATAAACACAATCACTGCAGCAATATGATTCCAGCTCACGGGCAAGTAAAACATGACCACAAAAAACGGAATCAACATGATGCGTAATAATGTAAAAAATATTGGAATATTGAGCATGACACGTCCTGGTATCTTTAGGTCCTGTGCACCGGATTGTACACTATTGAAGCCTTAGCGCAATCGCGTCTTGAGTGCGCACACCGAATATATTGCCTTTGCGGTCTAGATAAGCTTCTGGAGTCTCAAGCACGAAAAGCTCATTGGCTGAACCGATGCCTGTAGCGATAAAGGATATCGTCACCAGCAACACCGACGGAAATTAAGTCTTGCCCCCTTTCTCTACGGTTTCTTGTGCTTCTTTTTTCTCTAAAGCTAAGTATTGTTGGCGTGACATTTTTATTTCATTTAAATAAAATTTTGGTGCTGGGAAACCGACATAGTTTATAGTAGTCATCATCCCAACTGCTTGATGGTATAGCAGGTGACAATGAAACGCCCATATTCCAGGATTATTGGCATCAAATATCAAAGACACCCTAGACTTGGGTAAAACTAAAATAGTATCGCCTTCATATCCGTTAATGTGATTACCATCAATACTCACTAACTGGAATACATGTCCATGAAAATGCATGGGATGTGACATATTGGTATCGTTAATAATAACCAGTTTAACTCGATCGCCTTTTTTGACAAACTCAGGTGTCACTTTCGGCCAATATTGATTATTTATGCCCCATTTATATTTCATCATGTCACCTGTCAAATGGTAAATGAGCGTCCTGGTAACAGATTTTTTGGGTAATGGCTTCAGTGCATGTGCATTAAAATCTTGTATGTAAGTAAACGCCGGAGCAGAGCGCTTCGCATAAAGACTGACGTTAGGAATCACAGCGCCCGAGGTCGCTAAAATAATACCCGACCGCATTTTCCTGCCTTCCGCTTGAAAGAGTATCGGGTATGCGCCTTTTCTATTAGGGATTTTGATAATAACATCAAGCCTGTTAGCAACTGACACCTGAAATCGGTAGCCAAATAAGTTTTGGATATTCTCACCATCAATGGCTATTAATTTACCGATGACACCTTTAGGTAAATCCACATAAAAGTTGTTTCCAATAGCCGCATTAATTAATCGCAACCTAATGGTTTCTCCTTTCGTTACTTTGATAATTTCCGGATTATTTAATGTGCGTCGATTTGCTAGAAACAAATCCGATTTCACATCGTATAGATCTAAAGAACTTTTGCCTTTAGACATATCAGGCATTTTTTCGATATCAGGCGTAGTCTGTAACATTTTTAGAACGGCAGTAGGAGATTTAAAGGTGAAATCCTCCAACATAACAACAACATTTTTGATATTTTTTTGCTGACTATTGGCATTTTTTATAATCAACGGTGCTGCCAGCAGTCTCGCCTCTTGTACTTTATAATGCGAATGCATCCAGTAAGTACCTGCCTGCACTAAGGGGAACTTAATATGTTGACTGTGTCCGGGAGCTAAAGGTAGCTGCGTCACATAAGGAACTCCATCATCTTTATAGGGATCAATTAGCCCATGCCAATGCACAGTGATAGGGACATTTGTTTTATTATGTAAAATCACATTAAACATTTGTCCTTTATAACCTACATAACCTTCTTTACCGTCGTTTTGTACAATATTGAATACCTTAATAGGCTTATGATCTATATTAACCGTCTCTTGAATCACATTTAGCGCAATCGGTTTAGAATCATTTTGTGAAAAGACAACTATTGGCAAAGCTAATAGCAAGATGAAAAGCAATCGGTTTTTCATTGTTTATCCTCAAGAACTTTGTGATACCAAAAAGCAGACACAACACCCCAAATATAATTAAATATGATATTCCCTAGAAAAACTGAAAGACCCGCATTAATTGCAAAAAAACCTCTACCTGACAAAGGCATTAGCACTATAAAATTAAACAATATTACAATAAGGCCTAGCAAAGAACCTTTCACAAACCACTTCTCTTTAAGTAAAGGAATAACGAGGAAGAGTGCCCATATGCCTCCCCATATTAATAGTCTATATAATTCATTTTTGAAAGAAGTAACGTTACTTGGAAAACCACGGACAAGAGTCGCAACTATAACTAAAACAATTGCACCTATTACACCAGCAGTAAAAGCACAAGATAAGTTTCTTAACCATTTCATAAGTAATACACTCCTTATTGTTAATTTTAGCGCAGTCGCGCGAAAATTTTTTCAGCAAGCCCACGGCTCACCCCCGGCACTTTGACCATATCATCCACACTGGCACGCTTTAACTCTTGCAAGCCACCAAAATGGTGTAAGAGCGCTTTACGCCTTTTTGGGCCAATACCTTCGATATCATCTAACACCGACTGCGTCCTGGCTTTAGCACGACGCTTGCGGTGAGCTGTGATGGCAACACGATGTGCTTCATCACGGATGTGCTGAATCAGATGCAACGCGGGCGAATCATGAGCCAAGGTCACCGACACTGACGAACCTGATTTAATGACGCGATCATAAACTGGCTTGCGCCCCGGCCCTTTCACAATGCCTAAAATCGTCACCCCACTGATTTGTAATTCTTCCAATACCGTTTCGGCTATTTTCAGCTGCCCCTTACCGCCGTCGATGATCAACACGTCGGGTAATGCGCCCTCACCTTTCTTAATTCGCAAATAACGCCGGTTAAGCGCTTGGCTCATCGCTGCATAATCATCACCGGGCGTCACACCCTCAATATTGAAGCGACGATAATCTTGATTAACGGGTCCTTCTGCACCAAATACCACACAAGAAGCCACTGTTGCCTCACCTGCGGTGTGACTGACATCAAAGCACTCAATGCGCTGTGGTAAATTTGTCAGCTGCAACACCTTCTGTAGCGCTTCTATGCGAGCATAAAAATTCATCTTACTCGACAAGTGCGCACTCAATGCATTTTCAGCATTTGATACGGCCATCTTTAACCATTTAAGACGCTGTCCTCGCACCTGGGTTGAGAAATTAATTTTACATTTTAAACTATCCATTAATGCTTTTTCTATCCAATCTTGATCTGCTAAATGAATATTGAGAAAAATTTCGCGCGGGATGCTGCCACCACGAGCGCGGCTTAAATAATACTGTGGTAAAAATGCAGCTAGCGCTTCGTCTGTGTCGGTATTTTTTGGCACCTTAGGGAAATAAGCACGATCGCCTATCAGTCGACCCGCTCTTATCTGCATGACTTGAATTGTGATCACCCCATGTCGAGCCGCAACAGCCACCACATCAATATCACCGTGTTGATTGCCCAGATTTGTTTGTTGCTGCACGCGCCTGAGACTGACAACCAAATCGCGAAAAATAACCGCTTGCTCATATTGTTGCGAATTTGATGCTTGCGCCATCTTCTGCGTAATGTCATCGATAATCTCTTGGTTTTTACCTTCTAAAAATAGAATAGCCAAATTAACATTGGCTTGATAATCCGCATGGTTAATATAATTAACACAGGGCGCCGTACAGCGCTTTATCTGATATTGTAAACACGGGCGTGTACGATTATTAAAAAACGCATCATTACATTGACGTAGTTTAAACAGTTTTTGCAATAAGGTTAATGTTTCACGCACTGAACCCACATTCGGATAAGGCCCAAAATAACGGCCTTTTTTTGCACGTGAGCCACGGTGTAAATCCAAACGTGGGAATTCAGCTTGTGTAGAAAAAAATAAATAAGGGTAGGATTTATCATCGCGCAATAAAATATTGTAACGCGGACTTAATTCTTTAATTAAATCATTTTCAACCAACAAGGCTTCATTTTCGCTGGCAGTAATGGTGGTGTGAATATCGTGAATTTGTGCGACCAACACTTCCGTTTTCGCATCACTCACTGTTTTGCGAAAATAACTGGCCAAACGCTTTTTCAGATTACGCGCTTTACCAACATATAAAACAGCACCTTTGGCATCGAGCATTTGATAAACACCCGGCTGGGTGCTGGCAGTGGCGAGGAACGCTTGGGGATTAAAAGCAGGCTGAGTTTTATTCGATGCCTGATTGTGACTCTTCGGCATCTTGATCAACCAGTCCGTGACGCAAGGCAAGCAGGGTCAATTCAACATCATTTTTCACCTTGAGCTTGTCAAATATACGATAACGATAGCTGTTGATCGTTTTTGGGCTTAAATGCAACTTTTCGGAAATATCCAATGGGCGCATGCCCTTGGTGATCATTAACAAAACCTGCAATTCGCGCTCGGATAAATTATCAAATGGGGAGTTATCTTTTTCTGTTAAATGGCGGATGGCTAATTGGCTAGCAATTTCTGGGCTGATGTAACGTTGACCCGAATTCACTGAACGAATAGCGTGCATCATCTCTTCCATGCTTGCGCCTTTGGTGAGATAACCGGCAGCGCCCGCTTGTAATAAACGTGTAGGCAATAAGTCATCATCACAGACGGTGACGATTAAGATTTTAAGATCTGGATCATTACGCAATAATTTGCGCGTCGCTTCAAGTCCGCCGATGCCTGGCATTTTAACATCCATCAATACAACATGAGGTTTAACTTCACGGGCTAATTGTAACGCTTCTTCACCATTACGAGCTTCGCCAACCACCTTAACGCCATGCACATCGGTTAAAATTCGGCGAATTCCAGTCCGTACTAAATCATGATCATCAACTAGCATCACTTTAATTGTGGGTTTTGGTGCGACTGCTGAGGCCAATGCTCTACTCCATTTCCATTGCAAATTGTACATTATTGGCGGAGAGGCAGGGATTCGAACCCTGGGAAGGGGGTTACCCTTCAACGGTTTTCAAGACCGCCGCTTTCGACCGCTCAGCCACCTCTCCAGAGATACTTTTATTCACTGGCACAATGACTTGCAATAGTATATCGCATCCATTGCTCAAAGAACAAGCGAAACAACAAGAAGAGTAAGAACTTGTTTATAAATAATCATTTATGCTATCATGCGTGTACTTAGATCTAGAGGTAAACCTTATGCAAACACAAAACACAACCTTAGCTCGCGGCAATGAATCAGCCCTTGCGACCAATCGCGTGCTCAGAAACACTTATTTCCTACTGAGCTTAACGTTGTTATTCAGTGGTGCTAGTGCCGCTTTTGCCATGATGGCGAATGCGAAATCACCGGGCATTGTCATTACATTAGTCGGTATGTTTGGCTTACTATTTTTAACCCGAAAGCTACGCAACAGCGCCTGGGGCCTGGTTTCTATCTTTGCATTCACCGGCTTCATGGGCTATTTGCTTGGCCCCATCATTAATATGTATCTACACACTTACGTCAATGGTGCACAACTAGTGATGACCGCACTTGGCGGCACAGGCGTTATCTTCCTAGGCTTGAGCGCCTACGCCATCACCACCCGTAAAGATTTTAGTTATTTGGGTGGATTCTTATTCGTTGCCATATTAGTTGCTTTCCTGGGTGGCATTGGTGCTGCTATATTCAATCTGCCCATGTTGCAGCTTGTAGTCTCCGGCGCATTTGTCCTGCTCTCTTCAGCCTTAATTTTGTTTCAAACCAGCCTGATCATCAACGGTGGTGAACGCAATTACATTATGGCGACCATTACTTTATACATCGCCATCTTCAACCTATTTGTTAGCCTATTAAACATCCTCGGTGCCTTCTCTGGCAATCGTGCATAAAACACCTAATGCTGGCGCGGGAATCTAATTCACGCGCCACTGTATAAAAACCCTCCAAATACCTAGCCTATTTTTATTTTCTACTATACTTATTCGTACAACGTTCAAAGTCATGGAGGGCGAATTATGAATGTTTACAAACGGTTTAGTATCTATCTAACTATTTCGATCACGCTTTGTATCACAGCATTTACCACTACATTTGCTGCTGTCTATCGCATGCCACCCTCAGGTAGCGATATTGTCGGCAAAGTATTTACGGTTAAGGCGCAGCGTGGTGATACATTAAAAGGTCTCGGTAAACGTCATGGGATTGGTTATCATGAAATGCTAGAGGCTAATGCTGGCGTAAAACCGAATCGACTTTATCTTAATCAAGAAATTGTCATCCCCGCTCTATATTTATTACCTAATCCACGTTATGGCATTATTATCAATGTGGCTGAATTACGCTTATATTATTTTACCCCTGACAATAAGTATGTTTATACCTATCCGGTGGGCCTAGGGCGATCCCAATGGCGCACGCCGACAAGCTCAACCAGCGTTATCAATAAAAAACCTGACCCCACTTGGTGGGTGCCTGAATCAATCCGTGATGATAAATATTATCGTACTGGCAAGATGTTACCGAAATTTATTCCACCGGGCCCTGAAAACCCGCTCGGTCATTATGCGATTTATCTTGGCGAATCGGGTTATCTGATTCATGGAACCAATAATCCTTACTCAATTGGAACGTATGCAAGCTCAGGCTGCATCCGCATGCAAAACGAAGATGTTGAAGTGTTATATAACATAGTGCCGGTCGGCACGCCGGTAAAAATCGCCCACCTGCCCCTAAAAACTGGCTGGCATAAAGGGCGTTTATACTTAGAGTCACACGTCGCGGTAGAAGACTATTTGAATGAACCGCCTAGTCGTTTAAATGTGATCTATTTAGATGATGCGATTAATTACACTAATCGTTACCGTGGCGCTAAAGTGAATTGGAAGTTAGCCGAACGAATTGATAAACAAAAATTGGGTATACCACAGCCCATTAACTAGAGGAGGTATGGTGATGAAAAAAATAATCATAATGATGTTGGCACTCTTGCTAGTGCCTTTACTCGGGCAAGCTGTGCCTTGCTTAGTCTGTCAGCTGAATGCCGAAATCCCTAGTCTGACATCTGAGACAAGGAACCTCGATCCGAAAGTCGTGAAACTGGCGATGAAAGCTTATTCTTGCGCACAAAGCATCGGCATCGGTCACCCAGGTATTTTGACCATCATTGATTTTTCACTGCCTTCAACCGACAAAAGGCTATGGGTTATCGACTTAAAAACGAAAACCATTGTCTTAAACACCTTGGTCGCTCATGGCGAAAAAACCGGCGGCCTATATGCCAAATATTTTTCTGACGTCTCTGGCACGCACGAATCCAGTGTCGGACTCTATTTAACTGGACCCACTTTTTATGCCAATGACGGGTACTCATTACGCCTTTATGGGTTAGACAAAGGATTTAATGACATGGCCTACAAGCGCGATATTGTGATCCATGGCGCCTGGTATGTCAGTGAAGCATTTATTAAGCGTTATGGTCGCTTAGGCCGGAGCTGGGGCTGCCCAGCCGTGCCAAAAAATGAAATTGATCCATTAATTAATCGCATTAAAGATGGCACCCTGCTATTTGCGTATTTTCCTGAGAAAAAATGGCTAGCAAAATCAAAATTTTTACACTGCCCAATTCACGATTCTGATCTTGCATTGTTTAAAGCAGATTTTGATAAGAAGAAAGCTGAGATCGAAGCCCATATTGCCGAAGAAAGAAAAACTGAAGATGCCATGTCAGTAGCAAAACCTAAACATAAAAAGCCAGACACGCAGAGCAAGCCGGTAAAGCAAGTGAAGCCACCAGCTAAGCCTGCTTAGACTAATGGCATTCGGTTAAGCTCAATAAGGCGTAAAAAGCGTCATTCCTGCGGAGGCAGGAATCCAGAGCCAAATTCCATTTAACATGTTCTTTTATTGGGTATAAATGCCCTAGATTCCTGCCTCCGCAGGAATGACGCTCTTTGTCACTATAAGCTTAACCGAACGATAAATTCTACGATTATTCAAACTTGCATTTTGCAAATAATTGGAGTAATATAGAAAAACTCGTTATAAAACAGTATGTTTACGTTAGGTATATTAGCAAAGTTCAAGGTATCATCTATAACTAATAACAATAAGGCTTTGCAAAACCAATAATTTTATAAATTTGCAAAGGAGATCAATGATGAACAAACTATTCACAATGTTAATTGTGAGCATGGGACTAGCTGTCAGTTCAGCTGCATTGGCTAGCCCCTCTTCTCAAGCCATTCCTCTGAATGATATCAATGTATCTATCCAAAACCCGGTGGCAGTCAAGCTACCTAACAATGATATGTTCACGATCAACGATGCGAGCGATCACCTGGTTGGCAAAACCCCCTATCAAAATCAGAAAGTGTTAACGAGAAATTACAATATTCCGCAAACACTCAATCAAAAAACGGAGCTTTTGTATTTTTCTGCGCAAAACTCAATGTCAGGACCTGCAATTTGTCCCGTTAGTCTCCCTGCAAATATCAGCTTAACGATAATCCCACAAAATGGGAATAACAACTACGCGGAAGTGCTTATTGATGCCCAATCTGGCAAAAATGAACACCCATGTGATGAGTTTACTATCCGTTTATGATTGATACCTTGAGGAGAACTGAAATGAAAAAATTTATTCTATTAATACTTGGCCTACTTTGCTTAACCATAAGCCCAACTGTACTGGCAACTAAAACGACAAATTTATATAACTTGCGCGTTTATACTGATGATAATAAAGCATTAACAAGCAATGAGATCTTCAATATCGAAGATGTAAATAGCCACGTTCTGGGCAGCTTTACTGATCACCCTTCAGACCCACAGTCTGAATATGAGTTCACCATTCCACCTAAAGAGAGCATATTGTTTGTCAGCGCCCCTAATTCGCCTATAGGCAGTCGCGCGACTTGCGTCTTACCCTCAGCTGATAGTAGCCCAGTGATTATTGACTTAGCGCCCACCATACTTGATAAGAATAATGATTCTGTCATCGTCTTCGCGAGTACGGAGAAAAAGAACGTGATCCAATGTGGCTCTTTTGTCATTCCACGAACGTAAATAAATAACACAGTCATATATAAGCATAGAGGTAATATTAAATGAAAAATCTAGTGACAAGCGTCCTATTTAGCCTAAGTTTACTTGCAATTAGCCCATTCGCACTCGCCTATTCACCCGTTCATTTGTTTGATCTTAGCGTCACGACCGCAAATCAAAATGCTGGCAAGGCAGCTCAGCAATTTACGATCAGTGACGAACAAGGAAAACCACTGCTCACCATTAATGAAAAACTCTCTGCGCCCAAAAAAACACAGCATTACGACATTTCAGAGAAAAATAAGTTCGTGGTTGTTAGCGCGCCCAACGTATTAGGCCAAGGCCAAGCGACTTGCCCAACCATGACTTACCCACACGAATTGTCGTTGCTGGTATTCCAATCCAGCATCGCAAATTTAGATGAAGTTTTCGCCTTTTCAGGAAGAGGCCCTAAACTTTGCGGAACGTTTTATATCCCACGCGCATAGTATTAGCTGTATGCCTTTGTGGCTGATGATTGAATCACTGACTCACCATCCATATATGGCTGCAAAATGGGCGGGATATGTACCTGCCCTTTTTCGTCTTGGTAGTTTTCCATAATCGCGACCAAGCAGCGCCCCACCGCTAAACCTGAACCATTCAAGGTATGTGCGAGCTCAGGTTTGCGCGTCTCGGGATTACGCCACCTTGCTTGCATACGACGCGCTTGAAAACTCTCAAAATTACTGCAAGAGGAAATCTCACGGTATTTATTCTGCGCCGGCAACCAAACTTCAAGATCATAGGTTTTTGCAGCAGAAAATCCTAAATCGCCCCCACACAGTGCCACCACGCGATAAGGCAGTTCCAGTAATTGCAGCACTTTCTCCGCATGGCTAGTTAACTCTTCCAAGGCTTGATAAGAATCTTCCGGGCGAACCACTTGAACCAGTTCAACTTTTTCAAACTGATGTTGACGAATCATGCCCCGTGTATCTTTGCCATAGGATCCTGCTTCTGACCGAAAACAAGGCGTATGGGCAACAAATTTTAATGGTAATTTCTCATCTTCAATGATGGTGTCACGCACCAAATTAGTCAACGGTACTTCTGCGGTTGGAATTAAGCTTAATGGCCAGTCCTTAATATTAAATTGATCATCAGCAAATTTTGGCAGTTGACCGGTGCCATATAAGCTATCTTGATTCACCAAAAATGGCACATACATTTCTTGATAACCATGCTCATTCGTATGTAGATCTATCATAAAACGAGTCAATGCGCGTTGTAATTTTGCTAAAGGCCCTTGCAACACAACAAAACGAGACATGGCCACTTTTGCAGCTAGGCTAAAATCCATCAAGCCTAAACCTTCACCTAAATCAACATGATCTTTTGGCTCGAAATCAAATTGTTTGGGCTCTCCCCACTGGCGCAATTCTAAATTATCATCTTCCGAGTTCCCTTTGGGCACACTGTCATTAGGAATATTGGGAATGCTCAGCTGTAAAGCACGCAGCTCTGTCATCAGAGCTGTCAGCTTACCTTCATTCTCATCCAGCTGTAGCTTTAGAGCATTTGTTGCATCAAGCAGTGGCTGAATATCATCGCCTTTAGCCTTAGCTGTACCAATCATTTTTGATTTAGCATTACGCTCTGCCTGCAGATTTTGCGTTGCCACCTGCAAGGATTTGCGCTGCTCCTCCAAGCGACTTAAGGCCTCAACATCTAGCGTGTATCCCCTAATGTGCAGTTTTTTTGCTGTAATTTCGATATCTTCGCGTAGTGCTTTTGTGCTTAACATAGTTTTCTCCAAAGGGGTCAGACCTTAACTCGTAACTCAACTTGCCATATTACCATGGTATATGGCAAGTTGAGTTACGAGTTAAGGTCTGACCCCTTTAATGCGCCAATGCGGGCCAGCTGACAATATGCTTTTCTGTCAGCATATTTTCTAGTACCGCAACAGCTCTATCAACCACTGCGGGTTCATCAAAAAATTCAATCACCAATGGCAAATCTAATGACATAGTCAATAAATCTACCGAGTGCACTTTACCCGTGGCACCAAATCCCGATATTGCTCGCATGACGGTGACGCCCTGCACTCTTACTTCGTCATGCAAATACGCCATTATCGACTTCAAAAGCTTATCGCCTTCGGTCAAATAAAGCCTCACCATGGTTACTTGTGTTGCCATTAAATGGATCTCCCTATGACGATGCCAAACATTGTCGCTGTTAAACATAACAAAACACTGAGCAAGACGTACAGCCCTGCAGACAGCATTTGGCCTTGTTCATACAGCCGAAACGTGTCAATTGTAAAACTTGAAAATGTGGTGAAACCACCCAAAAATCCAATCAAAATAGCACCACGCCAAATGGGTGACACATCAAATCGTTCAATCAGTAATGCAGCGAGTATGCCCATTAACAGACAACCTAAAATATTTACCACCAAAATGCCATAAGGGAATTCAACACCCAACCATTGATGAACTTTTTGCGCAATAAAATAACGCAGCGACGCGCCAAGCGCACCACCACCGGCAATAGCTAGTAACTGTTGCATAGCTTACTCCAAAATAAATTAACCCGAGCTTTTATCCAGCTCACGCAGTTTATCTAACTTTTCTTTGATTTTCGCTTCCATACCACGTTCTGTTGGATGGTAATATTGACGAGGGGTCATTTCGTCTGGGAAATAATTTTCACCTGCTGCATAAGCATCTTTTTCATTATGCGCATAACGATAATTATTACCATGACCTAAATCTTTCATTAGTCGTGTGGGTGCATTACGAATTTTCATCGGTACTTCTAAAGTGCCAAGCTCTTTAGCATCTTTCATCGCTTGCCCAAAAGCCATATAACCCGCATTACTTTTTGCAGCACTTGCTAAAAAGATCACAGCTTGAGCTAACATTAGCTCCCCTTCTGGGCTACCTATGCGCTCATATGCCTCCCATGCATTCATCGTGATCATTAATGCGCGTGGATCCGCATTGCCAATATCTTCACTTGCCATGCGCACCAGACGCCGGGCTAAATAACGTGGGTCACAACCACCGTCTATCATTCTTGCAAACCAATAAAGTGCTGCATCCGGTGATGAACCTCTTATTGACTTATGTAAAGCAGAAATTTGATCATAGAAATGTTCGCCCCCTTTATCAAAACGTCGCACACCACCGCTCAACATGTCCTCTAGAACTTCCGCAGTAATCACTTCTTTACCATCTTGCTGAACTGCAAAGTCAGCCGCTATTTCTAGCATATTTAACGCTTGCCTTGCATCGCCATCTGCATAGTTTAATAGTTTTTCGATTAACCCGGGTGCAAATTCTAAACGTCGACCACCTAAACCTCTTTCATCATCTGCTAATGCTTGCTGAATAATTTGTTCGATTTCTTTATTGCTTAGCGCTTTTAACACATACACTCGCGCACGTGACAATAGTGCATTATTTAATTCAAATGATGGGTTTTCCGTTGTTGCTCCAATTAATGTTATGGTGCCATCTTCCACAAAAGGTAAAAAAGCATCTTGCTGTGCTTTATTAAAACGATGTACTTCATCGACAAACAATACGGTAGGTTGATCTAATTGTTTTGCAAGTTTAACAATTTCTCGCACATCTTTAACGCCTGCTAAAACAGCAGAAATTTGTTCCATATGCGCATCAACATTGTCCGCTAATATTCTTGCTAGTGTGGTTTTTCCAGTTCCTGGTGGTCCCCATAAAATCATCGAGTGCAAAATTTTCTTTTCGACTGCTTGGCGCAAAGGTTTGCCAGGCCCAACCAAGTGTTGTTGGCCAATAAAATCATCAATGGTACGCGGCCGCATCCGCGCAGCTAACGGTTGGCTTGAGTGATTCATTGCTTAACCACATCGACACCCTTGGGCGCACGAAATTGAAACATATAATTTGATAGCTGCGGATTAACTTTAATTTGTGTGAATTTAAAAGTGGAAATTTGGCCTAAATTATCAGCCAAAATCATTTGCTGCATACGTTTATTTTGAAACTGCATTTTTACCCACAGGAACAAATCACCCTGTGTTTTTGGTTTTAACTCAAACCATTGACCACCACCAATGCCTTTTATTTGCGTCACAATAAAACGATCTTGAATCTCCGCTACCGACCCACTTAATAACCAAGCAGGGCTGCTTTTATTGGTTTTGCTGATTTTCTGTTGAGTTGCTTGCTCCAAATCCACATCATAAATCCAAAGATATTTTTGGTTAGCAACAATTAATTGTTTATTTGGCGAACTAATTTGCCAACGAAACTGACCAGGACGCTGCAAAGACATTTTTCCGCGTGATTGCTGCATCACTTTACCTTTGTCATTACTGATAATCTGCTGAAAATTAGCTTGCAAGCTTTTATAGCCAGAGAGCAAAGCTGCCAGATTTTGGCTGGGAGTTGCGGCTAGTACACTGCTCGATATAATGCTAAGAAGCAAAACAAACCATTTTAGATATCTAATCACAATTACACCCTTTACAAGTTAATTTAAAATCAACCGCCCTCTGGCACCAATACTTCACGGCTTCCACTGTTTTCCATGGGGCTCACAACGCCTGCTGCTTCCATGGCTTCAACGATCCGTGCTGCGCGATTGTATCCTATTTTCAAACGGCGCTGGATGTTAGAAATTGATGCACGGCGAGTTTCAATAACAATTTGTACGGCTTGATCATAGAGCGCATCTTGCTCGGCATCACCATCTTCTGTTTCACCGGGTAATAAACCTTCACCCGCAGCACCACCTTCTAGTATTTCATTAATATATTCTGGTGCGGCGCGACGTTTCCAATCTTTAACCACACGATGCACTTCATCATCTGACACAAATGCGCCATGCACACGCACTGGGACGCTGGTGCCAGGTGGCAAATACAACATATCACCATGACCTAATAATTGTTCAGCGCCTTGTTGATCCAAAATCGTGCGCGAATCAATTCGAGATGACACTTGATAGGCAATACGAGTCGGAATATTCGCTTTGATTAATCCGGTAATAACATCAACCGATGGTCGTTGTGTTGCTAAAATCAGATGAATACCAGCGGCACGTGCTTTTTGTGCAATACGTGCAATTAACTCTTCAATTTTCTTACCAACCACCATAATCATATCAGCAAATTCGTCCGCTATTACGACGATATAAGGCAATTCGGCTAATTCATCTGGTTCGCCACCCATTTCAACTAGCCATAAAGGATCAAGCAGTGGTGCACCACGTTTTTTAGCTTCTTCTACTTTACTATTATAGCCTGCTATATTTCGCACACCCATGGAGGCCATCAGTTGATACCGACGGTCCATTTCGGCGACACACCAACGCAATGCATTCGAAGCATCTTTCATATCGGTCACAACCGGGGTTAATAAATGTGGAATACCGTCATAGACAGATAGCTCCAACATTTTTGGATCAATCATAATCATGCGTAATTTTTCTGGCGGAGATTTATAAAGCATACTTAAAATCATGCCATTAACACCCACCGACTTACCTGAACCCGTGGTACCCGCGACTAATAAATGTGGCATTTTGCCAAGATCTGCAATGACTGGGTGACCTGCCACATCTTTACCTAAAGCCATACTCAGTGGTGAGCGCGATTTTTCATACTGTTGTGAAGATAATATTTCTCTTAGCTGCACCATTTCACGAATATCATTCGGTGTTTCTAATCCAATAACAGATTTACCCGGGATAACCTCAACAATACGCACACTGATGACTGATAATGAACGTGCTAAATCTTTAGATAGTGCGCTAATCTTACTAACTTTGGTGCCAGCAGCTAACTGCAATTCAAAGCGTGTGACCACAGGCCCTGGATGTACCGCTGTTACTTTGGCATCAATGTTAAAATCTTGTAAGCGTAATTCGACATTGCGTGACATCTCCTCGAGCTCTTGATTGCTATAACCACCGCCAGAAGACGTTTTTTTATCTACATCATCAAGTAGATCTAATGGTGGCATAGACCCTTTTAGCGCAGGCTCAAATAATGATTTTTGGCGTTCTTTTTGCGAGCGTTCGCTGGGCTGAATGGGCTTAGGTTTTGTCACAACCGGTGCGCTACGTTTAATTTCAGGCGGTAAATTTTCGCCCGGTTTAAATAACGGTTCCCCACGTTTCAATGGACGCTGACTTGCAGGTTCAACCTCATCATCCGCAATTCGTCGTTTGGGTATAAGGTTCGCCCAAGGAATACTTTGCACCAATCGATAACTATAAGCCGTTATGATTAATGAAAATCGCCCAACGACTTCGCAAACGTTCAACCAAGACAATCCTGTATATAAAGTAATACCACAACACAATACGGCTAATAATATTAAAGTGGTGCCCATGGTGCTAAAAACATCGACCATGCTAAAACCAATTAAATTTCCAAATAAACCACCTGCACTAATGGGTAAATGCAGCGCTAAAAAATGTAAACTCGCTAATGCACAACTGGATGCCATAATAAAAATAAAGCCGGCACTGCGCAGCCCAAGTAAATAAAAATCGTAGTCACTCTGATCCTGATGTCGGCCTCGATAATATAACCAAGCGGCATAACACGTTAGCACGGGGAAAATATAAGCAATATAACCGAACAGATAAAATAAGGCGTCAGCGACCATGGCACCCACTCGCCCACCGCTATTCGAAATCGTTTCATCGGCAGAAAGTTTTGACCAACTAGGATCTGAAGCATGGAAAGTAAACAACGCCAATAAGAGAAATACTGAGAGGGCCGTCGTCACAATCAACACACCTTCACGCAGACGCGCGTTAAAATGCACGTTAGCGTCAGGCTTAGTGCTTGTTTTTCTTCGTTTTGCTTGATTTGCCACGCGTTTATACCTTAATGCGATTGAGACACAGCCAAACATTATAGCAAGCCGTTGAGGTGAAGATAACAACAAAATACGGTATAATGACGGATTGTTGAAAATTTAGGACCAGACTCATGAGCGACATCAAACACCACAAACTGATTATTTTGGGCTCAGGCCCTGCTGGGTATACCGCAGCGGTCTACGCAGCACGAGCAAACCTCAACCCGGTGCTATTATCTGGCATGGAGCAAGGTGGGCAGTTAGCCACCACCACTGATGTAGACAACTGGCCGGGCGATGTTGAAGGCTTACAGGGTCCAGCCTTAATGGACCGTATGCTCAAACACGCAGAGCGCTTCGATACCGAAGTGATTTTTGACCAAATTGAATCGGTTGATTTCAGCAAACGCCCGCTGTATTTAAAAGGCGACTTTAATGAATACACCTGTGATGCACTGATCATCGCCACCGGCGCTTCTGCGCGCTACCTCGGCTTGGACTCGGAAGAAAAATACAAAGGCAAAGGCGTGTCAGCTTGTGCAACTTGTGATGGCTTCTTTTATAAGGGCAAAAATGTTGCTGTCATCGGTGGCGGTAACACGGCCGTTGAAGAAGCGCTTTATCTCGCCAATATCGCCGCTAAAGTAACCATTGTGCACCGTCG
>SDBT01007582.1_pt1 | contig 17823 bp, 18 predicted proteins | sample 2277101 | NCBI WGS metagenome assembly SDBT01 (sample SAMN10404973, study PRJNA504765) | marine sediment metagenome | isolation source: marine sediment core GS10_PC15, 103 cmbsf | place: Arctic Ocean: Southern Knipovich Ridge | collected 2010 | reverse complement strand
AAGAAGGTACGGTACCGTTTCCGTTTAATGTGCGCCTGGGCCAATTGGGTTGGAAGTTGATGTTCTTTTATCCCAACAAAGGCCAGTTTAAGTATGATCCAAAGCGTACAGCGCTATGGAATCGGGGTAAATATCTAGTGGATGGTTTGGGGCATTGTAGTATGTGCCATACGCCACTGAATTTTTTGGGTGCACCTAAACAGCGATACTACTTAACCGGTGGTTTCATTGAAAATTTTTGGGCGCCTAATATTACCGGTTATGGCTTAGCCCCAGCTACGCCGCAGGATGTAGAAAAAGTTTTTAAGCAAAGTAAATTGCTAGATAATGCAGGTAAAGTTGCGGGTCCAATGGCTGCGGTGAATCATGACAGTTTGCAGTATCTGAAAGATAAAGATTTGTTGGCGATTGCCATTTACCTAAAGTCAGTGAAAAGTGAACAGCCCATGGCACTGACGTCAATACCCGAACCGCGCACACTCGGATTAGGGCGAAAAGTGTATGAGCGTGCTTGCTCTACGTGTCACTTAGAAGGTCAGGCAGGTGCGCCCCGGATCACCGACAGCAGTAATTGGTATTTGCGCTTGAAAACTAAAGGCATCAGCGTTTTTTATCGACATGCTATCCACGGTTTTAATAATATGCCGCTCAAAGGCGGATGTGTAAACTGCAGCAACTCAGATATTGAAGCGGCGGTGGATTACCTTGTAACCGAAGCCTTGACCCGTGAGCAATTGCGTCAATTGGCGCTGGAAAAAGTTAAACCCATTCAAACTTCACGCGCCGTAGGCAAGCAGATTTATCAAACTCACTGCGGAGCCTGTCATGATAACGGCAAACTAGGCGCGCAAATGATTGGTGACAAAAAAGCTTGGGCCCCTCTCATCAAAAAAGGCTTAGACGTTTTAATACTGAATACGGTTAAAGGTGGGGCATGGATGCCTCCGAACGGCGGCTGCAAACATTGCTCGACGTCAGAAGTCATTGCGGCCGTTAAATATATGGTTGAGCGTGGTAAAACAGACGGTGACTATTCACTGTGGTAAAGTGGGCTTGGCCCCCAAGGCGGTAGGTAATCATAATGAATGTTGATCGATCGAGGGATTGCATGCGTAAATTTATCGTATTAGTAAGCGGTTTGCTTTCAGGTTTTATTTCATTTGCCAGCCATGCAGAAATGAAATTGAATATGCCGCGAGGCGTTACGCCACTCAGCCGAAATATTTTCGATCTTCACATGACGATTCTATATATCTGCGTTGCTATAGGCGTTGCGGTTTTCGGCGTGATGATCTACTCCCTGATATATCATCGTAAATCAAAAGGCGCAAAACCAGCAGATTTTCACGAACACACCAGCTTAGAATTAGTCTGGGCGGTCATTCCATTTGTTATTTTGGTGGTGATGGCGATTCCTGCCACACGTGTGCTGATGGAAATGGAAGATACGTCCAAGTCTGATGTTACGATCAAGATCACCGGTTACCAGTGGAAATGGAAATATGACTACCTAGATGAGGGCATTAGCTTTTTCAGTAATTTATCGACACCGATTGAGCAAGTCCAAGGTAAGCAGGAGAAAGGAAAATGGTATTTGTATGAAGTTGATAAGCCTATGGTTATTCCTATTCATAAAAAAATCCGTTTTTTAGTGACCGCCAATGATGTTATCCATTCCTGGTGGGTACCGGAATTTGGGGTTAAACGCGATGCTATTCCTGGGTTTATCCATGAAGCGTGGGCGCGGGTCGATAGGCCTGGTATTTACCGGGGTCAGTGTGCTGAATTATGTGGAGTGAATCACGCCTATATGCCGATTGTCGTGAAAGCTGTTTCAGAAGCAGATTACAGTAAATGGGTCGCGCAACAACGCCAAGCGGTTGCTAAAGCTGCTGCCGCGAGCAAAAAAGATTGGACGCAAGCTGAATTAATGAAGCAAGGTAAAACCGCTTACGATAAATATTGTGCCGCTTGTCATAAAGTCGACGGCACGGGTATTCCGCCATTATTTCCTCCTTTGCAAGGCAGCTCAATTGCCGTCGGTGGCTCGGTGGCAAGACATATTGAAATCATTCTCGATGGTGTGCAAGACACTGCTATGCAAGCGTTTCGCGAGCAATTATCTGATAGTGAAATTGCCGCCATAGTCACTTATGAACGTAATGCCTGGGATAACAATACCGGCGATGTTGTGCAGCCGGGTGTGGTGGCTGCGCAGCGTAAAGGCGTACCGGTAGATGCAGCTAAACCACTGAGCGGCATGAAATCTGGTGCGCCGAAAATCGAAACGGAAACCGATGCTAAAACAGATCCTGATAAAACCAAAACTCAGACCAAAGAATAACGGGAGGACGCTTCAATGAGTGAAGTCGCAGTCGACAACGCAGGGACGCATGATCACGACCATCACGGTGCGCATCAAAAGCCGGGTATCTGGGGATTCATTTCCAGATGGGTATTTACGACTAATCACAAAGATATTGGTACGCTATATCTTTGGCTGAGCTTCATCATGTTTTTTGTGGGCGGCGCCATGGCCATGGTGATCCGCTTAGAATTATTTCAACCGGGTCAGCGCTTTGTGGATCCTAATTTCTTTAATCAAATGACCACTATGCACGGTTTAATCATGGTGTTTGGAGTCGTGATGCCAGCGTTTGTCGGTATCGCAAACTGGCAAATCCCCATGATGATCGGTAGCCCTGATATGGCCCTGCCGAGATTAAATAACTGGAGTTTTTGGATTCTACCTTTTGCTTTTACGCTTCTTTCGAGCACTCTGCTGATGAAGGGCGGCGGCCCAAACTTTGGTTGGACCCTCTACGCGCCGCTGTCAACGCGTTATGGACCCCCGAGCACCGACTTTTTAATTTTCTCTATCCATATGATGGGGATATCGTCGATCATGGGTTCCATTAACATCATCGCCACCATTTTAAATATGCGTGCACCCGGTATGAAAATGATGAAGATGCCGGTGTTTGTTTGGAGTTGGTTGATCACGGCATTTTTGTTATTAGCCATCATGCCGGTGCTAGCCGGTGCGGTGACTATGATGTTAACCGATCGTCATTTCGGAACCAGTTTTTTTGAAGCCGCGGGTGGTGGCGATCCGCTGTTGTTTCAACACATATTCTGGTTCTTCGGGCACCCTGAGGTGTATGTATTGATATTGCCGGCGTTTGGAGTGGTGTCTGAAGTGATCCCAACCTTCGCCCGTAAAAAATTATTCGGTTACAATTTTATGGTGTATGCGATCGCGGCGATTGCCTTCTTATCATTTATCGTGTGGGGACATCACATGTTCACCACCGGTATTCCATTAGGTGCCGAGTTATTCTTTATGTATACCACGATGCTGATTGCAGTGCCGACAGGCGTTAAAGTGTTTAATTGGGTATCGACCATGTTTAGAGGTTCAATGACGTTTGAAACGCCGATGTTGTTCGCCATAGCCTTTGTATTTTTGTTTACACTGGGCGGTTTTTCGGGATTGATGTTGGCTATTGTGCCGGCTGATTATCAATACCAAGATACCTATTTTGTCGTGGCACACTTTCACTATGTGTTAGTGCCCGGATCTATTTTTGCGATTATGATGGCAGTGTATTATTGGCTGCCGAAATGGTGCGGCAAAATGTATAACGAGCGTTTAGGCAAATGGCATTTTTGGTTAACAGTGGTCGCTTTGAATGTGACTTTTTTCCCGATGCACTTTTTAGGGTTAGCGGGTATGCCAAGGCGTATCCCAGACTATGCGTTGCAGTTTGCCGATTTTAATCGCATTGCCAGTGTGGGTGCTTTTTTGTTTGGGTTCAGTCAATTGATATTTCTTTATAATGTGATTTGGACGATACGTAAGGGCAAACCCACAACGGCGCATGTTTGGGAAGGCTCACACGGTCTTGAGTGGACCTTAACATCGCCGCCACCCTACCACAGTTTCGAAACGCCACCAGACGTTACTTAAGTTGGCGTATAGGATAAATCATGCAAAGCCCACAGCAACAAACGAAAAATAAACGGATTGTACGCTGGCTATTATGTGTTGCTGTGGGCATGTTCGGTTTCGGATTTGCGTTAATACCATTGTATAATGTGATGTGTGATGTGCTGGGGATCAATGGTAAAACGGGAGGAGCGGTGAGTGCAGTGAGTCAACATGTCGATAAAAGCCGAGAAATCATCGTGCAGTTTGTCGCAAACAATAATGAAAACTTGCCGTGGAAATTTCATCCCAATACTAAACAAATTGAATTTCACCCGGGTGAAATTACTAGGATTTCTTATTTTGCGCAAAATGATTCAAATCATGATATGACGGTACAAGCGATCCCTAGCGTGACCCCTGGCTTAGCCGCCAAATATTTGAAAAAAACCGAATGCTTTTGCTTCACCCAGCAAACCTTAAAGCCACATGAGAAAATGGATATGCCGCTATTATTTCATATCGACCCCGATTTGCCGAAAAACATACATACTATAACCTTATCGTATACTTTATTTGATGTGACAAATAGACAAACAAAAAATAAAAAGTTACCGGGTAAAATCAATTAACGCTATCAAGAGGATCTCTAATGTCAGCAGAAAACTCTAAATACTATGTTCCCGAGCCAAGTCACTGGCCGATTGTGGGTTCCATCGGATTATTTTGCTTACTTGTGGGCGCCGCCAGCTGGATCCATGCACATGCATACGGGCCTTATTTATTTTTTACAGGTTTTGCGATTATCATTTTTATGATGTTCGGTTGGTTTGGCACTGTGATCTCTGAAAATCTAGAAGGGGCTTATAACCAACAAGTCGATCGTACTTTCCGTTGGGCGATGGCTTGGTTTATCTTTACCGAGGTGTGTTTCTTCGGGGTATTTTTTGCCGCCTTATTTTATTCGCGCTTATGGGGCGTGCCGATGCTGGGGGGAAATGTTCATCCCATATCGCATATTTTGCTTTGGCCTAACTTTCAAGCCACTTGGCCATTATTAAAAAATCCTGCCAATGAAATTTTTGTGGGCGCCAATGCAGTCATGCATGCCTGGGGGATCCCGGCCATTAACACGCTGATCTTATTAAGCAGTGGCGTTACCATTACTTGGGCTCACTGGGGGTTGAAAATCGATAATAAGCGCCAACTGGTTGTGGGTTTGTGGTTGACTGTTTCGCTGGGCATTATCTTTTTATGTATGCAGGGTTTTGAGTACCATGAAGCGTATACGCATCTAAATCTCACGTTAAATTCTGGGATCTATGGGACAACATTTTTTATGTTAACAGGCTTTCACGGTTTGCACGTTACGATTGGTACCATAATGTTAATCGTCATTGCAGTCCGAGCGATGAAGGGGCACTTCAGCGCTCACAATCATTTCGCGTTTGAGGGGGTTGCCTGGTATTGGCATTTTGTGGATGTGGTTTGGTTGTTCTTATTTATATTTGTCTATTGGTTATAAGTGTGAGTTACATGATGGCGTGGGGTGTGATAAAGCCCACAGCAAAACCAATCATTAGCAATATAAATAGGCCGACCGATAGCCCAATGCGCCACGTTAAGGCTTTTACCATACGCTGACTTTGGCCGTTATCTTTGATCAGCGATACCATGCCGCGACCTAAGTTAAATAGGATCAGTAACATGAATAACACAATAAGGGCTTTAATAACCATAATGTTCTCCTTCATTATTAATTATAGACTACTATATTGAGGTTTGCGCCGTCCAATGCGAATACAAAAGCACATTATCATCAACTGTATCATTAGTCTATTCGGCTTTGCCTTAGTCGCGTTACTGATGAGCTTGGGGTTTTGGCAATTGCACCGTGCACAATACAAACGCGAATTGTTGGCTACTTTTTCAAAGCGCCAACAGTCGCAAGCTATCTCGTTGACCGTGGTGAGTCGCGACCCGGCTGCTTGGCAATACCAGCAGGTAAAGTTGCGCGGACATTTTGATAGCAAACACAGCTTTTTATTAGATAACCAATTTCATCAGCATCATGTGGGTTACCAAGTGTTTACACCCTTTGTTATTGCTGGAGGAAAAGAGCGGGTGTTGGTGAATCGTGGTTGGATCGGGGTTGGAGTGAGTCGCGATAAATTGCCCCACTTGCAGCAAATCTCTGGGGTGATGACTCTGCATGGCTTGGTCTACAGGCCATTAAAAAAAATGATGGTGTTGAAGCATATCACTGCCAAGCAACTGATCTGGCCTAATCGAATTCAACGTTTGGACTTTAACGAAATGGCAAGAAAGTTAGGATATTCAGTGGAATCATTCGTGATTTTATTAAATGCCGATCAAGCGCATGGATTTATTCGACAGTGGAAGCCTGTTATCATGCCAGCTGCGAAACACACGGGTTATGCAGTGCAATGGTTTGCCCTGGCGGCAACCTTAATGATAATTATTTTGATAATGTTTTATAGGATGAGTCGAAAAAAGGAGGTGGATCATCATGCAAGTCAATCAAACCCTACCCACGCAAAACAAACTGTATAGCGGCTATTGGATCCTGATTGCTTTAGCGGTTTTGTTTATTGGCCCACTGGTTGCGGCGTGGAGTTTCTATGAAAGCGGTAATCACTGGGTTGCCTCAAAAGTTAATTATGGTCAGTTCATTAAGCCAGTTCAGCCGATCAGCGCAGTCCCACTCACCACACTAAAACATCAAAGATTTTTGACAGAAAATTTAAAAGGTAAATGGAACGTATTCTTTTTTGAATCTAAAAAATGTCGCCAAGCATGTGAACATACGCTCTATAACATTCGACAAGCACGCTTAGCATTGGGTGAAGACATGATCCGTGTACAGCGCTTTTTGGTTACCTCAGCCAACATCAAACAACCTAAAAAGTTAACGCAATTGTTAGCACAAGAGTATGACGGTACGCAGCATCTGCTGCTCGGTAAAACCCATCCCAATAAACTCGCTAAGTTATTAGCAACCAGCAAACAACAATTAGCGCAAGGCCAAGTATATATTGTTGATCCCTTGGGTAACCTCATCTTGCGTTATCCCGCAGCGGTTAAACCCAAGGCGATTTTTAGTGACTTAAAACGTTTATTGAAAGTCTCAGCGCTTGGTTGATGTTACGGGTATAGCTTAGGGTTTATAAGGAGAGAACAGTGGAAAATCGTTTGAGTTATCGCTTAGTAACAGTTGCATGTTTGCTAGCACTGGTGGTGGTGGTGTTAGGCGCTTATACGCGGTTAACACATGCAGGCTTGGGCTGCCCAGATTGGCCGGGTTGTTATGGTCATATGATAGTGCCGCGGGGTTCGCACCAATTACTCAAAGCGCGTCAAGCTTACCCGTTAATCCCGGTTGAAAGTACGAAAGCTTGGACCGAGATGGTGCACCGCTATTCTGCCGGGACCTTAGGGTTATTGATTTTGGCGATTGCTGGCATTGCGTTGTGGCGGCGTCGAGAGGCTCAACATCCTTTATTACTCCCCATTGCGTTAGTGGGCTTAGTCCTGTTTCAGGCGGCACTGGGCATGTGGACGGTAACCTTAAAGCTATTACCCGTTGTAGTGATGGGGCATTTGCTTGGAGGCTTGACGTTACTGGCATTGCTGTGGATCTTGCGCTTGCGCCTGGGCAATGCATTTCAACATTCTATTTCAACGAGAGAATTGCCCTATAAAGCGTGGGCGATACTGGGTTTAGTGATTGTCTTTGTGCAAGTTGCACTGGGGGGCTGGGTCAGCTCAAATTATGCCGGGCTGGCTTGCATTGGTTTTCCGCAATGTAACGGCGTATTGCTGCCACAGCTACACTTTCAGCATGCATTCAATTTACTTTCACAGCTTGGCGCTAATTATCAAGGCGGTTTATTGGATCCGACTAGCCGCGTTACCATCCAAATGGTGCACCGTATCGGTGCGTTGGTGACAGCGACTTATGTCGGGGGTTTGGCTATTTGGATTATTGCTAGCACTCAGATTAATCGATTACGTTCAATTGCTTTATTGACCTTATTGATATTGACCATACAATTCATCTTGGGTATCTTGAACGTCACTAAATTGTTGCCGTTATCAGTGGCTGTATCCCACAATGCGTTTGCTGCCATATTACTACTGACGATGGTTACACTCGTTTACAGCTTGACGGCTAAAAGAGAGTTAAAATGAAATCAATCGCACTGCGCTGGCCACAGTCATTGCTGCCCTTGTCGGCGTATTTAGAATTATGTAAACCAAAAGTCGTGGTGTTGATGTTGTTGACCGCATTAATTGGTATGTATTTAGCGGCGCCGGGTGCAGTGCCATTGACGCTGATCATCCCCGCCATGCTTGGGATTGGTTTGGTTGCTAGTGCAGCGGCGGTGATTAATCATTTCATTGACCGTCACATTGATAAGCTAATGTTTCGTACTCAGCACCGCCCGGTGGCAACAGGCAAAATAACGCCATGGCAAGCCTTAACATTTGCCGCGGTGCTTGCCACCGTCGGCATGTTGATACTGATTGAAGCGGTTAACAGCTTAACGGCAGCGCTAACGTTTGCAACCTTAGTTGGCTATGCCGGCGTTTATACATTATTTTTAAAGCGCGCCACACCGCAGAATATTGTTATTGGCGGCGCCGCAGGTGCAGCGCCGCCGTTGCTAGGTTGGACTGCAGTCACGGGACATGCCGATCCGTATGCCTGGTTGTTAGTGTTGATCATTTTCACCTGGACGCCACCACATTTTTGGTCCTTAGCGATTTATCGCCAGCAAGATTATGCAAAAGCAAAAATTCCTATGTTGCCAGTTACACACGGGATCCCGTTCACTAAATTTTGTATTTTACTTTATACCATTTTATTAGTGGTAGTCAGTTGTTTGCCTTTTGTTACGGGCATGAGTTCGTGGGGTTATCTGTTGGCCGCATTGGCCTTGGGTTTGCGGTTTCTTGCTTGGGCCGTTAAGCTGTATCGTCACAACGATCCTTACATTGCCAAGCAAATGTTTCACTACTCGATTCATTATCTGGCATTAATTTTTTTGGCGTTACTGCTAGATCATTACTTAAAACCTTACATAGGAATGTAAACTATGACAAAGTCATTTACTGCGCTGCCATGGCAATTGAGGATATTAATTATTTTCGTTCTATTAGTTGCTGTCGGCTTAGGTGTATTAGTTCAAAAAGCTAAAGCAATCAAGGCACCACCACCGGATATTGCCTCGGGGTTGATCTTAAAAACGCCGCGCGCTCTGCAACCGTTCACCTTGACCAATACCCAACAGCAAACAATTGATCCGCAACACTTGCGGGGCCAATGGACCTTATTGTTTTTCGGTTTCACTCATTGCCCGATGATTTGCCCTACCACTTTGGCGGAATTAAATAATGCATATAAGTTCATGCAGAAGCAACATGGCGCTACATTACCCGTGGTGATGATGGTGTCGATCGATCCCAAACGAGATACCATGAGTCGTTTGCGTGATTATATGCAGGGATTCAATCCAAAATTTATTGGTGCGCGAGGGTCGGATCCGCAAGTGAAAATCTTGACGCAGCAATTAGGTATCGCCTACATGCAGTCCAAAACGCAGGAAGGCGGCTCGTATGATATCGATCACAGCGGCGCTATTGTCGTGATCAACCCGGCCGGTAAAGTGCAAGCATTTTTATCTCAGCCGCATAAGGCAGTCCAAATGGCCAAAGATTTTCAACAAATCGTTAATTTTTATCAACAAGAACTCAAGTCAACCTCATAGGAGACACCTAATGAAAAAAATATTAATGTTACTCAGCGCAGGCTTGATCGTTATATCGAGTGTTGCATCTGCGAAAACTCATCCAGCAAAAGTGCTTGCCTCAGATGTGGTGAAGGTAAAAGCTATTGCGGTGCATCAAGTTGCAAATGATTCGAATCAAGCCGAGGTGTTTATGGAAATTAAGAACCAAGGAAAACACCATCATAATTTAATTGCAGCGGTTAGCCCTTTATATAAAGAAACGCAATTGCATAAAACCATTGTTAACAATAACAAAAGTGAAATGCGGCAAGTGAGTCAGTTTCGAATTGTGGCTCATCATGAAAAAGACCTACACCAAGGTGGTTTACACATTATGTTAATTAATGCTAAAGCCAAACTCGCTGTCGGTGAAATTATTCCACTAACCTTGGTGTTCGATGATGGCAGTTATTTATTATTACATGCACCTGTTAAAGCCCCGTTAACATAAACTATGCGTGCTTTAGCTAATCGAATTACGTTAATCATATGCCTGCTGCTGGCAGCCTGCTCACAACAGCCATCGTTAAAAGATATTCAAGGTAAAACGATTAATTTAGCATCTTACAAAGGTAAATGGGTGCTTATCAATTACTGGGCCAGTTGGTGCAAACCGTGTTATAAAGAAATTCCAGAGCTGAATGCATTTTCACAACGCTACTCTGATAATGCGGTTGTGCTAGGGGTCAGTTATGACAGAGTGCCGCTACCCAATTTAGTGAAATTGGCAAAGAAACTCGGCGTGAAATTTCCAACGTTAGCGAGTGATCCTGCGAAGCAACTGGGCATTGATAATGTTCCCGGTTTGCCTGCCACATACGTTATTGGACCAAACGGTAAATTACGGCAGCGCTTATTGGGCATACAAACTGAAGCCACGTTGGCTGCTGCTATTGGGCAAACAGGTCGATGATCATTACGCATCAATGAATATTTTATTAACGCGTGAACAGGTTGCAAGCTTGTCAGCAGAATTATGCTCAGCCGGTCATGACGTGTGTCATTTTCCATGTTATGAAACCCGTGCCTTAGATTGTGATTCAAACGTATTGCAAGCATTGGTAAACTTGGAACAGGCTGATATGATTATTTTTATCAGCCGGGCGGCTGTCCAGTATGCGATGCAAGCCATAGCAGACAATCAACTACATTTCCCATCAAGCTGCAGCTTGGCTGCAATTGGGAGCTCAACTGCTACGGAATTAGAAAAATATGCCCAGCAAGCCACGATTGTACCCCCAACACAGTTTAACAGCGAAAGCTTATTAGCACTGCCCCAGTTACAAGACTGCGCCAGTAAACAGATCACGCTTATCGCCGGTGCGGGTGGGCGAGACCTATTAGCAAAAACCTTGCAACAACGTGGCGCCAAGGTGCGTAAAATTGAAATCTATGAACGCGTTAAACCCAAGCAACGTTTGCTAGCATCCTCTTTAGGACCCATCGATCTGATTGTAGTGACTTCCCAGACAGCATTAGAAAATTTAATCGAATGCGCTGACGATCAAAGCTTATTAAAAACCAAACGCTGTTTAGTGAGTAGTGAGCGTCTGCAAAGTCTTGTTGCGGACAAAGGATTTTCTCAACCCGCCCTGATAGCCGCAAATGCCAGCGATCCTGAACTGCTACGTGCGATTATGAGTTATATACCCCTCGCACTCCAAGATGCGAGTTTCTGACTTACCCTTTTTACCCACAACGACTGTTCCCGTCTTGGCAATAGCCAGCTATTACCTGCGCCGCGAACAGTCGTTGTGGGCAAAAATGCCTGCGCCATAAATCTCGCATCTTGAAGTACGAGGGGTATAGCAATCATCAATGAAGATCCGATGGCAGTTATTTGTGAGTCCGCTATAATACCGGCAGCAAAATGAAATTCTAGGATTAACGCAATGGATGACAACACTGAACCCACTCACTCGGCTAGCGAGGCAACATCTGCTACTGATACTGATACTGAGAATGCCCACTCGGCGCAAGACTTAGTCTCGCAACTTGCTCGCTCAACACGGATCACCACTATCATTGCGGTACTGGCGCTGATTTTTGCGAGTATCGCGCTAGTTCAATTTGGTTTGGGCTTGATGCGCGGCGGCGCGTTAAAACAGCACCAGCATAGTGAGTTAAGCGGCTTGCAGGCTAAGCTAGAACAAAACCAAGCAGCCCTACAACAAGCCCAGCTTAAAATCACAGCATTGCAAAAAATACAGCAACAATCACAGCAAATCTTAACGGTAACCCGTGATGGCTTAGCTAAAATAATGGCGAAGCGACAAAATCATCAACAAGCTTGGTTGTTAGATGAAGCGTCGCATCTAGTGCGTTTAGCACAATATCAATTGCAATACGCCCGTGATATCGATAATGCCGTGTTGTTACTGCAGTCAGCCCGGCAAAGCATCGCTCATTTGACTGATCCGGCTTTGCTGCCCGTGCAGCAAATAATTGCCAAAACTATTCAAGAACTCAAGGGTATGACTAAAGTGGATGTTGCTGCAATACTCACAAAACTCAATGCGCTCAATCTTCACATCACAAGCCTGCCACTCAGAGCACACGTCTCACTTGTATCACAAAAGTCATCATCAGCTGCCAAACCGGATGCAAAACCGACTTCACATTGGCGCCAAGCAATGAGCGACAGCTGGGCTACCATCAAAAATCTGATTGTGATACGCCGCACAGACACACCCATTAAACCTTTATTGGCACCCGGGCAAAGAATGTTTTTAGATCAGAATATCAGGTTACTGCTGCAAGAGGCGCAATCGGCAGCAATGAGTGCGCGTGCTAAAGTGTATCAAGCAAGCTTAACTCAAGCACATGAGTTGGTGAGTCGGTATTTTGCGCAAAATGCCGCAGCAACCCAACGTTTTTTGAAAAACTTATCACAACTCAAGACGTTAAATGTTAACCCTGTGTTGCCGAATTTAAAGGGCTTGCTGAGTAAGTTACATCAGCTTAGCCAAACCCGCGCCATGCCTAAATCGCCAACGCCATAGTGAGATAAAATCATGTTACGTTTACTGTTATTTACCTTACTGCTCGTCGCTTCTGTGTGGCTAGGTTTACACATTGCCGCTGATCCTGGCTATGTATTACTGGCTTATAGCCATTGGCGAATTGAGCTACCTTTATGGTTAGCAGCGATTATTTTGCTATTGGGCTTTGTGGTTTTGTATTCTCTGATGCGCTTGATCATAAACACTTTTCAACTTGGCCCACGATTTAAATCGTGGCGCGATCGGCGCCGCAGCCAGGCAGCAGAAAAAGCTACGCGCAGTGGAATATTGGCGTTAATTAAAGGCGAATGGGTGGATGCTGAAAAAGCCTTATTAAAAGGCTCAACCGACACATCCGCAGGGGTTATTAATTTTCTTGCTGCAGCAGCGGCAGCACAAAAGCAAACTCACCACACAGACAAAACATCTGATAGTACCCTGCAGCGACGCGATAATTATTTACAACGCGCGTTACAGTTAGATAAATCGGCTGAACTGGTGGTCAGTTTGACGCAAGCGCATTGCCAGCTTGAGCAACAGCAGCTAGAGCAGGCTTTGGCGAGCTTACAACATTGCCGCCAATTAGCCCCAAAAAATCCATGGGTATTAGATTTATTGCAAAAAGTCTATCGACGGTTAAACGATTGGGAGCAATGGTTAGCTTTATTACCTAGCTTAAAACGCTATAAGGTATTGCCATCTAAGCAGCAAACCCAGCTAGCGTTACTCGCATATCAAGATTGTTTGCGGCACGAGGCCAAGCAAAATGATTATCAACTATTATATCAAGCTTGGAGTTTAGTCCCAAAAAGTCTGAAACAAAGCCCAAGTTTAGTGGCAGTGTATTGTCAGGCACTGAAACAACTCAAGCAAACAACTGAAGCCGAAAAACTATTACGGCGAACTTTAAATAAAACGTGGGATGAAACCTTATTGGCTTTGTATGCGGATCTAGACCAAGAGTTAACGACACAACAATTAAAAGTTGCTGAGCAGTGGTTGAAAACCCGCGCGGATGATCCAGCATTGTTTGAAACCTTAGGGCGATTGTGTATGGCGCAAAAGCTTTGGGGACAAGCTAAAAGTTATTTCGAGCAAGGCTTGGCGATTGATAAACGCCCTTCTCTATTGCATGCTTTGGCAGTTCTGCATGAGCAATTGAATGAACCCGATCGGGCTCTTGAATATTATCGAGAGTTTGCAGGGTGACGAACTCCCTGGCACTCGAAAGCTGGGTTTCAGTCAGATTTGACTAAGTTTTCTAGCGTGACGAATTTATCCGCCGGCAGAAATGTTTTTAATAATTGTTTGCCGACTGCATCGGTCAAAGGCTTTAACACAAATTCATCCATGCCAACATCAAACGCCAGGCGTTTGTAACTTTCATCAGCATTGGCTGTTAGCGCGATGATAGGCGTGTGGGTGTTTTCATCTTCCATGCGGCGGATCATTTCAGTCACGGTTAAGCCATCCATATCGGGCAAACCTAAATCCATTAAAATAAGATCGTAACGGGTTTTATTAAATAGTTTTAAGGCTTGTGCGCCCGTGTCAGCAGTATCTGTGATGCAGTTGAGTTCCATCATGGTGATCATCGCAATTTTTTGCGCAATTTTTTGATCTTCAACAATTAAAACGTGTGGGCATTCCATGTGTATAACCTTGGGTTAAAGTTCATCAAGTAAAGGTAATTTAAACGGGATAGTACAAATAAATTCTGAGCCAACAGCTGGCTGGCTGGTCACAGCAATTTCGCCATCCATTTCTTCAAGAAATTGTTTAACAATTCTAAGGCCCAAGCCGATGCCTTTATAGCGGCCTTCATTGGACGGCTCGATACGGGAAAACTTTTCATAAATCATATCTTGCTTATCAGGCGGGATGCCAATGCCGGAATCTTTCACGATAAATTGAATAATGACATTACGTTTATCAAGCATTTTAACGGGTTTAACGGTGATGATGACGCCACCATCGTTCGTAAATTTGATGGCATTACTGACTAAGTTAATCAGAATGCGATAGAGGCGATATTTATCGCCGATGATTATTTTCGGCATTTCTCTACTATAATCTAAGGTCAGCTTTAAATTTTTATGTTTGGCTGGAGGTGTTTCAACCGTAACAATGCTGCTGATCAGCTTTTTAATTTCGAATTTTTTGGAGATGACGGGTAAATTACCAGACTCAATTTTTGAGAAATCAAGGATGTCGTTACAAAAGTCGAGTAATTCTTTCGCGCATTGGGTAATATCGCCGAGATATTCCTTTTTCTTATCATCGGTCTCATGGCGCCAGAGGTAATTGGCCAAACCCCAAATACCGTTAAACGGCGTGCGAATGTCGTGCTCCATATTACGGATAAACTTCATTTTGATGTAGTTGGCTTCTTCCGCTTCTTCTTTTGCTTGGCGCAAGGCTTCTTCGTTGCGTTTGCGTTCGGTAATGTCGGTGGAGGTTCCGAGAATACCAATGATGTTGCCTTCATCATCAAACAAGGGGCTTTTGTTTGTTAACATCACTGCGCGGCTGCCGTCACTGTGGACGATGATTTCTTCATTATGTAACGGTGTGCCATTGTTGATGACTTGTAAGTCAGCCTCTTCCAGTTTTTTAGCGATGGGATCGTCCCATAAATCGTGATCTGTTTTGCCGATGAATTCACTTTGAGAGGAGAGCCCCAACACTTCAATGACCCGGTCGTTGCATCCTTGGTAGATAAGGTCTTTATCTTTCCACCAAACGTTACCAGGTAGTTTGTCGAAAATTTTACGCAGCGGTTGCTTCTTCTGTACGTCTTTTCGCATTCTCACGATTAAGCAGTGACCGACTATTCGTGTAGAGCGCAACTCAGGAAATTGCTGGACGGCTTTTTCACTTGCATAAGGCTCACGAAGTTCCTCAAGATAAAACCCTGCATCGATTACCATATTAAGCCATTTACTCAGGGGTCGAGAAAAACGCGGCACTTGAAATTTTTTCTTAGCATCAGGTGCGTGCAAATGCGTCCAGGTTTGTACTTCACCCGCTGTTTCACGAAAATAATCTTTGTTTAAAAAGCCAATGCGCTCACCTTTTTCATTCGTCATCCACACACCTTTATGGCTGTTAAAACAAGGGTGAAGAATTGAAAACTGAAAAAAACCAGAAGGTGCTAATACCCGATAAATCTCACTAAAAACTTTTTCCAAATCAGCCATATCCATAAATGACAGGGTGGAAACGGCAAAATCAAAATACTCATCTGGAAACGGTAAATCAGAAGCGTTGGCCGTACGGTAAGAAATATTGTGAGGATTATCAGCTTTTTGATTCAGCGACATGAAGGTATCGCAAATATCAATAGCTGTTAAGGTGCGGCAGCGTTTAGCAATTAAACGAGAATTGTAACCATCACCATAACCGATATCGATGCCGGCGGCCGTGCTGATGTCAGGCAACATTTCCATAAAAGCGGGTGTGTTGACATGATCACGCCAGACATCATAGCCTTTGTCAGAGGCTTCTTGCCATTGCAGGGCATTGTCTTCCCAGTACTTCTTAACTAAATCGTGATCCATGTGAGCCCTTGAGCAGCAAACAGTATCCGTACGTTAAAAATTATTCAGACCAATGTCAAGTGAGATCAACCCTAATAGATGCTAAATGGCTGATCTCTTACACGAAAAAGCTACCATCGTTACTCTTTACGCTTCATTGCATCAAAAAATTCTTGGTTGGTCTTAGTATTTTTCATGCGGCCAAGCAAAAATTCAATCGCATCAATTTCATCCATCGGATTGAGGATTTTACGTAAAATCCACATCTTCTGTAATTCATCCGGTTTCGTGAGCAGATCTTCGCGGCGCGTACCAGAGCGATTGATATTAATCGCTGGGTAAGTGCGTTTTTCCGCAATGCGGCGATCCAAATGTAACTCCATGTTACCGGTGCCTTTAAACTCTTCGTAAATCACTTCATCCATCCTAGAACCCGTATCAACCAAGGCGGTGGCTATAATGGTTAAGCTGCCACCATCTTCAATGTTACGAGCCGCACCAAAAAAGCGTTTTGGACGTTGCAAGGCGTTGGCATCAACACCCCCGGTGAGCACTTTGCCGGACGCCGGGCTGACCGTATTATAAGCTCGCGCAAGTCGCGTGATAGAATCCAGCAAAATAACCACGTCTTTTTTGTGCTCGACTAAGCGTTTGGCTTTTTCAATGACCATTTCAGCCACTTGCACGTGACGGGTTGCCGGTTCATCAAAGGTACTTGCCACCACTTCACCACGCACGGAGCGTTGCATTTCGGTGACTTCCTCAGGGCGCTCATCGATCAGTAATACAATTAAGTAGCAATCTGGATGATTCTTTTCGATAGCATGCGCCAAGTTTTGCAACATAATGGTTTTACCCGCTTTAGGCGGTGATACGATTAAGCCGCGTTGGCCTTTACCGATCGGGGAGACTAAGTCGACGACACGGGCCGTTAAGTCTTCGGTACTGCCATTGCCTTGCTCCATAACCATGCGTTGGTTCGGAAATAGGGGCGTTAAGTTTTCAAATAAGATCTTATGACGCGTGTTTTCAGGGCTATCGAAGTTAATTTCATCAACTTTTAATAAGGCAAAATAGCGTTCGCTATCTTTAGGCGGGCGAATCTTACCGGCTACCGAGTCACCGGTGCGCAAGCCAAAGCGGCGAATTTGGCTGGGCGATACATAAATATCATCGGGCCCCGCTAAGTAAGAGCCTGAGGCTGACCGTAAAAAGCCAAAGCCGTCAGGCAAAATTTCGAGGACCCCGTTGCCATAGATATCTTCACCTTTTTGCGCATGGGCTTTGAGCACAGAAAAGATAATGTCTTGTTTGCGCATGCGCGAAACATTTTCAACGCCAGTCGTTGAAGCCAGCTCAACGAGCTGTGCGATGGGGGTTTCCTTTAGTTCACTTAAATTCATTCGGTTCTCACTAGGTTGGTCGTCATACGGTAGATGCAGAGCTGGTGGTTAATCCTTTAAACAGTTCTCTTTGGGGGCTAACGTCGATAGGTTTATGATAAAAAACAATGTGAATCACATCAGGCAGCAAATGTACCG
>SDBT01007581.1_pt1 | contig 17824 bp, 15 predicted proteins | sample 2277101 | NCBI WGS metagenome assembly SDBT01 (sample SAMN10404973, study PRJNA504765) | marine sediment metagenome | isolation source: marine sediment core GS10_PC15, 103 cmbsf | place: Arctic Ocean: Southern Knipovich Ridge | collected 2010 | reverse complement strand
ACCAGTGAGGGGTAGAATATCAAAACCGCTCTTTGTTACGGCGAAATCCGCATCCGCAGGACCGTCATTATCCCACATAGGGTATCCTGCCATGCCATAGTTACCCTGAGAGTTTATATCCAGAACCTGCCCTCCCGCACCATCATCCACGATACTGGCCACCTGCCCGAACTCGGTGCCATACATATTTTCTATGTTCCAACCTTCAACTCCCACGGTCGGGGCCCAGTTGTCCGTCAGGGCGTAACCCTCGAACCCTTCGGGGTTCGTAACCACCGCTCCAGCCAACGCCGGCAGGAGCGACAGCACCATCAATGAAACCAGTACTTTTCTCATCTTACTTCTCCTTTTGTTGACAGCTCATTATCCAATATGAGCCTTGTTTCAAAATACCTATCACTTTTCTGTTTCCCCAGACAGACTTCCACAGTAATAATAGTAACATAATATCGTTCTTTGTCAAGAGTTTTCGACGGAGATTAAGGTGTTATGATTTTCTCACAATTTTCTCAAAAAGACCTGTTTCAAAATCCCGATGCTCTTTGTTGTATGTAATGACGGGTGGGGTGATTAGGGGCGACTTGTGTGGGCGAAGCAGCTAGCAAAGCCCTAAGCCGATGGCCATGAACGGGTCGACAATTGAGAAATACAGAATCATGGACATTCTTTTTTGGGGCCTGACTACGCCACGCGCCGTTTTCTACCTGTCGGTACCCCGAGGTTCGGTGCGGGTTTACTCGTGTCGGAGGGCGACGATCGGGTCGAGTTTCGCGGCCCGTAGTGCGGGGTAGAGTCCGCTGACCAGCCCGACCACCACGGCCATTGCGAACGGTGCGATCAACATCCCGGGCGTGATGATGGTTACCATTTCCAGCAGGTTGCTGATGAGACCGGGGATCATCAGGCCGATCCCGATCCCGATCAGCCCCCCGGCAGTAGTCAAGGTTACCGACTCCACGAGGAACTGTACCACGATGTCCCGCTGCTTGGCCCCCAGCGCCCGCCGGATTCCGATCTCGCGGGTCCGCTCCGTAACGCTGGCGAGCATGATGTTCATGATCCCGATCCCGCCGACCAGCATCGAAACGGAGGCGATCACGAAGAACATGAAATTCCACAGCCATCGCTGCTTTTCCAGTTGCTTGAGGAGTTCCAGGGGTACGGTTACTTCGAAGTCCTGCTTTTCGTGTAAGCGCTCCAGGAGGCTGCGGGCGACGGCGGCGCCTTCGATGACCGACCGGTCGTCCTTCATCTGGAGGATTACCTGGCTGACTTCGGTTTTTTCAAAAGTCCCCCCCCCTTGTCCGTACATCATGGTGAATTTTCCGAACCGGATGCGGTCGGTCGTCAGTGGGATGATGACATAGTTTCCCACGTCACCGGCCGGTCCAGCCATGGCCCGCGGGAGTCTGGCGAGCGTCCCCACGACGACAAACGGTTCACCGCTCAGGCGGATGATCCGGCCCAGCGGTTTTTTGTAGGCGAACAGGCGCCTGGCGAGCGAATCGGTAATGACACAGTGCGGTTTGCCCCGCAACAAGTCCGCCGAGCTGATAAACCGTCCGCTTGTCATGCTTACACGGGCGACCTTCGCGAAGTTGGGCTCCGTGGCCGAGACCGAAACCGAAAGGTTCTTCCCGTTGGCGAGGGCGTGTTTGAGGTTTCGATGGATCGTCACGCACCTGACCAGGCCCGGGAGGCTATCTCTCAGCGCCGCGACGTCCGAGTGCTTCAACCCGTAGTGCAACACACCCCTATTCGCACCGGACGCACTGGACTCCCCACTGGGCGGCTTGACGGATTCGACAATTATGTTGTCGCTGCCCATTTCCCGCAGCGACCGCTGGGATTCGTAGCTGAAGCCCTCGTTGATCGCCAGCATCGCAATGACGCTGAAGACCCCGAAGATGATACCCAGCGAGGTCAGGAGCGACCGGACCTTGTGCGTAACGAGGCTATGCAGCCCGAGGCGAATGATATCGAAGATTTTATTCAGCGGTTTCATTGCTCGGTGTGTTGGGCATGTCGTAGTCGATGCGCCCATCGCTCAGGTGGATGACCCGCTGGGCCCTGGCGGAGACGTCGTGCTCGTGCGTGACAATGATAATCGTCTTTCCCCGCTGGTGAAGATTATCAATGATGCCCAGGATTTCCCCGGTCGTATGGGAGTCCAGGTTTCCGGTCGGCTCGTCGGCCAGGAGGATACGGCAATCATTGGCCATGGCTCGGGCGATGGCCACTCGCTGTTGCTCACCACCGGACAATTCCATAGGATGGTGTTTCATGCGGTCGCCCAGACCCACCGACTCGGCAAGTTCTCGACTGCGTGGATGTCGCTGGTGCCTCGGTACCCCCTGATAGAAGAGCGGGACCTCGATGTTCCCCAGCACAGTCAGCCAGGGAATCAGGTTGAAGCTTTGAAAAACGAAGCCGATCCTCTGGCTGCGAACGGAGGACAATTCGTCATCCGACATTTCGGATACGTCCTCCCCGCACAACCAATATTGCCCGCGTGTGGGCCTGTCCAGACACCCCAGCACGTTCAGCATCGTGCTCTTGCCCGATCCGCTGTGTCCCATGATGGCAACGTATTCCCCGTCGTCAATCCGAAGATCCACCTCGCGGAGGGCTGGAACATCCACCGGCCCGATGTTATACACCTTCCAGAGGTCTTCAAAATGCACCAGTGAGGTCACCGTCCGCTTCCTTTGTCGGTCCCGGGACCGGGGCTTGACGGAGATTCTTCGGACTTCTTTTTTTCCTCCTTCCCTTCCTCGGGAGGAACCAGCAGCACCTTGTCCCCTTCCGCCAAACCGGAGAGGATCTCCACGCGTCTGTCGTTCATTCGCCCGACCTTGACTTCGACGGTTTCGACCCCTCCGGGGCGCACCTGGTAGCAGATGGTTTTTTCCTGCTCGGTGAACACGCCCGCTATCGGCACCGAAAGGGCGTTCTTCAATTTAGCCAGTATCAGTTCCACCTCGCAAGTCATCCCGGGCTTGAGCCCCTCGGGTATCTCGTCGAATTTGACGGTTACATTGAAGACCTTCAGGTCCGGATTCAGCCAGCTGTGCTGGCTGTCGGGCAGGGGGGCGACCTTGCTGACTTTCCCTTTCAGGGTCAGGTCCGCCTTGGAGTCCAGACGGATCACTGCCGGAAGGTCGAGCGTGATCTGGTCGATCATCGCCTCGTAAACCCGTGTCCTGATCTGGAGTGTGGACATGTCCGGTATTATCAACACTTGCTGGCGCGGATTGATTTTTTCGCCCTCGGCGATGACGATGTTGCTTGATTGAAAGCGTCGACCCCGGCCGGTGTCGTAGACCACCAGCCCGGTCTTTTCCGCCTTGACGGTCAGCTTCTTCTCATCCTCGCGAAGCTCCTTGAGCTTTTTCTCGGACATCTCGTAACGGCGTTTTTTGGTCTGCTCGTCCGAGGTGGCGATCAGAAGCTGCTTGCTGGCTTCCAGTTCAGCGCGCTCCAGCGCCAAGGTGGCGTCATCCACCTTCTCATCGAGCTCGCGCAGCTTTCGCTCGTGATCGTACTCTCTAAACTTTTTCAGTTCGAGTTTCGCTTTTTTCAGATTATTCTTAAACCGATCGACTTTAAGTTCGGCGGCCTCGGTCTCATTCCTGGTGAACGGGCTTTCCAGGTCTGGTCTGCTGTTGACCTCCTTCATGAATTTCAGACTGCCCTCCGCCAGCGACAGATCTTCCTCGGCGAATTTGACCGCGCTGTCTTTCTCGTACGATATGATAGGGTACTCGTGCGCGATATAGCGCTTGCGATCCTCTTTGGCTTCATTCAAGGCCCGTTTGGCCTTCAGGACGTTATTGTCCATCTCCTTTTCCTTGAGCAGGAAGTTCTGGGTGGCCTGGAGGTGGTTGTTTTTGGCGGTGGTCACATCCAGTTCTTCCCGCTCGATGGCGTCGATCAGCTCCTTGCACTCGAACTGGATAATTATCTGGCCTTCCTTCGCGAGGGTCCCTTCTGCAACGACCTCCTTGATAATGACCGGCCAGCGGAGTTCATTGGATACCACCTTCCGCCGCTCGCTCTCCAGTTCCCCCCTCTCGGTAACGGAGATAACCAGCGGGCCACGGACAACCCGGCCCGTAGGACCGTTGGAGGCGGGGTTATCATCCGAGAGCCCCGGGCGAAGCGCCATCGCGATCCCCGCGAAAACCCCCAGCGCCAGCACCAGCAGAATCCATTTCCGAAACCGGCGAAGGATTGAAGGTTCAGTTCTCCCCGACGTAGGGGTATCGCTCTTGGATGCGATCGAATTTGAATGGCTCGTCACGCTCATGCAGTAGTCCTCTTTTATCCACATATATTATACCCAACGTTGCAAGAAATTGCACGCGGGTTGTCGTATAACTTACCAGGGCGGAGGTCAGGCCATTCTTGGCCCTCAGAAGCCCCTGATCTGACGTGAGCACGTCTCGCGCCGAAGCGGTACCTTCTTTCTGCTTCAGGCCGGCTAGGGCTCGTCTGCGCTCCGCGATCTTGACGTTCCGAAGCTGAATTTCGTAGCTCCGCCGGGATTGGATCAGCTCCCGATAAGACTCCCGCACCTCCAACCGCACCTGGTCGATAAACTCTTCCAGGTCCCGTTGGGAGCGGTTGTGATCAATGATCGCCAGTCGATAGTTGTCGCGATTATCGGTCTGGTCCAACTCATAATTAAACGTTACTCCGGCGTATCGGGTTCGGCGATGCCACTGCAATCGGGCGAATCTCCGCGGGGGGGTACCGGGTGTGCTGAGCCCCACCTCCACGTCGAATTGGGGATTGAAGGCGTCGGCAGCGATGATCACGTCGCGGGCGGCGTCCCGAACGGCGGCGCGCTGGGTCAGGACGTCCGGGCGGACCGACAGGGCGATGGCGACGGCTTCGGACTCCTCGATCCCTACGGGCTTCAGGCCTGCTTCGTTCAATGACTTCAGCGACCGGGGATAGTCCAGTCCGATGCGGGCCTGAATCGGCAAACCCAGCGTGATCTTGTACCGATCCAGAGCGTTCTGGTAGTTCTGCTGGTTTCTCTCGTATGTGACCCGGGCGCTTAAGAGGTTGGCCTCGGCCTCGTCCTGCTCCATGCGCGAGGTAAAACCGCCCTCCACCAGCGCCGTCGTCGTTTTCAGCGTGCTCTCGAGGCGCTCGATGTTGGCCTGCTCGTTTTCCAGTTGATCCATCTGCTGCAGGACCCTGTAGTAATTGGTGAAAATACCCGCCGCAAACGTTTGGCGATACCGGTCGAAATTGAACACTGCAAAGAGGAAATTCCGTTCCAGGCGGTACTGGTCCTCGTAGGCAAGGCCCCGCCAGGCCCCCCGAAGAAGCGGCTGGGTGAAATTCGCCTCCAGAAGCGAGTTGACGATGTTGCTTTCGCTGCCGAGAATAAAATCCGTCATCCAATCCAGCGTAGCCGCCAAGGTAAGAACCCCACCGGTCACGAACCGCTGCGTGAGGGTGGGTCCGAGTTCGGCCGAGGCGGATTTCTCCTCCGGTTCCTGGAGGGTCTTCTCCCAGTCGACCTGGGAATCCAGGTCGCCGCCCAGAAGCGGAAGGTTCCACCCGCGGCGGGTATTGGCCAACGCCAACGCTGTAGTGTAGAGTTCCTCCTTTTGATTCTGAAAATCCCGGCTGTTGCGCAGCGCGATCTCCAGACAATCGTCAATGGTCAGCTCCACGGATTTCGCCTCCCCGCCAACAGGAATAACCTTCCCGTTGATGCGAATCGGGATGTCTTTCCCGTCGGGATCCTTCCCGAGCTTCTTGTAAATAACGTCAAAGGGGTGGGTTTCGCCCAGCGAGAGCTTTTGTCCCTTCGCCAGCGCCTTGTACGCCGCCCGGTCCGCCTGCGATGCATATTGAGTGGGCGTACAGCCCACCAGCAACGCCGACACAGCGACGAGACCGAAAAGAAATTCTCTGATTAGACGGGGCAAACAAATAACCTCAGCCCTGACAAACAGGGCGCACCGGACCCTTCGCCCCCCTGCCTCCGGGAGGCTGTTTTTACACGGGCAGCGGGGCGTTCCGAATCCCGGTTTTGCGACGCCTGCGCAGTGCAAGGGCGCCTTTAAAGGTAAATTCGGCATAACGCTGAGAAACCCATTAACCCGGATATTGGTCGATATCCGGGGTTTTGCTTATTTTAGCATCGCCTTACGTTTGGCCAGGTAATCCAGCAGCATCCGGTCGTAGAGGGTGGATGTGGTTACCTGGTGGTATTCGATGTTCCGGTCGCTGCATTCCCGGCGGTAGTAGTTGATGAAGTCGCGAATCTCCCGCCGGTAGGCCTCGCCCACGTCCCGCGGGTCGGCCTGGAGTTTTTGGCCGGTCTCCATGTCCACGAATGAGGTAACCTTTTTGAAGGGGAAATTCAGCTCCGCCTCATCCAGCAGGTGAAAGACAATGATCTGGTGGCGCTTGAACACGAAATGCTGCAAGGCCTTGAGAATGTCGCCCGGATCGTCGTACAGGTCGGAAATGACGATGATCAGCCCGCGTTTGGCGATGGTATCGGCCAGCCTGTGGAAAGTCGGCGCGATGGCGGTTTCCCTACCCGGACGGATCGTCTCCAACTGATTGAACAACCGATCCAGGTGCGCCGGGGTGGTCCCCGGGGTCAGGTGGAACCGCACGTCCTCGTCGAAGGCGATCATCCCTACTGCATCCTGCTGGCGGGTCATGAGATAGCTCAGGCAGGCGGACAGAAGGCAACCATACGTGAACTTGTCGATCATCCCGCTGTGGCGGAATCCCATCGAACCACTGACGTCCAGAAGTATGTATGCACGAAGATTGGTCTCCTGCTCGTATTGCTTGACGTAGTAGCGGTCGGTCCGCGCCCAGGCGACCCAATCCAGGTGGCGCAGATCATCCCCGGGTGAATACTCGCGATGCTCGCTGAACTCCACCGAAAAGCCCTTGTGCGGGCTGCGATGCAGACCGGTAATGAATCCCTCGACCGCACGGCGGACCAGGAGGTTCAGGTTCCTGAGCTTTGCGACCCGTTCCGGCTCGAAATAAATATATGAACTTTCTGGCATATTGGTTTTGGGCAATTATTAGTTTCAACTATCGGCTTTTTCCAGGCCGTAGAAGGCGACGACCATTCCCCCGTATTCGCGCCTCCGTTGCAGGTGCAGTCGTCCCAGTCGCTCCGGTGCCACCAGGTCGTCCGGGAGACGCAGGATAACCAGTCCGTCGTCCGCCAGGACTTCCGCCAGCGGGGCGAATATCTTTTTCGTGATCCTTTCCCACGCCCAGCGTCTCGCCGAGTCGTATGGCGGATCGACGAAGGCAAGATCGACCGGCGCATCCGGTTGATCGAGCCACTCGCCGAGGCGCGATTCGATATCCCCCGCCCAGACAGCGGCGGCGTCGGCGACATCGCAGGCGTCGATGTTCCGCCGCAGCCTCGCCAGGACCGCCCGATCCCGCTCGGCGAAAAAGCATCGCCGCCCGCCGCCCGACAGCGCCTCCAGCCCAAGTGTCCCCGTCCCGCAATACAAATCCAGCACCGTCGCACCGTTCAGACGCCCCGAGAGCATGCTGAACAGCGACTTTTTCACCATCCCGGTAATGGGCCGGGTTTTGTCACCGGGTGGGGGGAGCAATTTTCGGCCTCGCATTGAACCGGCCCCGATTCGCAACGAAGGCTGGGCGGTTTTTCCTGGCATCACGCGATCCTCCAGCAAACCTTATCACTCAACGAAGAACCTTAGTGATGATTGTATCGCCCGTGGCCTTGAGAAGATAGAGGCGCGGAATAACGCAGGCCCAACCGCGGGCAGGGCCGCTGCCGTCCGTCATCCGTCATTTGCGCTTGGCAAGATGGGGCGGAAGAGTTTAACCTAGGGGCATGTATGTAAGGTTGATTATCTTTTCGACGCTGATTCTGGGGGCCCTCGGCGGGGGATGTACTCCCCGGTACACCAAACCGTTGCAGCGCGAACCGGCCACACAGGAGGAGCGGAACTTCCAAAGACTCTGGGAATCCGCCCGAACGGTGCTGAAGAAATACAGCTTCCCGCTGGACAGGCAGGACCGCAGGGATGGAATCATCACGACGGAGGCGGTCGCCGGGGGACACCTCTTCGAGTTCTGGCGAAAGGACGCCGCCACCGTCTTCAGCTACAAGGAAAATACCGTCCAGACCATTATGCGAGCCGCCAGGGTCACCATCCATCGCCTCGAGGACAGCAAGGATGAATTCGACTTTAAGGTGGAGGTTCTCATGGCCCGCACGAACCGTCCGCAGCCTCAACTGACGAGTTCTTCGCAAACCATGAGAATGCCTACGTCTCGACTGGGACGATTGAAGTTTGATGATCTGCGTTATGAGAGGCAAGCGGCCGGGGAGGGGAATGCGGATCGGCGGAGAGACCTGATTGTACCGCTCGGCCGCGACAGCGATCTGGAATCGTATATCGCCGACGACATCCGCAATGCAGCGGCCGCTTACGAACCTCAGGGCGGGGCATGGATTACACCGTAGCACCATCGCCAGCTTTTCCCGTGGATGTGCAACCTGCCGACAGAATATCCCGCCGTTGAAGATCCCGTTCGTATGAAAGATCCCGCTCGCTTGCGCTCGCGGGGCGTACGAGTGGGGCCGACCGGACGATTCGGTCTCTCCGAATTTCTCCTCCTGACTCCTATCTCCTGACTCCTGACTTCTTCCTACTTTTGCGCCTGCCTGCCGGTAGGCAGGTCCTTTGTGGTGAAATTTCCAAACTAACCTTCCGGGGAGGAGTGTGTCTGTAATAGAGGAACAAAGGTTCCAGCGTTTGGATATACGCCGCGCCGGAATTGTAACGCGAAAAGGCAGGTGTTGAAAATGTCTCGAATTGCGGTATATGGAAGTTTGATTGTGGTATTTGCGGTCAGCCCGGTGCAAACGGCTGAAGAAACGGGACCGCGAATTGCCAAACCACCCGCAAAAGTGGTCGCGTCAAGGCCCCCTGCGGTCAACGCGGCGGGGGAAAAAGATTCCCACGTTCCATTGAAGGTTTCCGTCGTCTCGGTCAGGGGCGTCGCCCGCAAGCGGGAGGCCTCCGAGCCCGGGTCCGAATGGAAGCCTATCAAGCCCGGAGAGACCCTCAACGAACTGACGATCATTCGCACTGGCTTTGGGGACAGGGTGGTGTTGCGGTTTTCCGACCGTGGAAACGTGACGATCAGAAAAAACACCAAAGTCGGTATCGGGGAATTCTACAAGAGGGGAAGGCTGGTAAAGGTCAGGCTGGGCCTGAGGTACGGGTCGATGCGGGTCAAGGTGGACGGTTCCGTCGGACCAAATGATTTCCAGATCACAACACCGGTAGCTACGCTCAGTTCGCGAGGCTGCGAACTGGTGATCTCCTTTTCGGGTGACTTCGGGCTGATCGTAAAAAGCACGGAACACACATGGGTGGTAACAACGCCCGTCGGGGACAAGACCATAGAGCAAGGCCAATCCACGGATGGAAAGCTTACGCCTTCCGAGGAGTTGCTCGCCCTTCGCCTTGATACACAAACAGGGGACCCGTTGGGAGGATTGAGCGAAGAGGAAAAGAGGAGCCTTTGCTTTAACGGCAGCGGACGCGGGATTTTTATGTTTAACGGCGGGGCTGGGAGCTACGGCGGATTCAACCGCAGTATTGTCAGCCCCACCGTCATTCCCGCCCCGCCGAGACATTCGAACAATACAACCTTCCCAAGACTGGACAACAGTCCCTGAGTTGCCCTTCGCCTGTTTTTTTGCTCATTGTAAATAGGGGGAACCAGCTCTTGTAGGAACCGCCGCGCACCCGGTACACTGAAGGACATGGCCCGAGTCGTACACAAGACATCCCATCCCGTTATTTCGTTGCTGCTGGGTGTGATCGGAACACTGGGGGTCGTCGGAGGGCACCTTGCCGGGCTGGACCGCCGGGCCGAACTGCATGCCCTGGACCTGCGATTGCTCCATGCCTCTCCGACGGAGGGGAGTGGGGACGTTCTGCACGTGGACATCGACGACCGCAGCCTGGAGGAGGTGGGTTGGCCTTGGCCTAGAGAGATACTGGCCGGCGTTATCGATATCCTGAAGGAATGTGGCGCTCAGTCCGTCGTCCTCGATATCATTCTGCCCAACCCGCGGGAAGTCCGTTGGTCCAAAGCGGCGGAAAAGGTGTACGGCGCGGACGAATCGGGGCTCATCAGTGACGCCCCGCCCGTACCTGTTTTTGGGGATGCTATTCTGGCCGAGGCCATCAGGACCGGGCCCGACGTCTTCCTGCCGTTCCACATCGACTTCGTCAAAAAGGCCCCCACCGTCCTTCAAACCCAACTTGAAGACATTCTCGTTTCGGACCCCACACTGACGGGCGGACAGCTCGCCGCCCTCCTGCATCGGCCTAAAGACGAGATCGAATCCGTGCTTCGGCGGGCGCTGCAGAACGCCATTAACTCCAACGTAACCGCAATCCTCGCAAGCAAACCGAAGAGCGACTTCCCCAAGGTGCTTACCGCTGCGGTCGGTGGCGCGGATAAACAAGGACAAATAACCTCCACCGAAAGGGAAATGGCGGAGAATGCCTACCTCCGACAGCGGGGGATTCGAGCGATTCAACGATTCCGCATCCCGGGGAACCGGGTGGAAAACATCCCGCTTCGATCCGGGCGTCTGGTGCCCCCCGTGGTTACCTTTGCGAAGGCGTGCTTCGGGTCCGGGTTTGTGACCTTCAAGCCGGACGTGGATGGGACGGTCCGGAGAATCCCGCTGCTGGGTGAAGGAGGCGGGGTAATATACCCCCAGTTCGCAACCGCCGTCGCCTCACACACACTCGGACGACGACACGGCGGGGGTTACACACTCTCGGGTGACGCCTCGGGCGTTACGATCCGCTGTGCGGACGGGACGCAACGCCAAATCCCCGTGGACGGAGATGGATTCATGCTCATCCGCTGGATGCGCAAGGACGTTGTGAAACACATTCCGGCAGCCTCTGTCGCGCTGCTCCAGCGGGAGAAGGACAGCCTCCAACGGCTGGACAACCTGGAACACGCCCTTACCGTAAAGTTTCTGTCCATGGGCATCCCGGAAGAAGGCAGCAAGCTGGAAGAGCAGTTCCTCCGCCTGATACAATTGACTGACTTACAGGACGATGCTTACAGGCAGCGTGTCGCGGGCGAGTTCCAAACGCAGAGAATCCTGCTGTATTATCCTTCGGAAACCCCCGACCTGGCCCGAGGGGCGGAGTTGCGGCGAACCGAAGATACGATCCAGGACAAGGTCCACGCCGCCGCTCGAGAACTTCTGGCGGAACTGCGCAGGGGGGACCAACTCGATGCGTTCCTGCAGGTGCCCCGGAGCGAAGCGGAGAAGACGCTTGCGATGTTGGACGCCATACCCGCCCAGCGCCGGAAGATCGCGGAGAACCTCAAAGACCTCACGAAGGAGCTTCGCCCGCTGGTGGCCGGAAAAATCTGCCTGGTCGGGTCCACGTCGACGGGTGCGGCGGATTTCGTCTCGACGCCCCTCGGTGCGCGAACGCCCGGGGTCATGGTCCACTCCAGCATCTTCCAGACGATCCTTACCGGGAACTTCCTGCGGGAATCGCCGACGGGGGTAAACCTGCTGGTGATCATCGCGGCCGGGTTGCTGGTCTCGCTGCTGGCGTCGTGGCGGTCGGTCGTCCAAGCCGCTGTCTTTTCGGGACTGCTGGGGGCCGGGTACATCGCCTTCAACGCCTTTGTAGTGTTTCGGGTCTGGAACGTCTGGCTGGTAGCCGTCGCGCCCATCGCGGCGATGGTTGCCGCCTTCCTGCTGGTCACCGCCTATCGCCAGCTCACCGAGGAGCGGGCCAAGCGGCAGATTCGAGACATGTTCGCGCACGCTCTTTCGCCGGCACTGGTGGATCGTCTGCTGGAGGACCCCTCCCTGATTGAACTCGGCGGACAGAAGCGCACGCTAACCTGCCTGTTCTCCGACATTGCGGGCTTTACGACGCTGTCGGAACAACTGGGCCCGCAGGGAACGGTCCGCCTGCTGAATCGCTACTTCGACCGCATGACCGACGCCGTGCAGAACCGCCAGGGCGGGTACCTCAACAAATTCTTCGGCGATGGAATTTTCGCCTTCTTCGGGGCGCCGGTGTTCCAGGAAGATCACCCCGCCCGCGCTGTCCGGGCTGCCGTGGACTGCCAAAACGAGGTCCGCCTGTTCAACGAAGAGCTTGCCCGCGAAATGGACCAACAGGTGCATGTCTCGGTTCGCGTCGGGATCAGCACGGGCGAGGCGATGGTGGGCAATTGCGGTTCCACGCAGCGCATGGACTACACCGCCATCGGCGACTGCGTGAATCTCTCTTCTCGCCTGGAGGAGGCCAATAAATTTTTCGGTACGCATATCCTCGTTACCGATGAAAGCTGGCGCGGGGTGGATGGCGATGATCTGCTGGCGCGTCCACTGGGGCAAATTATCGTTACCGGACAGAGCGACCCGGTGGCGATCTGGGACGTCATTTCCCGCCGCGATGAGGCGTCGCAGCAGCAACAGGACGCCATAGTTGAGTTCACCCGCGCTGTGGAAGATTTCTCGCGACAAGACTTCCGCGCGGGGCGGGAAAGGTTCCAGGGAGTGCAGAAAATCCTGCCCGACGACGCACCGACGCGGATATATCTCGAACTCTGCGAGGAATGCATCACCCGCCCGGCCGCAATAGACGAACCCGGCCACGAGACCAAAAGCGGTAAGGGAGTCGAACGCATCGTCTGGCCATGGGCGCCGAAAGTAACGTGACAACACCTGAACCGCCAGTTAGTTTATGCGCTCGGCGAAATGCTACCGATGATATTCATGGCGGAAACCATTCAATGCCTGGACCTCCACAACAAGATGGGCGTCTGCGATTTGCCTCGGCGGGTGTCGAGTTTTTTGTGATTATCGGCGTTCTGCTGGGCGGGGGTTATTGGCTGGATACGAGGCTGGATACGCTTCCGCTGTGGACGCTGGTCGGCCTGGCAGTGGGATTCGCCGGGGCGCTGTACCGGTTGGTTCGTCAAGTCAGGCCCAAGAACCGCACAGAGACCGAGGAGACCCCGGAAGACAAATAACGTCTCCAGCGGATCCGCCGGGTTCTGTTGCGTAGAAGGACCTCATCTTCCCGCCGGAGAAGCCCCGCGGTGAGTTGGGAGTAACTGGGAGTATTCCGTGACCGACCCGAACGCGCTGAACATTCGCCTCACCTCGCTGCTGAAGTGGGTCTTGTTGCCTGTGCTGGTTATAACCGGCTTCGGGGTTCTCCCGACGTGGCTTCTTTTGGGCTGGGTTGGAGTTTGGGGGCAGTTGACGGCGGTGGCGATTGTTTTGTGCGTGATGCTGGGCAGCGGGCTGGTAACCGTGTATTATGCCCGCCAGAACGCCGCCCTGGCGTCGACGGCGTTTCTGGGTTCCAGCATTCTTCGGTTGATTCTCTGTCCGGGGATGGTGGGGCTGGCGTGGTGGATTACCCCCCTGCCCTCCAAGCCAATGGGCGTTTGGATGGTAATTTCGTACCTTGCTTGTCTGGGATTGGAATCCACGTGGATCGTCAAGGCATTGCGGGAAGAGGTTCTGCGGAAGGAAACGAATAGGCGGGGGGAACAGGAGCAGGAGGAAAGAGCCTGAACCATGTTGGGATCGTCGAACATTCTGGATCACGTAAGCGATACCCCCTGGGCTAACTGCCAGGTGGAACTGTTCGGAATGCAGTTTACCTTGATGTCCAGCGGTATTGCTACGATGCTCCTGATCGGCGCTGTCCTGGTGGTGGTCTTACCGATACTGACCCGCCGCTACGTCCGATCCGGGGGTGCGATCAGCGGGCCCGATCGGTCCATCAGCGGAAGTATTATGGAAGTGCTCGTCCTGTTCGTCCGCGACCAGATCGCCATCCCCGCCCTGGGGAAGCGAGCCTATGCGTTCCTCCCGTTCCTGTTAACGCTGTTCGTCTTTGTCCTGTCGATGAACCTCTCAGAGCTGTCGCCGGTTGAGGCCGTTATGCAATGGGCCACAAATCACCACTTCCCGGTGGGCCATCGACCTACGAGCATACTTACCGTCTGCGCCGCCCTGGCGGCGATTGCGATGATTGCGATTGTAGGAAGCGGGCTTTGGCGGTCCGCCCGCCGCAGCAGATTGCCGATCTGGGCCGCGCTGCCGATCTCCCCGATACTTTGGTTCGTCAACCTCGCCCCGTCTATCCCCGGGGTGGTGGGTAAGATCATGTGCGTTCCGCTGGCGATACTGGAGCTGATCGGCGTGGTTGCAAAGTGTTTTGCCTTGATGATTCGTCTGTTCGCGAACATGATCGCCGGGCAAATCATGCTGGCCGTGCTGATGATGTTCATCATCCAGACGCTGGTGGCCACGTACGAAACCGCCACGGATCCGATGGCTGCCAATAATATTCATTTCTTCTATGTTGCACCGATCTGCATTCTTGGCAGTGTGCTGGTCGATTTTCTGGAACTCCTGGTGGGCGGGCTCCAGGCGTACATTTACACCTTTTTGACCGCGATGTTCCTGGGGCTTTATGCCGAACCGTCGCATTAAAGACAGGCAACTGCCTATATAAAGTGGTAGAATAAGCGATTCGTTTTTTCGTAAGAGGTGCTTTAGAGTTTGGGAGAAAATGACAATGGATAAGCTGGCCAGAATAGTGTTGGTATTGTTGATCGTAGGGGCGGCGCCGTGTTTGAGCATAGCCGCCGAGGACGCCGCGAAGAGGGATGAAGACAGGGTCCCGCACGGGAAGGTAACTGCCGGAACGGGCATAGCCGTCGGCGGCGCCTGCATAGGAGCAGGCCTGGCGGCGATTGGCGGCGGATACGCCATCGCCCGCGTGGGCGGGCACTGCATTGATTCGATGGCCCGTCAGCCGGAGGCGGCCGGGGCCATGTTCGCCCCCATGATCGTCACCGCCGCCATGATCGAAGGCGCGATGCTCTTTGCCATCTCCGTTTCCCTGTTGGCGGTGTTGCGGACCTTATAGCGATCCTTGGAGCGAGGCGATGTTGCGTATCGTCGAAATGTTGAGCGGCGGTCGGATCGTCGCGTTGTTGGCTGCGCTCTTTGTTGCGCACGGCGCTGCGCTGGGCGAGGGGACGCCGTATCCCGGCGACTTCGGACAGGCCGCCGCCGCCGTGGTCATCTTTCTGGTGCTGCTGGTGATCCTGGGCAAGTACGCATGGAAACCTATCGTCGCCCAGATCCGCCGGCGCGAAGAGGACATCGCCACCCGTATCTCCGACACTGAGAAGCGCAACGCCAAGGCCAAGAAACTCATACATGAATATCGGGAGCAGTTGGATCACATCGACGCCAAGACTGAGACAATGCTCGCCGAAGCCAGAAAAAAGGCCTCGGCGGAAAAGGGAAATATCCTCAACACTGCGCGTCAGGAGGCCCATCAGACCATCGGGCGCGCGAGAGAAGACATCGAAACCGCCCGCCAGGAAGCCCGGGAGGATCTCCAGGCGGAGACGGCCGACATGGCTGCGACAATCGCCGAGAAGTTCCTGCGAAGGAACCTTTCGGACGAGGATCATCGCCGGCTTCTGGACGAAGCGACCCGACAGATAGCCCAGAAGGCGGGGCAGCAAAAGTGATCGCCAACACGAAGAACCCCGAAACGGTCATGGACCCCCAGGCCGTGTCCCTCGGACGCGTATACGCCGAGGCCATGGCTGATTCATTCGACACGCCCGAGCGGGCGCGAGCGTCTTCTCAGGAGCTTCTGTCGCTGGCGGACGTTGTGCGGGAAACAGACGGCTGGAAGGAACTAATGGCCGATCCGGGCATGAACCGCCACCGGCGCGAGGCGATGGTGCAACGGGTGTTCGGTTCGCGTGTTAGCGCCCCGACCGCGGCGCTGCTCGGTGTTTTGGGAAGGAACAATCGGCTGGGCATTCTGCCCCTCGTCGCGGAACAGTACGAAAAACTCCTGAACGAGCGGGCGAACCGCATCGACGTAACCGTTCGCTCGGCCGTTCCGCTGACGGAAAAGCAACTTGATCGACTGCGAGAAGTGCTGGGCGAGGTTCTCTGTGCAGAGCCCGACTTACACCCCGTCGTCGACCCCAACGTCCTGGGCGGGATGGTCGTGCAGGTCGGCGATACGGTCTATGACGCCTCACTGGGGGGAGAATTGAACCAACTGAGAAAAAAACTGTCGAACCGATAAGGTATTTTTATTTCGTACCTGCCTGCTGTTAGGCAGGTTGCACAGGTCCCATCATGAAGTTCAGAGCTGATGAAATTGCCAGTGTCCTGCGTGAGGAGATCGCCAGCTACCGCAGCGAGATGGATGTCGCTCGCGTGGGTCGCGTGCTGGAAGTGGGCGACGGGATCGCCCAGATATTCGGGCTTTCAGAGGCAATGGCTGGGGAGATGCTCGAATTCGATTCCGGCGCGACGGGCCAGGCGTTCAACCTCGAAGAGAACTCCATCGGCGTGGTGATCTACACGCACCCCGAGCGCGTCAAGGCCGGCGAGACGGTTCGCTCGACAGGTCGGCTGCTGGACGTCCCGGTCGGAGAGGAGATGCTCGGGAGGGTTATCGACCCGCTGGGGAATCCGCTGGACGGCGGGGATCCTATTTCCGCCGGTTCCACGCGTCCGGTGCATTTTGACGCACCCGGAATCGCCGACCGCCAACCGGTGGACGAGCCACTCCAGACTGGGATCAAGCCCATCGATTCGATGATGCCCATTGGCCGGGGACAGCGCGAATTGATCATCGGCGACCGCAGGACGGGGAAGACTGCTATCGCTGTCGATACCATAATCAATCAAACCGGCGGCGACGTGATCTGCGTATACGTAGCCATCGGGCAGAAGGAGTCCGCCGTCGCCGAAGTGGTCGAGACCCTCCGACGCTACGGCGCGATGGATCACACGATCGTTGTTGTGGCGTCCGGGAGCGATGCAGCGTCCCTTCAGTACATCGCCCCGTATGCGGGGTGCAGCATCGCCGAGCATTTCATGTACCAGGGGAAGGCGACGCTGATCGTGTACGACGACCTTTCGAAGCAGGCGGCGGCGTATCGGCAAATTTCGCTGCTGCTGCGACGTCCGCCCGGACGGGAGGCCTATCCCGGCGACGTGTTTTATCTTCACAGCCGGCTGCTCGAACGGGCCTGCAAACTGGCCGACCGATACGTGATCGAACCGAAGCGCAACGGCGAATCGGACGGAAAGGTGTACGTGGGTCCGCTCGGGAAACGTCAGGCCAAAACGGACCTGGCGTCGATCCCGAACGCCGATGAATTTGAAATTCGGCGAGTCGAGGGCTCCGGCGGGTCGATGACGGCGCTGCCCATCTGCGAGACGCAGGAAGGCGAGGTGGCGGGGTACATCCCGACGAACCTGATCTCAATCACCGACGGGCAGATTTATCTCGAACCGTCGCTATTTTTCGCGGGTGTCCGACCAGCCATCAACGTGGGCATCTCCGTCAGCCGCGTCGGATACAAAGCCACCATCCCCGCGATGAGACAGGTGGCTGCGTCATTGAGGCTGGACCTGGCGGCCTCCCGCGAACTGGAGAACTTCGCGCAGCTCGGAATGGAACTGGACTCCACCAGCCAGCGCCAACTCGAGCGAGGCCGACGAATGGTCCGACTGTTGACCCAGAAGCAATATCAGCCTATGGACGTGATCGATCAGGTTATTATCCTCGCCGCCGCCGCAAGCGGACAATTGGATTCCCTGGCGCTCGACGACGTACCGCTGTTTGAACAGGGCTTTGTCGAGTACGTCAAGACCGAGTACAAAGAACTATACGAAGAACTCAAATCCGACAAA
>SDBT01007580.1_pt1 | contig 17828 bp, 26 predicted proteins | sample 2277101 | NCBI WGS metagenome assembly SDBT01 (sample SAMN10404973, study PRJNA504765) | marine sediment metagenome | isolation source: marine sediment core GS10_PC15, 103 cmbsf | place: Arctic Ocean: Southern Knipovich Ridge | collected 2010 | reverse complement strand
TCCGACTAAAGTCGGGGGTTTCTCTACCTCAAGAGAAGGAGAAAGAATAGAATGGTAGGATGTGATGTTAAGGGATGTAAACAATGGTTTTATACTGAAAGAGGGCTTAAAATTCATCAAGCAAAGGCACATAAACAAAGTAGTAATGTTCCAGACCTTATTGGTATGGGAATTATAAAAAGGAAATTAACAAGAAAGGAAGCCAAGAAGGTAACTAAAGAAGTTATGGATATGGGATTTGAGAATCCAAATACAAGGGTTATGATGGTAATGTTAAAAGCTATGGAGGTTGTCAATTCCTCCCATAAATAAATTTATGGGTATCCTTGACACAATTTTATGAAAATGGAAATAGATGAAGAAGCAAATAAAATATCTGATTTAGTTGTTAAGTTTATAGAGTTTACTAGAATTGATGTAAGAATAGAAATAGTTTATATCCTTACTTTTCAACTGACAGATGAACAACAAAAAAAGATTAAAGATTTTAAAGATGTTCGAAAATTTTGCAGGGATTTGCTACTGAATGAAGGATTTTTAAGATGTTTAAGAAAAAGATTAGCTGTTACTGAGACGCAAGATGCAATTAAGTATTGGGATAAGATAATAGATAAGTTTGATGAAACTCATAATTATAGCAAGGAGCTTGAAGAAAGTATTTTAACTATCAATATTTATCTTATAGAGTTTATAGCTAGGTTATTAAGGGAGTTAGAGATACATCATTTAGAGTTCAAATTTGGATAAAAAATAAAGAAAAAAAAAATATTGCAGATTGCCTAACTTCTTTATTATTGTTTGAAAGAAGAAATCATATTCTTTTCTTCAGCCATCCATATAATAATACAAGTGCTATCAGGGTAACGAAACTGAATAGAGCTGCGCCGATACCGATTATTGTATCAACAGTTACTTCAGCTACTTCTCCTGCATCATAACTCTGATTGTAACCATCTAAGGTCATAATTCAATCACCTTTAATTTTTGTTTTTATCGAACAGATTTTGTTCATTTTTTCAAAATTTTTCATTAATACTATTTCCGTCTATGAAAAAGGAGTATTTTCACACTCTTTTCTTTAACCACGTGTATAGCAATACAAGGGCTATCAGGGTAACGAAACTGAATAAGGCTGCGCCGATACCGATTATTGTATCAACAGTCACTTCAGCTACTTCACCTGCATCATAGGTTTGTGTATATCCATCAACTGCCATAATTAGTTTGTTTGTACTTGGATTATAAAAAGGTTTCTAGAATTTAAATAAGTTGTATTTAACAAATAAATAAGTTTATATATAAGTAGTATTTAATTATACTTATGGTTGTTAAACGAATAAGAAGAACTTATATGCTTGATAAAAGTTCTTTGGTATTACTCAAAGAGATAAAAGAAAAAAAATCTAAGCTTATTGACATGGGACTTTATCTCAAGAGTGAAAGTGATATAATTAATTATAGTATAAGAAAGTTTGGTGATAGTTTAAAGGAAAAAGGTTTATAGTTATGGGATATTTTAAAAATAAGAAAGAGAAAATTCTTGTAAAAGTTTTTAAGGATGACCCAGATAGTATACTTTTGTTTGAAGGTTTATATCCAAAAGTCAAGAACTTTGTCTGGAGTATTGGAGTTTTTATTGGTTCTATGTGGATTTTCTTTAATGTTTTGGACAGGATTGGATTTGAAAAAGCAATTATTATCTTATTAGTTGGTATTGCTGTTTATATGAGGAGTTGGTTAAAGATGGTTATTGTGTCACAAGAAAAATAAAAATGAATCCAGATAATAAGATATATCAGGATTATCAATTTCTTTGGAAAAATAAAATGTTTTTATTTTTACTTGTTTTGTTTATTGTTTTGAATATTCTTGATGTTTCTTTAACTTATTATGGTGTTGAATACAAGGAACTTAAAGAGGGAAATCCTTTATTTGCTAATAGTATTAATGTTGAAAAAGATTATGGTCTTGTTTTTTCTGTTAAATTTTGTTATACTGTTGTAATATCACTTTTTGTTTTTTTCATATTTAAGTATTATAGTGATTTATTTGGTTATTTTTTGATTTACTTTCTTGATTTATTTTTACTAAAATTTGTTTTTGATTGGGTTATATTATTTATATAATAGTAGATTTTATATATCTTAACTTCTATTATGTATGGTTATGGTTGAAGATAATATAGAAACAAAGAAAGTTGATGAGCAAAATAAGATATTAACATTTCAGATAAAGTTTGTTGGAAATCTAAAAGAAGAGTTTGAAGTTCGAAAAGCTATTGAAAGTTATGTTTTAGCTTTAAAACTGAACGTATTTGGATTTAAAGCAAGAGTTTTGTCTCGAAAAGAAGTTGAACAATTTAAGTGAGGGTTTGTTTTTATGGCAAGAAAAAAGATTGGTGTTGTAGTTTTTCTAGTATTATTTCTTATTCCTTTATTTTCATTGTTTACTAATGGAAACGATATTGAAACAGTAGAATATTATTATATTTACGAAGCTTTGTCTAAGAGTGTTCCTGTTTATACAAAGGGTTGTACTCCTACTATTGATGCAAAAAATGCATCTCATATAGAAGATTGTATTATAGAAGTAACTTATAAAACAGAATATTATAATGGAGATAGAATTGGTTTAGTTGTTGGAGATAAAACATACAATACTCCAAATCTTAATGTAAATGTAGAGGAGGGATATTTATACATTTGTAATGTTCCTGTAGGAGATAGAAATTGGGAAGAATATCCAAAGAGACAATATGAAATTGATAAAAAAGTTTGTAAGGAGATTGATTTATTGAAATGAAACTTAAATTTTTAATTTGGATAATTGGATTGATTGTTTTAAGTATTTCTGTATTAGCACTTACATATACAGCAGAATACCCACCAGCACATACTGATGTTTATGTTAAAGCTACAACTACTGGTGGAGGTTTTCAAACTTATTGGGCTACAGACCCAGCTCTATCTTTAACAGGGGTTGCATCTCCTACAACTTCGTGGGGTGCTTCTACTTCTACAAATGCTAACCAAAGATTTCATATAGATTTAGGGTCAGCTAAAATTATAAGGAGAGTATATTCTGAAAATTACCATCATATCGGGACAGATGTAAATGCTGGTGTGAAGAATTATATATTACAGGGTTCAAATAGTAATAGTTCTTTTTTAGAATTAACTTATGCTACTGATACTGGTTGGACAACAATACTAAGTGGATTACAATTTCCTGAACATACTGCTTCAGATGTAGCAGACCCTGAATTTAGTTTAATTAATAACACCGTAGCATATAGATATTATGCTTTTAAAATAGCTGATAATTGGGGAAGAAGTTTTATGGGGGTAAGACATTTAAACCTACAAACAGAAGATGGTTTTGGTGTAGATACAACACCACCAACAGCAGACGATTGGAATGTAACAAGTGGAAACGTTGTAGCAGGAGAAAGTACAATAGCTTGGAGAGATGATATTCAGAACTATATAAATATAACAAATGGAACATTAAGTTATACTTTTACTTCTAATGAAAGTTCAAATCATTCTGCTTATGTAGACAGTAAAACAGATTATTTAAATGCTGATGCAAATCATAAGGCAGCAACTACTGAAACAACTTTACACGCAAATACTGTTTATGATAATTTCAGTTCTGGAGACCATTTTCTTTTTATAAGCTTGATAGATTTGGCTGGTAATGTTAGAAATTATTCTCTAAATTTTACAGCAGTAGATAATATTACAATTACTATAAATTTTGTTACGCCTTTAAACAGTAGCGGAAGTTCTGTTGGAGATTTTAACACGAGCAATTTAGAAGAAATAGAAACAATGGAATTAAATTTTACAATTAGGTCTACTTTTGAAAATATAAGTGATTGGTATTTGAATTTTACGTCAAATGGTACAAGTTCTTGTTCTTTAGGAAATCTCCAAAATTCTGTTTGCTATAATTTTACTAATTCAAATACTTCAAGAAAATGGATAGAGTTTATTAATGGAAGTGAAACAACGACATTCGATGGAACTGCGTTCGGAATAGCAATTGGTGATGGAATAACACCAACAATATCGAAATCAGCTGATGGTAAAGAATGGAACGTTTCTATTATTATTGATGAGCATTATAATCCTAATGTATTAAAACACTATGATGCTTTATATAACTTTTCTGATATTAAATTTCAAAATGGAACAAATCAAAGAATTACTGGAAACACAATTATTGAAATACATTTAGGACATCTTTTGGTTCCATTAAATGCAGACCAATATAAATTAGACATTAGAGTAAATACAAGTAGTATATTACCGAACCAACCAATAGAGTCTCATTTATGCAATTCAACATATAAATTAATCTCAGGAAATCCTGTTGGGAATCCCGCATGTGCTTTAGTTGTAACAAAACTTCAAAGCGAATTTCAAGATGATGGAACAAAACATAGAGGAATATTCACAAAACAATTAGTTGATGAACTAGGAAATATTTTATTTCTTTTGTTAAGAACTGATGAAAACAACCCAAACAGATATTATTTTATCAAGACTTATAAAGCAACGTCAGTTGGATATAATACACACTGGAATTTCTCAAATGATAATGGGGAAACATATTCTAATTTAGCAGATGGTTATGAAACAGAAGCCAATATAAACTGGTTTATTGATGGTGCAGACCCAACAGCTTTTATGGGAAATATTTATGCAAATAATACTGGGACAGTAAAATATACTAATCTATTTAATCAAACATGGGATATAGACCCGAGTCAGAAATATAATCCTGTTATTAATCTGATATTACCAGAAGTAGACCAAACAGTCGAATGTCCTTTTAATATAACGTGGTCAGTTGATGACCCAAATGATGATAATTTAAATGTAAGTTTGTTTTTGTTTGATGGTTCTATTTTGAATCAGACAATCCAGACAAATATGAATCAGTCAAATACAAGTTATTATTGGAACTGTAGTGATGTTTATGGATATTGGTTTAACCTGACAATAGAAGCAAAAAAAATAGTAGATGAAGGATTTAATTCTTCTGATACACATCAGATTATTGTTTATGAATGTACTTATGAGTGTACGTTATTTGATTCTTGTCAGCCAAACAGTACAGGTGGATATAAAGATTGTTTAACTGTAAACGAAACTGAGATATGTGTTTACACAGGAAATTACAGCGAATTTCGAGAATCCTGCAATTATTGTGACGAAGATATTAATTTATATAACACTCCTACTGAGAATGAGTTTTGTAATGACTATACTTTACTACAAAACATGACTTATTATTATGTGGATGATAATTATTATGATTGTTGTAATGTTACAAACGCAAGTTCTGATTGTAATATACTGAATGAAACTTTGTATTTCAATTATACTCAGATAGATGATTGTTCGAGTATTGATTGTTTGTATGATGAAAGCCCTTATTTGAAGTTCTTTGACAAAAAGATTCCTTTGATATGTGTAGTGAACAAAAATACAACTTATGATTTTTTGGTTTATGTGAAAGCTGATAATCAGACTATACAGACTAATCCAAAAAGGCAACTTATAGAAGATTATGGTGAATATAATTCATTCAAGTCAGAAAATGGATTAGTTAATCTTTATTATACATCTACTACTTTAAGACCTGACAGGAACGTGACAGTTATTGTTGAGGGTCAAAATGGATTATTTTATAATGAATTTGTTGCTGCTCCGACTTATAAAGACCCATTTCAGTTGCAAGACAGGTTATTCTGGACTTGGGATAATGCAGGACTTTTAATTGGTGGTGTCTTTATATTTTTAATTTTAGCAGTATTTGTTGTATTTTTAATAAGATTTGGGGTGTTTAATTGGAAAAATTGACTAAATATAAGAAAGTTTTTATAGTTGTTTTGTTTTTAATAGTCTTAATACTAGGAACAGGTAATGTTCGTGCTTTTTTGAATTGTGATTATAAAGATGAACCGTTTTTAGAATTAACTGACAGTAAAATTGAATGGATATGCAAAACAAATGAATTATTTTGTTTAAGTTATGTAGAGTATAATGACAGGTTGTTACAAGTAAATCCTGAGCCAGAAACTGTTGTTGGAATAGGTGTTGTTGATAAGTTTACTGTTAATGATGGAATGGTCAAAGTTCATTTTACTAAAAAGAACTTACGACATAATGTTACTTTTGATTTTGGTGTTAAGTGTGGTGACGATACACTGGAAGTTAATATAACACCACAATATAGGGATTTATATGAAATCCAAGACCAAGCAGTTAGGGTTAAAGACAGTACCAAGTTTATTGCACTTGGTTTTTTTGTTGTATTGTTTTTGATAATAATTGTGTTTTTAGTTGTAAAATTTTTTAAAAGGAAAAGGTGATTAATGTGAAAAAACAAATAAAAAAAAGTGTTAAAATATTTATATTTATATTATTTTTGTCAATATTTTTAGTTCAAACTAGTGATAACTCTCTTGCTATTTCTAAATGGAATTATTATGGTGGAACGAGTAGAGCTAGTTTTATTCAATCTACTGGAAATGCTTATGTGGATGATGTAACACGAAGTTCCCTATATGATACAGTTTATTCTGTTTATTCACCTTTGATTGATGATTTAGATGGAAACGGATTTAATGAGATTATTGTTATAACTAACAGTAATGAGATAAAGTTATTCAATGGTACTGATTTTGATTTACTAGATACTTATTATAATGCTGAATTAACTCCATCTGGTCAGTTTGTTACTATTGATTTTTTAGGAGACAGTAATCCTGAGTTGATGATAATTACAAATACTGTAGCTAGTAATTATTCATTATGGGTTGTGAATTGGAACGGCAGTGATTTTAATATTACCAAAGAAATTGAATTACCTTCTGATGAAGCGAGTAATGGATTAAGTTGTTATAGTGGAGAATGTTATTATTTTTCTGATACTGGTAAGTTATATAAATATAATCAATCAGATGATACAAATACTTCTCCTGTTTATGATTCTGGTAGTAACGATACTTGTTTTGAACGTTCAATTCCAATATTTTATGATTATGATTTAGATGACGATATGGATATTTTCACTATTTGGAACGCTAATTGTTATCATGTTTTGCAATTAGAGAATAATGGAAGTTCTTTTACTTTGGACTATAATTATACTTTTGATACAACAGCTAGTGCCATTAGTAATATAGGTATTGCTAATCTTGATGGTGGTCAGAAGGAGTTAGTAATTACTCAAAGTCACTTATTTCGTAATCCTACTACACCTTTTTTTTCCTATGTTTATTACTATGGACTTAATGACCATTCATTAATATGCAGTCAGTCTTTTCATGACGGAAGTACAAAAGTTCCTCTAATTACTTCTTTACATACTTGCTATTTGGATGAAGGACAAGGTGCTTGTGATTATGATGATGATGGATGGGATGAAGTGTGGATTACTCTTCACTGGTCAGAGGGAGTATGGGGGTATGCAGCGAACGGTACTTTTGAAGTTTTAGATGAAGGCTGTAATATTCTGGCAAGTATAGAGATGATTGGTAATGACTTTCCAATTGATGAACAGCATGATTATAACACAGAGGATTATATTAAAGGAGTTTATGCCAATATGGATAGTGATGAAGATTTTGAATATATTTTTCTTTATGGAATTTGGAATAAGGATGGTTCACTTCTAAAGGAAATACTTAGTCCTTCATTTTATCCAGATGAGTATTCTATAAAGCAAACAGATTATATTTTGGTAGCTGACGTTACTGGAAATAATTTAAATGATATTATAATTCAAGATGTTGATATAGCGAATATATCTAAAATAAGTGTATATTCGTTTGACTATGCTAGTCAAAACCCTTATTTTATAGGAGACGGTGTTGATGTTGATACTTGTGTTCCTCTTTGTATTAATGAGACGATTACATTCTATGCAAGACAAGGATTAGATTATGAAGATAATGAATCTGATTTTGCAGTTCTTGGTGTTGATTGTTATGAACTAGGATTAAGTAATTTGACTTGGGGCAGTCTGGCTGAAGACCCAGAAGTATCTTGTACTTATAATGTTCTTGGAAGTTGGGAAGTTGATATATATATAACAGATGAATATAATTATCCAAGTTATTCAGAAAGCGAAACTATGGGAATATATACTTCATTAAGCAGTAGTTGTTATAGTGCTGGTGAGTGGGAAGAAGAATGTAGTCCTTTTGTTTATGACCCACCAGAACCTGTTGAAAGATGTTTTACTGATTCAGCAATAAGTGTTTGTTTAGTTACAGGAACATCTGTATTTTTATGTGAGTTTTGTGAATGTGATACACTACCACAGACATTATGTCCATCATATTATAATGGAACAATAATAGACGGTTATAATGATAGATTGTTTGACTGGAATCAATGTGAATCTTGGGAAGGAAGTGTATGGTACGGTGCTTGTCCATTCTATATTTGGATTGTATCTGGATTAAACAGTATTTGGGATTTCATATTCGGCGCATTTTGGATATTTTTAACGTTGTTGTTAGTAATAATTATACTAGCAATAGTTGTAAAGAAAAGAATATTATGATAAGATAAAATGGTAATAGGAATCATAGCAGGAATTGGTATTGTTCTTGCTTCAATATGGGCAGGAATAAAATATGTATCAGAAAAAGCATTTGCAATAGGAATTGCTTTTTTAGATATGATGAAGTCAATGTTTAGTTGGTTCTTGGAAACAAGTCCGAAGTGGCTTAAACTTCTGTTTTTCTTTTTTATGATAATAATATTAGCAGATGTAATAGTTGGTTTTTTTATAGGATTAAACTATGCTTGCCTTAGTGACGGAACATTAAGAACACCGTCTGGCGCTACAGGTGGTGTTGGTCTATATATTGCAGGAATTTTTGAAGATTTTGAGAATAGCACAACTGATTATGATGCTTGGATTTTAAACAGGACTGTTGAAGCACAACAATATGATAAAGACGACCCAAGAGGAGTGTTCTATGTCAAATGTTTTGGCACAAGCCCAAAATTCACACTTGCTGGATTAGATTTTCTTAATTGGAAGTACTGGACAATGATTTTACTGATTGGAATGTTATATAAAGCTGGTAAGGAGTTCAATCTTCTCGGATAAACGAAAGGTTTAAATAAGAGGTAAATAACTATTATTTATAAAAATGAAAAAAAAAGGATTGTTATTTGTTGTTTTACTATTAGTTCTGTTATTTTCCCAATTAGTTTTTAGTGAATTAACTTCTTCTGATATAAAGGGAATAGAAGCAGTTGTCAGGAGAGAAGTACAATCTTCCAATGATGATTTAAAAAAAGAGTTGAAAACAGATATTAGAAGAATTGAAACAGAAGTCGATAAAACTCTTGATGAAATAAGTAGTTCTTCATCTTCTGCTAAGGTTGTTTTGATTTTAGCCCTAGCAGGTGTAGTTATACTTGCTGAAACTTTTATAAGTTTCTTGAGGTTTTTAGTTTACAAACACAAACGTAAACTAGAACGTAAATTAATGGAGAAAAAATAATGGAAACAGCTAATAAAAAATTTATTCCAATTTTTATTGGAATAGTGTTTGTAATTCTGATTTTATTATTTGTAATAATCTGGTTATGGAAACGTAAATTAGGATTTGCAACTGTTTGGGTTACTTACGGATTCGCAATCATGATTTTAATGGTAATAGGTCTACTTGTAGGTGCTGTCTGGTGGTTATTTAAGACACAAAGACTAGATATGATTCATATTCATAAGCAAAGAATTATAAGTGCCTGTAAAATAAACAAACCAGCATTTAAGCAAATTTTAATGTTTAGGGGAAGTGATGAACTAGAAGGACGTGTTATTGGAGAAGTCTTGGGTGTTGCTATGACTAAATCTGTTCCTGTTACTCTTACTGATGATGAACATAAAAAATTAAAAGAAAGAAAGATTACAGATAGCCAAATAAAAGAGTTTATCAGACCAAAAAAACTGTTTTGGATTACATTTAAAAGAAGTTTTATAAATCCTGTTGAAATATTTTGTGGTACTAGAGAAGATTTTACACATTTGTCTGGAAGTGTTATTTATCTTAAAGGAATGGCTTTTAGTCCACCTTTGTATGATGTTTACTTCCTAGCAAAGAGATGGCAAGAAACTGAATTAATTGATGAAACCATTACTTTTGCTATTAGAAGATATGTATTACAAGAGTTTTTAAAAGAAGAAAAGAATATATTTGATGATGTGCTGGCAATATCTCCTCAACATCAGAAAGCATTAGAACAATCAAGAATGAGAAGTATACATCAGGATTTATCTTCTCAACCACCACCACAACAGCAAGTAAAACAATAAAATGGACATAATATCTAATATTGAAAACATTGGAAGTATAGATTCTGTTGGCTTAGATGTTGATAGTTTTCCAGAAGAAAGTATATATAATGAAATAACTAGGATTCATATAATATTTTTTATGATTAGTTTAGTATTGACTATGTTTTTGGTCTTACTATAAAATAAAATAATCCTATCATCTAAAGATGGGGGCTTTTAAAGAAAATGGAAAAAAAATATTTATATCATTGTACAAGAAAAGAATATCTTAGTGAGATATTATTACATGGATTAAAAGCAGAAAATCCACAAAGAAGAGAGTATAAACATAAAGGAGTTTATCTATCTACATATCAATTTAATTGGATGTGGAACACAACAAGAGAAGGAAGATTTAAAGGAGCAATCTTGAAAATTGATGTGACAGGATTAAAGTTAATCAAAGATTACCATATTGATTCAAGAGATTCAGAACTTAACAGTAAGCTTTTGGGGGATGATTTTATCTATTTATCAGATATTCCTCCAGAGAGAATTGTTAATGTTGCGATAGAAACAGAACCCCACACTTTCCAAGATTTGATGTTTGATATTATACCATACGCGGAGGATGGCTTTCCTCTCACAGATAAATCTGTGGGTATCCTGCCTACGATTTTATAAAATGGTATCTAAAACAGAAATCCTTTGGAAGAAATTTTTTGAACTTAATCCAGAGAGTTCTAACTATTGGAGTAATATTTTTAATGTTGCAGATGTTTTGTTTGACCCTGACAATACTGATGACCCTGAGCAAAAGATTAAGAATAATGAGAATAGAGAACATTTAAGGAACGAACTGCAAAGAGTAATGAATTATTTTTCGCAGGGAGATTATACTCCTAACTTTTTCTTGATACAACATACACTTTCTAATATGGTTAATGGAGACTTTGTAAAGGTTAAGTCTGATGGAAGAATTACTAGAATCTACAAAGAGCAATTAATGAATGAATTAGAAAAAATAAAATCTTGGTTATTCCGTGAAGTTGGTAAAATGCCTGTAAGATTTACGACACCACAGATGAATGTTGTAAACATGTAATTATTATTTAAATGTTATTTAAATTAAAGAAACTCTTATATATCTAAACGTACTAAGTGTCTATAATAAACACAAGATTAAAGGTAATATTATGGTAAAAGGTTGGTTTGATGAAACAAGAAGGCATAGATTAGCAAGATTAGGTATTAAGACTGGAAGAAAAGTTAGAGGAAAAACAGGAGTTTTAGGGATTCTAAACACAAAAGATAGTTCTATGTTTTATCCAAAAGGAAAAGTAGAAGTTGGTAAAGATACAGAAAAAATAACTGCTGAACAACCAATAACAATTCTTAAAAGTGTTAGTGAAATTGCAACACAAAGAAAATTAGATTATCCTAACGATAACAAAGGAAAAAAGATTGTTACAGGTGCTTTAATCGGTGGGGCAGTTGGTGCTTTGACTTATAGTAACAGAAATTCAGAGAATTTGCGTCACGTAGTAGTAAGAAGTCAACCAAAACTTAAAAATTGGGTAGTTGTTTGGAAAATTAAAGGCAAAGGATGGAGAAAAAAAGTAGTTAAAACACAGAAAGAAGCATTTAAGTTTTCATCAAAGTTAAGAGAAGTAGAAAAATTAAATTATCCTAAAGATAATCCACTACCAAAAGGAACAAGATATGCTTTTGATGAACCAATCAAAACAGGTAAATATAAAGGTCTAAGACCTAGATACGCTTTTGTAAATAATAAGGTTGTTGAAATTGCATATTTTAAAGGAAAGAAAAAAGTTGCTGTAAAAAAGTTAGATTATCCAGAAAACGATGTTGAAGATATTACAATCAAAACACAGGTAGAAGGTGTTGATATTACTAAAAAACCTATTGAGGAAACAATGGAAATTGAAAAAGTTAAGAAAAAAGGTTTTAAAGAAAGAGTTAAGGCAGTGGGTAGAGGTGCAAAGACAACTTTTGAAAAAGGAAGAGAATTAAGCGAAAAGTTACAAGTTATGAAACAAGAAAAAGAAATAAGAGATTTAGAGAAATCACAAAAAAAACTTCTTTCATTAAAGACTAAACTTCAAGTTGCTCAAACAAAAGAACAGATTGAATCTGCTAGGGAAAGAATAAGAAAGACTAGTCCAAGTGTATTAGGAGATTTTTTTAGAGCACCAGAAAAAAAACCTAAGAAAAAGTTTAAATCTATATTTGATGCTTAAAAAAATAATAGAAGGTGTTAAAAGATGAAATTAAAAATAATAAAAAAAGTACATATACTATTATATATAATGATGATAACTCTTTTGAGTAGTATTGTTCTCGCAATACCAATAGTAACTTTGGTTTCTCCAGAAGATGAAACAAGTACTTATAATCAAACAATTAATATGAGTTGTAATGCTTCATGGGCTGGTGTAGAGTTGATGAATTTAACTCTATATATTAATGATACATTAAATTCAACAAATATAACATCAGTTACAAATAATACAAATTATGTTTTTCTTGACGTAAGTTTTGGACTAGGAGATTACTATTGGAACTGTAAAGCAGAGGATAACAATACAAATATAAGTTGGGCATCAAGTAATTTTACATTAAGTATAATTAACTGTACTTATGAATGTACATCATTTGAATCTTGTTATCCTGATATTACTGGTGGGCTTCAAAACTGTACAATAGTAAATGAAACTGGTGAATGTATTTATGCAGGTGATTATACTGAGTACCAAGAACAGTGTAATTACTGTACATTAGAAGAACTTGTATCTCGTGGTGACTGTATAAACGACACATACAGACAAAACGACTATGATTTAACTAATAATGAGACTTGCTGTGCTTTAACAGGTAATAATACAGACTGTACTGTATCAGATTCTTATAACTCATCCTGTGGATACGCAAAACAATATGATTCAGGCGAAGCAGCAGAAGTAGGTACTGATTTGATAGTTGGTATTGGAGTAGGATTATTTAGTTTTGTTGTAATCATAGCATTGGTACTGTTATATCTCTTTTTGAAGAAAAGAGTGTGATTACATGACAAAGGGAAAAAAATTAATCTTATTAATATTTTTAACGATTCTTTTTAGTAGTTTTGTCATTGGTGCTATTGTAATTGAAGAAGGAACATATACTAATGAAAGTTTTAATATTTCTGGAAGTGGAAATACTGCTGCTACTGGAATAACTCAAGATGGAACGTATTTTTGGATAGCTGATTGGTCTGATAATGAAGTTTATAAATATTATATGAATGGAACATACACTAATGAAAGTTTTGATACTTCTGTAAGTGGGGATACGTATCCTATTGGAGTAACTCAAAATGGAACATATTTTTGGATAGTTGCTTCATCAAACGATAAAGTTGAAAAATATTATATGAACGGAACATATACTAATGAAAGTTTTAATACTGTTGGAACGTCACAGGGTAATTATATGATAACCAATAATGGAACATATTTTTGGATAGTTAATGGTGACGATATTAAAGTTTATAAATATTATATGAATGGAACATACACTAATGAAAGTTTTGATGTTTCGGGAAGTGGGATTGAGTATCCTACTGGAATAACCCAAGATGGAACGTATTTTTGGATAATTGATGATACAAAGACGGAAGTTGATAAATATTATATGAACGGAACATACACTAATGAAAGTTTTGATATTTCTGGAAGTGGGAATATGAATCCTTTTGGAATAGTTCAAGATGGAACATATTTTTGGATTGTTAGCGATTCTAGTGACTTAGTTTATAAGTATTATATGGAAGGTTCTTGTATTTATGAATGTACATTATTTGATTCTTGTTATCCAGATATTACAGGTGGACTTAAAAACTGTACAGCAGTAGATGAAGATGAAGAATGTAATTATACAGGAGATTACACCGAATTTCAAGAATCTTGTAATTATTGTACATTAGAAGAAGAAATATCTCGTGGTGAATGTATTAATGATTCATATAGAGTAAATACTTATCTTTTACTTAATAATGCAACTTGTTGTGCTTTGACAGGTAATAATACTGATTGTAATGAAACAGATTCTTATAACTCTTCTTGTGGATACGCAAAACAATATGATTCAGGTGAAGCATCAGAAGTAGGAGCCGATTTAGTAGTTGGTATCGGAGTAGGGTTATTTAGTTTCGTTACCCTGATAGCACTTATACTTTTAGTTCTCTGGGCGAAGGAAAAAATATAGAGTATGATTCCATGAAAAAAGGATGGTTTGAGGAAAGTAGAAGGCATAGATTAGCTAGATTAGGAATCAAAACAGGAAGAAAATCTAGTTCTAAAAAAGAGTTGAATGTTCTTGAAGGAAATCCAATGTTTTTTCCTAAGACAAAGAAAGAAAAATTAGACTACACACCAACATATAATCCTGCTGTTATGGGTGCAGTAGCAACTGATATTGTAGTTGGAACTGGGGTAGAAGTAAAGAAACATACACCATTGATTGCAGGCGCAATAGTCTATAAGAAAGTAAAAAAGGTTTTTAAAAAAGGTAGAAGGAAAAAGAAAAAATTAGATTATCCTAAAACCAAATTAATCACTATTCCACCAAAAGTATTAAAAGAATTAGTTAAAGATGAAAAATTTATTAAAGAACAGAACATTCTTAGAAAAAAAGCAGGATTAATACCACTAAAATCATCAAAAGAAATGGTTAAAAATTTATATAATTATCCTAAAGAAACAAAAAAGAAATATCCTATTATTACAAAAGAATTTAGTAAATTATCAAAAGAACATAATATTAAAAAACCTAAATTAAGTTATGGTAAAAATAAAAGATTGGCAACTTTTCATCCAAATAAATATATTAAATTAAGTACAAGACTTCGAAACGAAAGTGATTCAAAGAAAAAAGATGTTGCACAGCACGAGTTCAAACATTATACAGATATGAAAAAAACAAATATTAGAGATGTTGATTTATTAGAGAAACGTGCCGTCGAATTTGAAAGAAACACTAAATAATCATTTATATACTAGCCCCCGTTAGTATGTATATATAATTCCAATCAGCGAAAGTTGGTTGGATTATTTTTCTAGTTTAGAAACAAGTTCTTTATCTTCTTTTGGACATCCTGCAATATTACACATTATTGGTCTTTTGGAACTGTTAAAAACTTTACATTTTCCATTATCAAGAAGATACTTACATTTAATAGGAATCACTACAAGATTTCTTCCTTTATGAAATATAACCTTAACATTATGATATGATAACCACTTTTTATAGTCATCAATAAACTTAGGATGAATCTTGATAGGCATTATAAAACATTTACAACAGAATCCATTACAAGTATCACATTCCTTAATTTTTTTAACTACAATCATCTTAAAGAAATAAACCTTCCTGTTTTAACATCTCGATATGAAGTTCTTTGTTTGTGAGCAATTATAACAACATCTTTATAGTAATATACTTCTTGTTCTTTAACAGTTACTTTTCCTGCAATATCAACTGTTTTTTTATTTTTTAGTTGGTATTTCCCTTCTCTTTTTAAATTTTGATTAATAATTTCTCTATGAACATCGGTTCTTTGAAGTTTATTAATTAGTTTGTCGGAAATATTAGCATCTGGTTCGAGAAAATTCTTTAAGTCGCTGTCAGATTTAATTTTTTCTGTATCAATTCTTTTATACTCAACAATATCTTCATATACAGCAGAATAGTATGAACTTGGGTCAGAATAACTTTTTCCATGAAGAACATATTTCTTTTTAATTGTTCCTCTTTCTGTTTTTGTCCTATAATCAAGTTCTTGCATTTTTCATTAAATAGGATATTTACATCCAATTAGTTCTGTATATTTATCTGCATTTGTTTTATTAATCTTTAAGTCATGTAATTGTTGTATAATCATAATATGTGCTAGTGATTTTTCTAATATATTATACTTAGATATTGCTTTATAAATAAGTTTCGGTTTTATATTATCCTTTTCTGTTAATCTTAATGTCCACTGATTATGTCCAAATAGTAGTGGAGTTTTTCTAAACTTCTCGCAACATTCAGAGGAATTAAGAATTGATATATATTTATCGAGACCAACTTTGTCAAAGCAAATACAATGGTAGCCGTTGTTTGTTCTAAAGACAAGAAAATCGGAAAGATTAAACATTTCCTGTAATTGTCTTAGTAAAGTTCTGATTACTCTTAAATCTGTATTATCATAATCAAGAAATACTACAAACTTTTCATCAATAGTATTATTAGAAACTCCATATACATCTTTGCCTGTAAACTTTTTAGACTTAAACATAATAGATAATCCATAAATCCTATTGAAAAGTTTAAACTGTTTTTTGATGTGCATTTTTTATCGTCTTATTACTAATAGTAAACTAAGTAATATATAAAGTTTACTATTCTATATAAACGAAAGATTTAAATAAACCAAAGAATTACTATCTATAATAGAAGAGGTAATTTAATGACGACCTTAAAAGAATTGAAATCTGAATGGTATCTAAGAGAAGATGTACTAAAAGAAATCATAAGATTTACAAAATTTAGAGAAGTAGCATTCCTAACAAAGAAAGGTGACAAGACAGTTGGAACAGCTATTAGATATAAAACTTGCTGGACAGAAAGATTTTTTACTATACTTCTAGAAGAATACTGTCAGGAAGAAAATACAAACATTTACATTTCAGTAGGCAATATTATGTTTCCTTTTACTAAAGATACATTTAAAGAAAAACTAAGTGGCTATGATTTGTTTTTTGATTTCGATGGAGAAGTTATAAAGAAAGATAAAAAAGAATTTATTGATTTAGAAAGTCCAAAAAGAGATACAATAAAGTTAATTGAAGAGTTGATAAAATTTAAGATACCTTACTCGGTAATGTATACAGGAAGAAAGGGATTTCAGATTCGAGTTTTTTCAAAGAACATTCCAGAAAAATATAAAATATTAGAAAGGGATAAACTGTTTAGAAAGTTAGCAGAAAACATTAAAAAGAAATTAAAACTAAAAACATTAGACGAGAAACAGTACTTAATAACGCAGTTAATGAAACTTCCTTTAAGTTATTGTGATAGTTTTATATGCACACCTCTTTCCTATAAAGAATTGAAAGATTTTGATAAGTGGAATTATCATATTAAAAATATGATTAAAAAACCTATTACTTACTTACTAGAAAACAATTTTAACATTACTACTAAAGAATCTAAAACAAACTTTAATAAATTTTATAATAAGTACAATAAACTAAAAGATAAATCAAATTTAAAGGAGTAAACTGAAAACTTTGGATGGTCTGAAATATCACCTCTTTTTATGTATTATCTAATTCTTTCAGTTTACTCTTTTAATTAAACATTTCTATTATATACTTTCTAATATATACTTCTAATAATATATACTACTCTCTTTATTATTTTTTTTATCTCTCGTCTAAAATTATTCTTATCCGATTATTCTTTTATTC
>SDBT01007579.1_pt1 | contig 17831 bp, 14 predicted proteins | sample 2277101 | NCBI WGS metagenome assembly SDBT01 (sample SAMN10404973, study PRJNA504765) | marine sediment metagenome | isolation source: marine sediment core GS10_PC15, 103 cmbsf | place: Arctic Ocean: Southern Knipovich Ridge | collected 2010 | reverse complement strand
GACCACCTGGTCGAAAACTGCCGGGCCTGGCACTGTAACGTTCGGCGATTCGTCGGCTGTCGATACCACAGCAGGCTTCTCAACAGCAGGTACATACGTGCTGCAGCTTGAAGCTGACGATGGTGACCTGACCGATACCGATACGGTCCAGATTGTGGTAGCCGCAGCAAGTACAGCCTTCCAGGAATCCGGCGGTACAGTTGTCATGGAATGCGAGAACTATGATGACAACGATACCAGTAGCGACGGATCCCCCTGGGAGAATGATACTTCATACGGCGGCTATGTTGGCACGGGCCACATGACAGCACCAAGTTCCGGCGGGAGTAAGAGCTGGTCTACCGGTGCTGCGCTGACCTATGACATCGATTTCACCACTGCAGGAACGTACTACATCTGGGTTCGACGCTATGCCGATAGAGCCCAGGAGAATGAGGCGTTCGTAGGATTAGACTCTACGCAGATTGGTGATGTATTCGATGATTACAACGGTTCGTACGATCAGTGGTACTGGCAAGAGCATGGAACTGTTGTGTACATTTCATCAGGCAGTCACCAGTTCAATCTGCGTCGGCGCGAGAAGCAGTACGGCGTTGACCGGATTATCCTGACCGATGACGGTGGTTACACCCCCTCGGGCAACGGCCCGGCGGAAAGTTCCAGACAGTAAAAGCCGCGAACGCTAAAAAAACTCGCGAAATACTTACAAAAAACCCTGGGGACCACCGAGTCCTCAGGGCTTTTTTAATCACTGTTACTGGCTATCTGCACATCAACGTCTGGTCAAGCCCATCACCGGGGCGGGTTGAATATTCCAGGCCAGGGGCCTCTGGCTATAAAGAGCCCACATAATTGCAACCCCGCACAAGACCTGTGCCTAAACTTAAGGTAGTAATGTCTTTCGCCACCGAAGACGGATGTCTATCATGATGGATATCCAATTCTGAAATAAGTTCGCAAGTCCGGGTCTCGGCAATTGGTTTTCTTGCGGGACGGGGGACCAGTGAGCGGGGAAAGTTGAGAAAAATCGCATGGCTGATCAGTCTGTCGAGACAACTGTGCCAGTGGCTGAGGCTGAACCTCCTGCAACGGTGGCGCGGCCTGGACGAATTTTCATGCGACAGAAACCGATGCGGCGGGTTGTGTGGGCATTGGTTCCGCTGTTGATTGCGGGGATATATTTTTTCGGCTGGCGGGTGCTTGCGGTGCTGGCTGTATGTAACCTCGCCGGCGTGCTGACCGAATACATAACCAGCCGCAGGCGCGGTCAGCCGATCTCGCAGGCGTGTTTCGTTACGTGCTGGCTTTACAGTCTTTCGCTTCCCCCGACAGTGCCGCTATGGATTGCGGTGGTTGGAATTGTCTTTGCGATACTTTTCGCCAAGGAAGTCTTCGGCGGTTTCGGGAGGAACTTCGCAAACCCAGCCATCACGGGCAGAGCATTTGTTTATGTATGTTTCCCGGTTTCGCTTACCGCCCAGTTCGTGCCGGTTTTCGGCGGGTTCCCGGGCGGGTTCAGCCACTGGTCGTTTGCGAGTTTGAATCAACTTCCCGGCTACCTCGCAGGTTCAGGCAGGGAGGTGGCCGACGCGATCAGCCAGGCATCGCCGATGTGGGTTTATCGCGATTTGGGTCAGAGCGTCTGGGCCCAGAGCTGCTCGTACATGGATATGTTTACTGGTAACATCGGTGGAATGTTCGCCACCGATGGCGCGGCCCGGATAATGTCAGCCGGCAGCATCGGCGAGGCATGCGTGCCGCTTATACTAATCGCCGCGGTGTATCTGCTATGGACAAAGACAGCCAACTGGCGGCTGATGCTCAGTTGCCTTGTCGGTCTTAGTGTAGCCAGCGGGATTTTCAGAAACCTACTCGGCTTCGACGGCTTGGGAGAAATACCGCCGCTAATGTTCAATCTTTTTGCGGGGACTACCCTGTACGTTCTCGTTTTCATGGTTACCTGCCCGGTTACTGCACCCAGCCGAAAGCTGGCGATTTACGCATACGGCTTCATCGTCGGCTTTTTCATTGTTGTTTTCAGATGGCGCGGCGTGTTTGTGGCGGCGGCATCATTTTCGCTTCTGCTGGGTAACATACTCGCTCCGCTACTGGATATGGGTGCCAAGGCCTGGACCGATTGGCGCAAGGCGGTTGCAAAGACGCCCAAGGAGGCGATATGAGGGTAAACACCGCGGGGTCAGTTTATGTGATAGCCTTCTCGGCTGTGATCGCCACGGTTTTTACCGGCTCGATCATGGCTTTGCATGTCGCCACGCAGGGCGCGGTCGCGCGCAATGAAAGACTATTGAAAGATAAGGCGCTTGTCGAGCTGTTCGGCCTGGGCGATGTCGATAAACTCTCCGGCGACGAGATAAGCGATCTGGTCAATAAGCGAATCGTTACCCAGTCCGAGCCGGTTACCGATCCGCAGACCGGCTGGTCGTTTACGCCCGTTTTCGCTTATAAAACCGACGCCGGCCCCGGCGAACCTCGCAGCGCCGAAGACCTTATCGGTCTGGCGTTTCCTATTGAGGGCGTTGGCTTTTGGGCGCCTATTCGCGGATTGATGGCGGTTACTCCTTATGCGGAAAATGCGAAAAAAGTGATAGGTGTGGTTTTTCTATCACAGCTCGAGACTCCCGGGTTGGGCGGCAGGATTACCGAACGTAAATGGCGCGCCCAGTTCGTCGGGCTGGATGTTACGGATCCGGGTTCCGATCGGCAGTTTGTTTATATCGGCGGCCCCCAGCCAACTGGCCCTGGCGATCCGAAGACTAACCGGCGGGTTGATGCGATTACCGGCGCGACCCAGACATCGCTGGCAGTGGAGCGGTTTATAAACGAAAGCCTTCGCAGGTTCTCCAGGGCTATGGCCCAGAGGCCGGATTCACCTGAAGGGGGTAATTGACATGGCTGCGATTCAGCCCAAACAGGTTACAGGTTCGCAATCGCTTCTTACGCAGCTTTGGTCCGAGAACCCGATCTTCCGGCAGGTGTTGGGAATATGTTCTGCGCTGGCTGTTACCAACCTCATGTTCAACACGCTGCTGATGTGTATCGGACTTGTCTGGACGACTGCGATGTCGTCGGTGACCGTAAGTGCGATTCGCAATTACATACCCAAGCGCGTGCGGATGATGGTCGAGGTTATGATAATCGCCGCATATGTTATCGTCGTCGATATCGTCATACGTGCTACCTACCCCGAAATCCACAGCGTGATAGGTCCTTACGTCGGGCTTATTATCACCAACTGCATCGTTATGGGCAGGCTTGAAGCGTTCGCGATAAAGAACCCCGTCTGGCCTAGTTTCTTCGACGGTCTCGGCGCGGGGTTGGGCTATTCATTTATCCTGCTGGGGATATCGCTTGTCCGCGAGACGCTCGGGTTTGGTTCGATCTTCGGCTATTCCCTGCCAGGGCTGGGGACCTGGTGGCGGCCTTGGACGATCATGATCATGCCACCCGGTGCGTTTTTCGTATTGGCTATCGCCATATGGATAGCGCGCAGCTACGCGATGCGGCGAGAAGCTGCTGCCAGCCAGCAAGCTAAGGAGGGCCTCCGATGATACTTGCCCAGTTACAAATGCAGGCAGCGCAGGATTACTCGGTCCAAACGAGCCTGCTGGTTATTTTCATCTCGGCTGCGTTTACGGATAACATCCTGCTGACGCGGTTTCTGGGGATGTGCCCATTTTTGTCTATCAGCTCTCAGATGAGGTCGGCTGTCGGGCTGGGCATTGCAGTTACGTTTGTTACGACCTGCACGGCGGCAATAAACTCGCTGCTGCACACCTATGCGATAAAAATGCTCGGCCTGCCCGAGTCGATGCAGTTGATTCTTTTCATCGTGGTAATAGCCGCATTCGTCCAACTTATGGAGATGCTAATCGAGCGGGTCTCCCTGACGCTCTACTATGCGCTCGGTGTGTTCCTGCCTTTGATTACGGTTAACTGTGCGATTTTGGGCACTTCGTTGTTCATGGTTAACAAGGGCTTTTCGGGGCTGGACGCTTTGGTTTACGGGTTCGGCTCGGGGCTCGGTTGGATGATAGCGATTATCCTGATGGCGGGTATTCGCGAGCGGATAAAAAAATCGCGCATCCCGGCGGGGTTGGAAGGGCCGGGCATTACCTGCATAATTGCCGGGATCATGGCATTGGGGTTCATTATTTTCAGCGGCATGATCAAGATTTAATTCAACAGCGGCCCTTTGTAGGCCCGTCAGGAAAAGACTGAGCAAATGGCTTTGGTGTTGCTTTCAATTCTGGTCTCGGCGGCGCTGATGTCGAGCCTGGCTGCGCTGTTGTTGGTTGCCCAGCGATATCTGGTTAACTATGGCGAGGTAACGATTGACGTTAATCGCGGCTCGCGCAGGTTTTCACTTACCGGTGGGGATACGCTGCTGATGAGCCTCAAGACCGAGGGGATTTTTATCCCATCAGCTTGCGGCGGTAAAGGTACGTGCGCCTATTGCAAGGTGAAGATAGTTCAAGGCGGCCCGCCTATGGGTCCGACGGAACAGCCGCTGCTGACTGGCGAGGAAGTCGAACAGAACATTCGTATATCCTGCCAGTGCAAGGTCCGTAACGACCTGGCTGTTGAGATTCCCGAGCAGTTGTTGTTCGTCAAGGCCTATCGCGGTGTGGTTGAGAAAATCCGGGATCTTACTCACGACATCAAGGAACTCCGCATCCGGCTGACGGATCCGGAGACGATCGAGTTTGAGCCGGGCCAGTATGTCCAGCTTGAAGCACCGGCCTATGCGGGTAATCCCGAGCCGGTCTTCAGGGCATACAGCGTATCCAGCCCCCCTAGTGACAGCGGGTATGTCGAGTTGATAGTCCGCTTAACGCCGGGTGGCATATGCACTACCTGGGTTTTTGAGCATCTTAAAGAAGGTGACGATGTTGACCTGACCGGGCCTTACGGCGATTTCAAGTTGACCGATTCGGATAGGGAAATGATCTGGATCGCCGGGGGGTCGGGCATGGCCCCATTATGGTCCATTGTCCGCTACATGCAGATCAACGGCATCTCCAGGCCGACGAAATATTTCTTCGGTGCGGTCAATCCTGATGACCTTTTCCTGGTCGAAGAGCTTAAACAAATTGAAAAAGACAACGATTGGTTTGAGTTTATCCCAGCCCTTTCGGGGGATCTCCAGGTAGGTCAGTGGCAAGGCCAGACCGGGCTGATTACCGAGGTTCTTGCTAGGCATGTTCACCCCGGCATGGACTGTGAAGCTTATCTTTGCGGCGGGCCCGGAATGATCGATGCCGCTATCGCAGTTTTAAAAAACAACGGACTTAAAGATGACAGAATCTTCTATGATAAATTCGCCTGATAAAACCTGTGGTGGTTTGATAGGGCAGTTGTCGGAGGTTGCGACCGATGAAAATTGGACCCGAACTTCAAGCGGTTATCGACCGGATGGCCCCGGGAGCCCTTTGTAGAGATGGCTTTCTGGGCAAAGATAAGCGGACTCTGATGGATATCATCACCGCTGACAGGGTTGCAGTTGAGGCCCTTGGCACCAGTTGCGAGATTTTGGGTGAGCGGCTGAAGTCGATACTAAAAGATGCAATGGCTGCTCAGGGCAGGGTTGTCCAGATCGGCGAGAATTTGAAGGCCGTCTATACCACGGCAATGGGCAGGATTCCCAGCCCCTGGCCGGGTGAGGGAGTTTTTCCAAAGGGCGAAATCGAGCTTCTCGACACGCGGACGGGCAGGAAGATTCTATTTACGCCACTTTCGCTGCACATGATAGCCCAGCACGGTTTTTTCCAGGGCCGGTTCAGCCGATATCGAATCGAGCCGGAAGTTCTTGTCGGCATGCTTGATTAAAGCGGTCTTGCCAGGCCGCGGTGCTTGCTTCTGACCGGGCCGGGAGATAGTCTTTTGGTTTGTGGATACCAACGATCCAGATCAACTTCAGCGGCGCTGCATCGGCGTTTTTGATTCGGGACTCGGCGGGCTGACCGTGGTTCGATCGCTTTCCCAGGCCATGGGCGGTGAGGATATCGTCTACCTCGGCGACAGTGCCCGGATTCCATACGGTATCAAGTCACTACAGACCATTCGTCGCTTCGCCCGCGAGGATACAAACTTCCTGTTGAGTTTTTCTCCGAAGCTGATCGTGGTTGCGTGTAACTCTGCCTCGGCGGCTGCGTATGAAGACCTGCAAGGAAGTTGTCCCGTCGAGGTCGTCGACGTGATCCGTCCCGGTGCGGCTGCGGCGTTGGCTGCCACTGACGGCCCCATCGGCGTGATAGCAACCGAGGCGACGATTTTCTCGGGGGCCTATCAGGCTGCGATCGCTGAAGCTGATCGGTCGCGCGAAGTCCTTACCGCCTCGTGTCCGCTGCTTGTACCGATTGTCGAAGAAGGGCGATCCGAGGATGATCCGATTGTGCTGTCGGTTTTGACGGACTATTTGCGCGACCTTCAGCGGGCCAGACTTGGTGCGTTGATTCTGGGGTGTACGCACTATCCGCTGCTGGCGGGGGCCATCGGTAAGTTAATGGGTCCCGACGTTGTGCTGGTAAGCTCCGCCGACGCAGCCGCCGCTCGTGCCCGGGAGATTCTCAGAGAATCTGGACTCGCAAGCGCCAGCTGCTCCGGTGGGAAGCTCAATTGCTTTACAACCGACGCGCCTGAGCGTTTTGCCAATTTGGCGGCGCGATTCGCCGGCAGGGCTGTCGAAACAGTTCAGTACGTCGGCACGGACGAGCTGGAGACTCAGCCCGGGGCGATAGCTCTGTGAGCGATACCAGCCGGCGAGTGTTTGATTTTGAAGAAATTCCCTCCCTCGGCCGGGTAGGCACATTTGGGCTGCTCAATTCCATTGTCGGTATCCGTGTGTTTGTAACAGGCCGGGAAAGCTATATTGGCATGGCGGGTTTCGAAGGCTCGGCCGAGGCTGCCGAGACGCTTGCCGCCAAACTCAACCTTGATGGCATCAGCTACGCACACCAGGTTCACGGCGATGATGTTCTGGCGGTAAACGGCCCAGGCCTGGCCGGTGAGGCCGACGGGTTGGTAACTGCCCGTAAGGGCCTCGCCCTGATGGGTGCAAGCGCCGATTGCCCGTTGATTCTCGCTGCCGACCGGTCAGGCAGGGCGGTTGGGATGGCCCATGCATCCTGGCGGGGTACGGTGAAATCTATCGCTGCTGGGCTGATCGATTCGCTGGCTGAGAATTTCTCAATATCGCCGGATGAGTTGGTCGCCTGTGTTTGTCCATCGGCAGGGCCTTGCTGCTACGAGGTAGGCCCCGATGTGGTCGCTGCTGCGGTGGCGGGCATCGGCCCAGGCGCGCAAAAATTTTTCATCGAAAGGGGTGGGCGTGTGTTTTTCGATCTCTGGTCGGCCAATGTTGATCAGCTTATCCAGGCAGGCTTGGTGGCTGAGAACGTCTGCGTCGCAGGTATCTGCACGATTTGCCGGAGTGATCTTTACCCCAGCTATCGCGTTGAGGCGGAATCTGCGGGTCGGTTTTACGCGGTTATCAGCCTGAGATGACCTTACCGCGCGGCCCGGATTGATTCGGGTAGCGGGATGATCTTGCCCTGCCGGTCGACGCTGGCGATAGTCGTCTTGGCCGTTGCGATCAGGGCCTGGTCGCTGTTGCGAATCAGCTCATACTCGTGTTCGATCCTTACCTGGCCCATGTTTACCATGCTTGTTCGCAGGGTCAGTTCCTCGTCGTAGCGGGCTGGGGTGTGGAAATTGGCAGAAACGCGGGCGACGACCAGAAATACTCCACCAGCTTCGATATCACGATATGAAGCCCCTTTTAGCCTTAGAAGCTCGATCCGGCCCATTTCGAAGTAGACCCAGTATCGGCTGTGGTGGAGAGCTCCCATCTGGTCTACTTCGGGGTACCGGACGCGGATCTGGATCTCACAGGAGTTGTTTTTCTCACCCATTTTCATTCCCGATTCAATTGTAGTATATACTTGCGCTGGCGATAGGATACGTTCTGTAAGCCCCATGTGGCAAGTGATCCTGTCACAATAGGTTTTTTTCCAATCAAGCTAAGTTGCATCAGATGAGAAAAAGCCTTGATTGACAGGATGAATCGCCTATGATGAGCCGCTAATTAGGTAGTTAACAGCAGTTGTTGGAAAGAGGAAGAGACAGGTATCTATGATCAAGGTCAAAGCTAGGGCCAACGAGTCCGTAAATCAGATGCTCAGGCGTTTCAAGAAGCTATGCGAGAAGGAAGGCCTGACAAAAGACATCAAACGAAACAGCTATTACGAGAAGCCGTCAGAGCGACGTCGTCGCCGCGCTCGCAAGAGCATTAAGCGCGTTATCAACCCATAAGAGAGATTTGGTGCTAAGGTTAAAGGCTTCTTGTCTGATTTGCGCCTGCCAGGTTGATTGTGGCGCAAAGACGGTTCACTCCAACTCAAGGTAATTAACAGCCTCTAAAATAGACGGTTTCACCGGAATAGGCTTCGCCGGCGATTCTTGCACACCCTTAGGTTTTTTTATGCAGGTTTTGCAAGCAGGCGGACCGACCAAAAGGAGATCTAACGGTGACAGATCTGAACAAAACATGGATGAACGGTTCAGTAGCGTTTCTGTTTGTTATAGTTTTGGGTTTCGTAGCATTGGCGGCAAGTCCCGCCCTGGCACAGGTAGAAATAGCACCTGAGACAACTCTTGAGGCTACTTCAAACGGAGTATCGATCCCACTTGTTTGGTGGGTCGCGCCGGGGGGGGCTGTTCTGGCATTGATCTTCGCGCGGATATTCTACGGCCAGGTCAAACGGGCCAATCCGGGCGATGAGAAGATGCAGGAGATCGCCGGTTATGTAACTGACGGCGCAATGGCATATCTCAAGCGTCAGTACAAGGTCGTCCTGGTGTTTTTCATTGTGGTCTCGGGTTTGCTGGCTGTTATGGGCTTCGTATTTCACGTTCAACACGAGATCGTCTTCATCGCGTTCCTTACCGGTGGTTTTTTCTCGGGCCTGTGCGGCTGGATAGGTATGAAGACGGCCACCATGGCCTCCAGCCGTACAGCACAAGGCGCTAAGGAAGGCCTCAACCGCGGCCTGATCGTAGCCTTTCGCGCAGGTGCGGTTATGGGCATGGTGGTTGTAGGCTTTGGCCTGCTGGATATCAGCGCCTGGTTCCTGGGCCTGACGTACTTCTCTGATATGAGTCTCGTCGAGATCACCGTGGTCATGCTCACCTTCGGTATGGGTGCATCCAGCCAGGCGCTGTTCGCCCGTGTTGGCGGGGGTATTTATACCAAGGCGGCCGATGTCGGGGCCGACCTGGTCGGTAAGGTCGAAGCTGGTATCCCGGAAGATGACCCCAGAAACCCCGCTACCATTGCTGACAATGTCGGCGACAATGTCGGCGACGTTGCAGGTATGGGTGCCGACCTTTACGAAAGTTATTGCGGTTCTATCCTGGCGACAGCTGCTCTGGGCGTATCAGCGGCTGTCTCTTTGAACCTGGCTGACGAAGTCGCAGTAAAGCTGCTGGCTACTCCGATGGTCCTGGCGGGAGTTGGCATTTTTCTGAGCATCATCGGGGTCTATATGGTTCGCTGCAAAGAAGGCGCGACCATGAAGCAGCTGATGAATGCGCTGAATATAGGCGTATTCGGGTCAAGTGCTTTGATTATCGTCGCAGCTTTGGGTGTTTGCTACATGCTGTTGGGTGGGATCGAAGGTGTGTCCTGGCTTGGCGTTTGGGGGTCGATCGTAACCGGTATGGTTGCCGGTATAGTCATCGGCAAGGCTACCGAATATTTTACGAGCTATGATTTCGCCCCGACCCAGGAGATCGCTAAAAACGCCGAAACCGGCCCGGCTACTGTAATCATCTCCGGTATCGCCGAAGGTATGAAGTCCACCTGGATGTCCCTGGCGACCGTTATTGTGGCGATCATGCTGGCTTACAAGTTCGCCGGCGGGTTTGAAAATACGCTGCTTGGCCTTTACGGCGTGGGTATCGCCGCTGTAGGGATGCTGGCAACGCTGGGTATTACACTGGCGACAGACGCTTACGGACCGATCGCCGACAATGCAGGTGGCAATGCCGAAATGACCGGCCAGGATCCCGAGGTTCGCAAGAGAACCGATGCCCTGGATTCGCTTGGCAATACCACCGCAGCCGTGGGTAAGGGTTTTGCTATCGGCTCGGCGGCATTGACGGCCCTGGCGCTGCTGGCTGCCTATGTCGAGGAAGTTCGAATCGGCTTGGTTCGTGAAGCTGAAACCGCCATCGTCTCTTTGACTCCGGAAGCTGTCCAATACCTCGGTGCAGGCAAAATCGCCGCAACCGTTGACGGCAAGGCCGATGTGCTGTTGATCCTGACGACGCCCAAGGGCGGCAAGCTGGAAAAAGGTTCGCTGGCTGGCGTGACGATTTCAGCCGCCGACGTTGACACCAATGTTCGTAAAGTTGTTGTGGCCGGCGACGATGGCAAGTTATACACATATGACGCCGTAACTGCTTCGAAGGCGTCTTTGGAACAATACATGGCCTTCTATAATGTGACGCTGATGAACCCGAAGGTTCTGTGCGGCCTGTTCTCGGGCGTGCTGCTGGTGTTCCTATTCAGTGCTATGACAATGAAGGCTGTCGGCAGGGCAGCCATGGCGATGGTTAAGGAAGTCCGCAGGCAGTTCAGGGAAATCCCTGGCATTATGGAAGGCACGGGCACCCCTGATTATGCACGTTGCGTGTCTATCTCGACGGTCGGTGCCCAGAAGGCAATGATCGTACCGTCGCTGCTGGCACTGGTCGTACCGGTCGCTGTCGGCCTGGTACTCGATGTCGCAGGCGTACTGGGTTTGCTTGCTGGCGGCCTGGTTTGCGGCTTTGCGATGGCAATCTTCATGGCCAACGCAGGCGGCGCCTGGGACAATGCCAAGAAGTACATCGAAACCGGCGAACTGGGCGGCAAAGGCAGCGACAACCACAAGGCAACTGTCGTTGGCGATACGGTCGGCGATCCGTTTAAGGATACGTCAGGTCCGAGCCTGAATATCCTGATCAAGCTTATGAGCATGGTCTCGATTGTCTTTGCGGGCCTGATCGTAAAGTTTGCACCAACGATTGGCGAGTGGATTGGCCTGCAGTAATGATTAGAAGCTCTGGAGAATCCATTGGCTAAGCGGTCGGACAAAGCCGATGCGGCGAGGCAGCTTGCTATAGACGCGGCTATCCTCGCCCGCGACAGCCATTGCAGCGAGATTATAATCCTCGATCTGCGTGGCATCTCTCAGGTAACGAACTACTTCGTTATCTGCACGGGAACATCTTCCCGGCAGATGCGAAGCGTGGCCGACGATATCTGCGCCCACGGCAAGGAAATCGGCCAGCGAGTCTGGAAGAAGGCCGGCATGGATTCCGGCGACTGGATCCTGTTGGACTTCGTGGATGTTGTGGTGCATCTGTTCGATAACAAACACCGGCGGTACTACGATCTTGAACTGATCTGGGGCGGGGCTCCGCGCGTTCAGTGGGATTCTTCTCATCAAACACCGACAGAGGCCTAGGGTAGGAGCGGTTTTTGCATGAATCTCCGTAAGGAACTCGAACGGCGGATAGCGAAAACACTCAGCGAAGTTGTAGGCTTTGATACCCCTGCGCTGCTGGCCCCTGCGGGTAAGCCGCAGTTCGGCGACTATCAGGCTAACGGCGTGATGGCAGCGGCTAAGCGGGCGAAGACCAACCCGCGGCAGCTTGCCCAGAAACTTCTGGATGCTCTCGATATATCCGACTTGGCCGAGAAACTTGAAATCGCCGGGCCGGGATTTATCAATATCACGCTTAAAAGCGAATTCCTGGCAGCACAAGCCAACGAGGCTGTCTCTGATGAGCGACTTGGCGTGGCTCCAGCGGGAACTTCCAAGACCGTAGTTGTTGATTATTCCTGCCCTAACCTGGCCAAGGAAATGCACGTCGGCCATCTTCGCTCCACGATAATCGGCGACGCCCTGGCGCGGATACTGGATTTCTGTGGCCATCGGGTTATTCGCCAGAACCACGTTGGCGATTGGGGTACGCAGTTCGGGATGCTCATCGCCCACTTAAACGAAGTAGGCAACGAAAGCGCCGAACTTGCCGATCTGGAAGAGTTCTACCGCAAGGCAAAAAAGCGTTTCGACAGTGACAGCGAATTTGCAGAAGCGTCTCGCCAATACGTCGTCAGCCTCCAATCCGGCGACGGAGAAACACTCGCCAAGTGGGCGCAGTTTAACGAGGTTTCCCTCGCCCATTGTCGCGAGGTTTACGCCAAGCTGGGCGTCCTGCTGACAGACGAAGATACCCGTGGGGAAAGTGCATACAACGACGACTTGCCGGTAGTGGTCGAAGATTTAAAATCGGCTGGGCTGCTGACAGAATCCGATGGGGCGCAATGCGTCTTTCTCGATCAATTCAAAGGTAAAGACGGCGAACCGCTGCCTGTAATCGTCCAGAAAACCGGCGGCGGCTATCTCTATGCCACGACCGATCTTGCTGCGATGCGATACCGATCCGGCGAGCTTTCCGTCGATCGCATTCTTTATGTTACCGACGTCCGACAGGCCCTGCATTTCCAGCAGGTGTTCGCTGTAGCCAAGGCTGCTGGGTTTGTTTCTCAAGACGTATCTCTCGAACATATCGGTTTTGGCGTGATGACGGGCTCGGATCGCAAACCCTTTAAGACCCGCGAGGGCGGCACGGTAAAATTGATGGACCTGCTAACCCAGGCGCAGGAACGTGCCATCGCAGTCGTCGAGGCCAAGAACCCGGATTTAACCAGTGAGCAAAAGAGCCAAATCGCACGCGCCGTCGGCATAGGGGCGGTGAAATACGCCGACCTCAGCCAGAACCGCTCGAGTGATTATGTCTTTTCCTGGGATAAAATGCTGGCCATGGAGGGCAATACCGCACCCTACATGCAGTACGCCTACGCTCGCATCCGCAGCATCTTCCGCAAGGGCGAGATCGACTTCGATGGAATCGACGGCGAGATAATCCTGGCTACCCCGGCTGAGCGTGCCTTGGCCGTCAAGGCCCTTCAACTGGCTGAGACGATCGAAACCGTCTCGGTTGAATGTCTGCCGAACCTGCTGTGCGGCTACCTGTTCGACCTGGCCAACGCGTTCATGAGCTTCTACGAATCCTGTCCGGTCCTGCCGGCCGACGAACCCACCCGCACCAGCCGGCTGATGCTTTGCAAGCTGACTGCCAACGTAACCAGTTGCGGCCTGGGCCTGCTGGGAATCGACACACTCGAACAAATGTAGTTCTTGCAGCCCGTATCAAAAAAAACTGACCGATATTGGTCGGTTTTCTAAGACGCAATTATGGTTGCCATGCTTTCAGGCGCACCCACTGGAAGTAAGCGCAACTTGGTTTAACTTTCGGGCGGTGACGCTTATTCGGCGTCGCTTTTGCCGTACTGCATCTGTGCCATCTGGCTGAGCAGGTTGTACCGATCGACGGCATCCTTCTGGGCCAGCTCGCCAAGTCTGGCTGCCTCGTCGGCGTTGATCTGGGTAAGCATCTTGAAGCGGTTCTCGTTGTTAGCGAAATCTGCGAACGAGATCGTCGGTGCTTTCGAGTCCAGTTGCAGCGGGTTCTTGCCCTGGTCAGCCAGCCGCGGGTCGAATCTGTAAAGCGGCCAGGCGCCACAGGCGACGATAGCCTTTTGCTGATCGAACGCGGTGGTCATGTTGATACCGTGTGCGATGCAGTGGCTGTAGGCGATGATAAGGCTGGGCCCTGGGAAACTCTCTGCTTCGAGGAAGGCCCGGACGGTCTGGACGTCGGAGCTGCCCATCGCAATCTGGGCGACGTAGATCGAACCGTAGGTCATGGCGATCATGCCGAGGTCCTTCTTCGATACCTGCTTACCGCCTGCAGCGAACTTGGCCACAGCCGAGCGGGGCGTAGCCTTGGAGCACTGCCCGCCGGTGTTGGAGTAGACCTGGCTGTCGAGGACCAGCACGTTGATATTGCGTCCTGATGCAAGGACGTGGTCCAGGCCTCCATAACCGATGTCATAAGCCCAACCGTCGCCACCGAGTGCCCAAACGCTCTTATGGACCAGGTTGTCAGCCAGCGAGACAAGCTGTTTGGCCGGCGAGTCGGTCTTATCGGCCAGCTTGGCCTTGAGTTGGGCGACGCGGTGCCTCTGGGCTGCAATGCCTGCTTCGCTGGACTGATCGGCAGCCAGCAGAGCTTCGGCAAGGTCAGCCCCGATTACATCAGCCAGTTTTGTTACCAGTTCAGATGCGTATTCGATCTGTTTATCCAGTGTCAGTCGGAACCCGAAGCTGAATTCAGCACAGTCTTCAAATAGCGAGTTGTTCCAGGTCGGGCCTCTGCCGTCGTCGTTAACGGTATAGGGCGTGGTCGGCAGGTTCCCGCCATAGATGCTCGAACAGCCTGTAGCATTACCGATAATCGCCCGGTCGCCGAACAGTTGGGTAAGAAGCTTCACGTAGGGTGTCTCGCCGCATCCGGCACATGCACCGGAGAACTCGAATAGAGGCTGACAGAGCTGGCTGCCCTGAACGGTCCGCAGGTTCAGCTGGGTCCGGTCGAATTCTGGTATGGAAAGGAAGAAATCCCAGTTGGCTCGCTCTTGCTGGCGGAGGGGAAGTTGTGAGCCCATGTTGATGGCCTTTTTGGCCGGCTCGATTTTATTCTTTGCCGGGCAGACATGCACGCACGCTCCGCAACCGGTGCAGTCTTCGGGGGCAACCTGGATGGTCCACTTCTTTCCGGCCAGGTCTTTCCGCTTGGCGTCAGCAGAGGCGAACGTCTCGGGTGCACTATCAAGGGCGGCCGGGTCGTAAACCTTCGCTCGGATCGTGCCATGGGGACATACGATTGAACACTTGGCACATTGGATACAAACATCGGGATCCCAAACGGGGATTTCCAATGCGATATTTCGTTTTTCCCATTGGGTCGTCCCGGTCGGCCAGGTGCCGTCTACAGGAATTGCGCTGACGGGCAGGGAATCGCCCTGGCCGGCCATGATGGTAGCAGTGACGTTCTTGACGAAATCGGGGGCCTTGTCCGAAACGACGGGCGGCTTTTCGATTGTGCTGGAAGCAGCCGATGGAACTTGGATTTCGTGAAGGTGGGCAATGGACTGATCCACCGCTACGAAATTCTTCTGGACGATCTCCTTGCCCTTCTTGCCGTATGTTTTCTCGATGGCGTTCTTGATCGCAGCGATGGCTTCGTCCTGGGCCAGTATGCCCGACAGATAGAAGAAGCACGTTTGCATGATCGTATTGATCCTGGCGCCCATACCGGTGTCGTGGGCAACTTCGTAGGCGTTAATCGAGTAGAACTTCAGTTTCTTGTCGATAATCTGTTGCTGGACTTGCTTGGGCAGCTTGTCCCAGACCTTCTCGGATGAGTAGGGTGCATTCAGCAGGAACGTAGCACCCTCGACGGCATGGGCAAGCATATCGAACTTTTCAAGGAACAGTGCCTGGTGGCAGGCAACGAAGTTGGCTTCGGAGACAAGGTAGCTGGCACGGATGGGCCTGGGCCCGAACCGCAGGTGACTGACGGTTACAGCGCCGGCCTTTTTCGAATCGTAAACGAAATAACCCTGGGCGTAGTTGTCGGTGTTCTCGCCAATGATCTTGATCGAGTTCTTGTTAGCGCCGACAGTTCCGTCGGAACCCAGGCCGTAGAACATCGCACGGACAACGTCATCACTTTCGGTGCTGAAGGTGGGATCGTAATCCAGTGAGGTGTTCGTAACGTCGTCATTAATACCAATGGTGAAGTGGTTTTTGGGGCTGGGGGTAGCAGAATTGTCGAAGACGCCTTTAACCATCGCGGGGGTGAATTCCTTACTGGACAGGCCGTATCTGCCGCCGAGAACCTTGATATTTTTGCCTGCTTCGGCGATGGCGTTTACCACGTCCAGGTAGAGAGGCTCGCCTGGGGAACCGGGTTCTTTCGTCCGGTCCATTACCGTCAGGGTCTTGACCGTCTCGGGCAGTGCGGCGATGAGATCTTCGTTGGAGAACGGGCGATAGAGGTGAACCTTTACCAGGCCTACCTTCTTGCCGTCTGCGTTGAGCTTATCGACAGTTTCGTGGGCGGCCTCGCCGCCGGAACCGATGATTACCATTACCTGCTCGGCATCGGGGGCCCCAACATAGTCGAACAGGTGATACTGCCTGCCTGTAAGCTTGGCGAACTTATCCATGGTCGCCTGGACTATTGACGGGCAGGCCAGGTAGTATGGGTTAACGGTTTCTCGGCCTTGGAAATAAACGTCGGGGTTCTGGCTCGTGCCGCGGAGGACGGGGCGATCTGGGCTCATGCGGCGTGCCCTGTGGGCCAAGACCAAATCGTCGTCGATCATAGCCTTTAAATCGTCAACGGTCAGCTCTTGGACCTTGGCCACCTCATGTGATACGCGGAAGCCTTCGAAGAAGTGAAGGAACGGAACGCGGGTTTCGAGCGTGGCGGCAGATGAAATCAGAGCCATGTCCATAGCTTCTTGCACCGATCCCGATGCCAGCAGTCCAAAGCCGGTCTGGCGGACGGACATTACGTCGCTGTGGTCGCCGAAGATCGAAAGTGCCTGGCAGGCCAGCGAACGGGCCGAGACATGGAAAGCAGTGGAGGTCAACTCGCCGGCGAGCTTGTACATCGTCGGGATCATCAGCAACAGGCCCTGCGAGGCGGTGAAGGTCGTAGTCAGCGACCCACTCTGCAGCGCGCCATGGACGGCACCGGCAGCTCCACCTTCTGATTGCATTTCGACGACCAGCGGAACCGTGCCCCAGATATTCTCCTGGCCTGCAGCGGACCATGCATCGGCGTGCTCTCCCATCGTGCTTGAGGGCGTGATGGGGTAGATCGCGATGACCTCGTTAACCTTGTGTGCTACGTGGGCGACGGCCTGGTTGCCGTCCATCATCTTCATAGCTCGTGCCATTTTTAAAGATTCCTTCAGAACTTGCTGTAGAAATTAAGTCTGTCCGACCTGCGGCCGGTAGGGTTTGAGAGACAAAAAAACACCGTTTCCTGTCAAGTAGCCATTCTGCATATTCAAAAGGCCTTTTCAATGGTATTTCGTTGGCGCTGTGTAAGCGGCGGATTAATGACTTATAACTACTCACCCCCCCTGACTGGTTGGGGCTGTTTTAGTCTGCCAAACCGGCTTGGCCGGCGGCAGGATCGGCCGATTTGGCACCGTCCGGCGGACTCCTTTGAAACATAAGTTCTTTTATTTTGGACCCTTAGAAACTTGGCACGGTGGTTGCTACTATTCTTGTAGGTATAAAGTATGTAATCACTGCACGAGATTTAATAATCTTACGTGAGCAAGAGGTAAAGACAGATGGCATCAAAGAAAATCATTGGCATTGATTTGGGCACGACCAACAGCGTTGTAGCTGTGATGGAAGGTGCGGCACCGAAGGTACTGATCAACCAGCAGGGCAATAGGCTTACCCCCTCGGTGGTTGGTTTTACCGACAAGGGCGAAAGACTGGTCGGCCAGCCCGCGCGTCACCAGCAGGTAACCAACCCAAAGAACACGGTCTTTTCGATCAAGCGGTTCATGGGCAGGCGGCATGTTGAGGTCGCTGAAGAAGAAAAGCAGGTTCCCTACGAGGTCGTAGGCGACCCCCAAGAGCTGGTAAAGGTCAAGGCCCGCGATAAGGACTACACCCCGCAGGAAGTTTCGGCGATGGTCCTTTCAGCCTTGAAGCAGACGGCTGAGGATTATCTGGGTGAGGAAGTCGGCCGAGCGGTTATTACGGTCCCTGCCCACTTTAACGACTCTCAGCGAACGGCAACGAAAGAAGCCGGTGAGATTG
>SDBT01007578.1_pt1 | contig 17832 bp, 13 predicted proteins | sample 2277101 | NCBI WGS metagenome assembly SDBT01 (sample SAMN10404973, study PRJNA504765) | marine sediment metagenome | isolation source: marine sediment core GS10_PC15, 103 cmbsf | place: Arctic Ocean: Southern Knipovich Ridge | collected 2010 | reverse complement strand
GATAGATACTTTTTCTCAAATGAGAATGATTTTACAATTTTTCTTAACTATTTAGAAAAAAATAATTTAATTTCCCCCTTAATTAAGACTTCAAATTTTTCAGAATTATACCAAAGCCAATTTCTTGAAATCTTTGGGTATTCTAAAAAAGAAGAAGTAATTTCTTATTACCATCCAATTCAATTCATACAGATTTTGATTTTTATTGAACACCTGAATAGACGAAATTCAATGTTCTCTTTAAATTTCTGGTGTGATCCAGATTATCTAAAATTTTTATGGGAAGATTGTAAAAAAATATCATTAAACGATGATAGAATTGTAGAACGGATGAAAAAATATCCCAAGATAGAATCAGGTAGTATGCTAAAGAGATTGAATCAGGTGAATTGGTTAAATTCTTCATTTTTAAAATTGTGGATAAAACTAGAATCAATTTGGCATTGTAAAATATTTTCTCCTATATCAATAGGGATGGATTGGGATGGTGCAAGGGATTCCTCTTGGAGTGAATTTTATGAGAAAATAGATTTGCATAAAAAATGGGCAGAAAATGAGACAAATAAGTTTACTGATGACGATTTTGAAATGATACTCCAGTTCCATAATTGTATCATACATAGATCGAGTTTAGTAGAAAATTTCTCGGATCTTAATGATTTGTTTTATTTAATCTCTTATGAGAAGAGAGACCAATTATCTCCTTTATCGTTATACTTGAACATATTGCAAATTTCACGAGAATTGAAAACAACTTACTGGATACTTACAAAGACTAATACGATTGGAAAAGAGATAAAACCTCCTTTTATTTTTGAAAAGACAGAAGAGATGATACTCTTCCACAATAGTGTATTATTGGATTATGGGTTATTCCCTACTGAACCTTTTATAGTTTTTGTTGAGGGCGGAACTGAATATGATATCATGAATGCTTATAAGAGAGGAAGAGCAGGATATGACAATTTGGGATTTGTAAACATTCAAGGAACAGGAAATTTAAGAGATACTATCAAGAATATTAGTAGTTATTTTAGAAATCGTCTTTCTTTTATTTTCTTAGATTATGATAATCATCAAAAATTTGAAGAAAGAAAAAAAATACTATTAAATCACGGTATTGACCTTGTTAAAGATGTCCACTTTTTCATTCCTGATTTTATCACAGAGAATTTCACAGTTGACCAAACACTTGACTGTTATATTAAGTGGCTAGATTTAAAAAAGTTAACTTTAAGTGCTAATGATAAAAATAAATTAATCTCCCAATTAGAATATGGTAAAGAGATTGGGATTTCAATCTCAAAGGATCTTACAAAGCAGATTAATTTTAAGGGTGAAATCCGATTTGAACATATTCTGATTAATACAACATTACAGCTTTTTAATAAGGAATTAATAGGATTTTATCCTGGTAAAATTAAAAAAGAGTATCAAAAAAAATTCTCAAAAGAGTTCAAGAGAGAATTTTGTCCTTTCCTTACTGATATTGTTATTGAATGGCCTAGGACCGATAACCGAAAGACATTTTCATTTGAGACAGCTCTATGGCCATTTTATAAAAGAACGGAAGAATATCGATTTAAATTAATGGAGATAAAATTTCAGTATTCTCCTATGAAATTTTTTTATTAAATTTTTCTTATAACTAATTGTTGAATTTGAACTAAGTTTATATACTATTATTATTATTTTTGTATTACTCCCTAACCTGAATGTTGGAAAAATAGGCATAACTCCAAATTACACGGATTTTATGACTCGGAAAAACCGAGAAATCTCTACCCTTATAAAGAAGAGGGAGCTGAACCTGATAGCGGACGGATATTTAGGTATATCGTTAGGGAGACTTATTTTCAGCTTATTTATTCTTTTTCAATGATTCTAACTTAATTTATTGTTTGAATCTCTAATATCAAAAATCATTTGTAAGAAATGAATTTAAATAAGAACTTTAAAATTTTAATTATACTAAGCAATATTAACAAAATCTCGTATGAATTAATAGAGAGACGGAAATATTTTATGAAGTGAAATCAATTTGGATAAAGAGAGAGAAGGCGACCTTTTAAAAGCGATTGAGAAATTAGGAAAAGACATAAAATTGGTTTTTATTGCATTAGGAATAACAAACTTATCATCCCCTCCTACATCACTCAATACAGGGAAATACACAGAAGAAGATTTTATGAAAGATTTAATATTATATCTTCCACAGAAATTTTCAGGATTAAAAGACAAAAAAATTGGTGCATTATGGAAAAGATTCAAAAAACTTATATATAAAGGGGGTAGATTTAACATCTTTAAAGAGTTTCCAGAATTTTGGTATAACATATATAGAAAACATTACACTCTAATTTTGAAAGAGATTCAGGATCAGATTAAGCTACTTAAACCGCAAGAAAAGCTAGGATTATATCTCTTTCTCAAAAATATGGATTTATTCCAAAATTATTCAACAAGAGAAGAATTAAATTCAACTCTTACTAAAAAGTTTTCTGAAGTTTCAGGGTCAATTCCAAATAATATTGGAGAAATTTTAGTAAGAACAGGATTATTATTTGAAAGTAGTTATATTAATACACAAAAAAAACCAAAAGGATTTAGTTACCATGTTGCAAATTATCTAATAGAATTAAATCAAATTTTAATTACTCAATTTAGAAAAGATAAGACCATTTCAGATTATATTAAAAAACTTGACCTTGGTCAGAGTAAGCAAATAATTGAAAAAATTTGCACTTTTTGTGGTAAGGATATCCCAATTGATGCAATTCGTTGTTCTGATTGTGGGAATAACGTATGAATAGATATGCAATAAAAAGGTCATTTCGGTTCCTTTTAGCACTTTTATAAGTTCTAATTTAATTTTTTATTATCTTTTTTATTAAAATAAATACCCATTCTATCAATGCCTTCTTTTTTAGGTATATTGACATCTTGTTTTTTTAAGTCTAAGGAAGATCTATACAAATCTCTGAAATAATCAACATTAGCATGTACTTTCCCTGAATCATCCATAAAAATAGTTTTTTCATCAAAATTTTTATTAATTATAGTCTGTAAATTATATCTAACATCTTGTTGAGGTATAGTCTTTCTAAAAATTCTTGATTTAACACATTCTTTAAGTCTCTGTGTACTTATTGTTAGAGGGTAGATAAGACCCCCTCTCTTTTGATGATCTAAACTGAATAAGCATATACCATCAACCCTTTCACCGATCTCTGGATTCCATTCTACCCACTTTTGAAGTTGCTTTCTTGGTCGCAAGCCATCCAATAAATAATAACTTATATCAATTGCGATTATTTTTTTTCCAGTGGTATCAATCTTATCTAATTGGGTAGCTGCCTTATCTATTAAAGTCCAAAGTTTATCATAGATGGCTTTACTTGAGATATATTTATATCCAAACATAATATTTGCTGTAGAACTATTATTCTTTAAATTCTGCTTTTTAATATTTGAGATAATCTCGAGATTATTCTTATGATCAACAAAACCTGAGATAAATCGTGATCTCCTAGATTCTAAAATCTCCATAAATTCTCTTATAACTCTAAGATGATTATCCCCGTATCTTCCTCTAAAATAAAATAGTGTCTTTACTTCAAAAAAGTAATCTTCTTTATCTTTAAATTCGATATCGGAGTTTTGGGATTCAACATGGATAGAATCATATCCAAGGATGTCCCCAATATATCTGCAAATTCTTAAAATAGATGATTTCTCTTTAGCTGGCAATTTTGAGAATTTTTTAGGACTATCTATTACGATTTTATTTATTATCTTTCTTAGTTCTCTATTCATATCATTAGATATAATGTTTTGAAAACATAAAATATTATCTTCACCACTGAATCACTTCCTAAATCTCAAATTCAATTTGATGGTCTAAGGTTTAAATATTTAAAGTAGGCTCCATCTCTTTCACGATCCTTGTTTTCTAGATAATTAATTTGCTGAATTGCTTCAAATATTCCAATATCTAAAATTGGTTGGCTATAATGGTGTTGATGATTAGTATCTTGATAAAACCTGCCATCAGGAGTTATCATACAATATGAATCCAAAATCATCTTACTACTCTCAAACACTGGATTTAATTGCTTATGTTTCTCGAGAAATGATTTGAACTGCCAAGGTTTTAAGTTGGCAAATTCTGCAAAGAATCTATCATTTATACCCTTTAAATAATGAACTTCAAATACCTTCCATCTTATGGGATTGATATATGGATGAACTCTGAGAGATCCTCATCCCAATTCAAAGGATTGATGATAAAATTTATTTTAATCGCAATCCCAAAATCTTTAATTAATTCGATTTTTTGCTTAATTAAATTGACATGGGAATAATTTTTCGATTTTAACTTTAGTGTTCGACCTAATCTATCCTCAATATAATTATTTAGAGAATCTATACTCAACCCGATTAGATCCAGCTTTCCAGAGCATTTCTTCATAAATTCTAAATTAATATCCGCTCAGTACTACTGTATGGAATGGCTACGCTACTTGTCAAATAAATATTCTCACGAATAGAAAAATTCAATTTCTTAAAGAACATGATAGTAAAACTACGTTTTCATCAGTAATCGCGAAACTACTATGTGTTAATTTTCAGCTCTGAATTCCTACTCCGTTAGTCTTAAAACTTTTAATCCTAGTTTGCTTTATGATATATTCAACATCATCAAAATTATAAGGTGGATAATTCATTACCCAACCATTATCTTGAATTAAATTTGAAAAACAACTACTTATTCCGTGATATACAAGGTTTAAATTTTCAAAATCCTTTCTTTCCAAAGGAAAAATTACATTATTTGGATTGTTGATAATCCTGACTTCCATCAATTTTTATTAATGAATACACTATTTTTAAATGTTAATTAACAACTATGCAATTCAGTTAAAATATTTTACATTATACGGTGATTTTGATTTCTTACATTCAGCTTGTATTTCTCCCAATTGATTGTAGGATTTGTAGAATAGGATAAAAAAGAAATAAAAATAATTAGATTATAATAATGGAAATTGAACCTTGTGGTAAATTTGAATGAGATAAAAAACTATGAATTTTGATTATAATGAAAAAGATAAAAATTACAAATATACAGCCATTGGTGGAGAAAAACTTAAATCTATTTATCTAGATGAAGATGTTATTAATTTTATTATAAATTTGGAGAACCTTTTTAGTAAATTCCATGAAAATGGAGATTTAGTTCAAAAAAAACATATGATTTGCCTAATGGGTTGTATTGATCGATTGAAAGCCTTATTACGTATATCAGATCAGATAGCTGAGAAATCTAGATTTATTGCGAGTTCCTTACTTTCAAAATTACCTCATAATGCGAAATTTGTAATTAAAATCCCTGTTTCTTCATCTGGAATGTTAGCTTATAATGATGATGAAATATTATTTCTTTTTGAAACGATTCTTTTCCATGGAAGAGCATTATTAGATCGGCTAACTTTTTATGTTTCAAAACAAATTTATAAACAAGATTGTGATGCATTTAATAAATTATCTAATGTGATTGAAGGAAATTCAAAAGAAGGAGAAAAAAGAAGAGAAAAAGCTCTTAAATTAATCAAAGAAACAACCCTAAATATTGAAGGATTATTAATTGATAAAAATAATCAAAAATCATTAAGATCTAGTTTAATGCACCGTCAAACAATGGGAGAGATGATTCGAAGTACATTCGTTTTGAGTTATCTTCCAAATAATAGATATTTTGTTTTTGATCATGAAATTGAGTCGAACAGTGGACTAAGCTACCCAGTAATAGGAAGTATATGGAATCTATCCAAATATCTTACTTATTTAACATTAAATTTAATTAGTGTATATTTAGAATATAAAGAAGATCTGCTCTTAGAAAAATGCAATCCTCTATGGGAAAATCCCTATGTTCATCTCAGTCAATATTTAAGTAATTCACCAACCGATCATAAAATATCTGTAGTAAAAATGAATCCATCGGGTTTTGATATAAGATCTTTTTACTGTAAACCAGAGATATTAGAAAAATTAAAAACTTTTGAATAGAGTTCTCTGAAAGGAATATTGTTATTATTTCATTCTTCCTAGAAATTTATTGATGCAAAAATACAGTATTTTGCATTAGTAATGCTTAACTTACACTAATTGTGTTAAGTTATCCTATTAAAGAAGTTATAAAATGTATGTACAATTTGTTTTTTATATTTTAAAGAAATCCATAAAGAAATCACGTTCTAATTTTTCAATATTGAGAAAAGTTTTAATTTGCTTATATTTTTTCTTTATAAAATCATGAAATTATACCTGTCCCAGCAGGAATTAAAGGAGATGTTGCAATAATCTCATACTGTTTAAGAAATCCTGATAGTTTGATTATTTCAAATGATTTGTTTAGCGAATATTATCAATACCTTCCTAAAAATTGGATAATTTATAAAAGAGTTACTGTTATTTTAGTAAAAGGAGAATTCTATCTAATTCCAGTGTGCGATCAAAAGAATCATAAAAAATTTAAAAATTAAAAATTGACAAATTTTCCGTTTTTTTAATTGTTCATTATTAGCCCAAGCAAAAGTATTAGTTTGAAAAATCCCCTAGATCAGACTCGATATTAACATCTTCAATCTTATCTGAAAGTTCTTTAATTAATTTTTTAATATATTTCTAAGATTCATTCCAGTTACGTTCGTAGAAGCCTTAAAATCTACATTAATCTTAATCTTAAGTGTTTCTGATTTTTGTCCTAACATTAAAAGCAATGTTTTTAAATTCATTAAAATTAACAATATTTTCTAAATCCTCCTCCTCAATATAGTATCTTAAAAGAAGTCTTAAGTAATTAATTGCGGATATGTTTGTAGCCTCCATTTTTAGAGAACTTTCTATAGGTGTATCAAAAGGATAGATAACATTAGCTTTAAGCCCGTCATTTTTAAGTAATTCCATGATGTCTTCCGAATACATAACATTTTTGGAGAGAATCTCAGTAATTCTAGGCATAATTTTTCTAAAGATATCTCTATCACTTAGAATTTTATGGTAAATTAAATTCTGAAAAGCAGCATCTTTCATTCTTCTTATTAAAAAAGCGTTGTCCAAACCCTCATGCTTTGCAATTTCTATTCTTTATTCCTCAGTTGCTTTTGAAATTAATCCATGTAAAATGAATTTTCATGTAGTCTATATTAATAGATTTTGGCATTATAAGTCTCGATTCTTGTTATAAGTTGAAATAGAAAGATTTAGGATTAATCTTATATGAATATTAAAATAGATTACACTTAAATTCTGAGAATAGTTAACAATTTCAAAAAGTTTTTTCCCAAAATTTTTATCAAAAATAACACCCACATTAAAAAAGAAGATATTTATCTATTCGATTTCTTATTGCTTTTTTCCCGCCTTCTAGCTTTAATATCTGTTTGATCATTTTTTCAAATCCACCCGAGGCGTCAATTATCCCCTGCTCAGTAAATCCCTCCCTATTATCAATCACTATTTGTTTTAGGAAAAATATTTGATCTGCATCTCCTAAGGTAGGAAGATTTGGATTATGAGTTGCAAAAATTATTTGTTTTTCACTTTTCATCTTTAAAATAATTTTTATTAGAATTTTTAGAGAATCAAAATCTAATTCAGCATCTGGTTGATCAACAATTAATATTTGATCTTGGACCTGGACAAGCAAATTTAGCACAGTCCCTATGATCTCACCCATACTTCCTTCTGTTAAAGGTTTGTATTGCAATCCCTTCCTTATTCTCAAGTCTAGCAAGTCAGAATACTCTATTTCGGGAATTGATAATAATTTCCGATCATACACATTTATACCAAGTCTTTTAAGATTAGATAAAATTAACTCCTTATCACTATCTTCATTGATAAGCGAAACATTTACAGACTCTTTTAATTTTTCATAAATTTTATAATTCCTATTTGGATTTATTCTAGAAAGGTTTTGATCTTCTAAGAATTCTTTAAATAGAATGTTTGGCCCTACTATTAGGATTTGGTCATCAATTCTTAAATTTTTTCCGTATTCCTTTTTAAGATAAATCTCAAAATCTAATGTGTTTTTATTCCTCACATTAATAGAATATTTTTTACCAAGCACTTTCTTTAAGTTTTTTGCCATCCTTTTTCTTTCTGTTTTTATTTCAACGTGTTTATAATGAATAGCAGAATTTATTTTAATTAACTCAATTTCAATTTTCTTTATTAGACTCCTATGTGTTCTTAACTGTTTAAGAATGTCAAAACTGTCTCTAATTTTTACTTCAAGCTTATGTTTAATATCTTCTAATTCATTAACATTACTCTGACCTAGACCACTAATTTTATCATCTAGATCCTTAATTTTCTCAGAGTATTTTGAATTCCAGAGGCTTTTAGATTTTGAAAAATTTTTTTGAAAATTTAAATTTTCTTTGATTAAATTTTCTTTTTTTGCTTCGATCTTGTTATAAAAATCATCATAATCCTTAAAGAGTTTGTTAAATGTATCTAGAAACTCCTCTGGTGAGTCAACTTTTGGAAATTCCATTTTTACAAGAGGTTTATTCAAGGTTTCAGAAATTTCTTTTATATTTTTTTCCAATTTAGTAAAGATTTCATTACCATTTTTCCACTTCTTTTTTTCATTTAAATAATCATCTAAAGTTGTAGATTTTTGCTTTTCCTGTTGTATATTTTTATTCGTTTGAAAAAAAATGATAAAATTTTGCTTATATTCGATTTTTTCTTCAATTAACGATATTGTTGTTTCATATAAATTGATAAGCTCTTTTTTTTTATTCCTAAATTCTAAAAAAAGTTTCTCTAATTCAGTACGTAATTTTTTCTTCTTGATATAATTATCCAAGAGAGAGATTGAAAAATTCTTATTTTTAGCTAACTTAGTAATTTCTTTCTGATATTTTATTTTAAAATAATCTGAAAATTGTGGTATATCATCCTTGACTTCATTAAATTGCATTTCCCCTGAAACGTTAAGTTTATAAAATCTTCTTTTAGAGAAGGAAATATTTGATTGAGATGGGGTTTTTTTTTTTTCTATTTTTTTTACATATCGCTCAATCATCCATACATTTTCATCAGTATCTTTGATAAAAAGTCTAATTTTTGCATCTTTATAAAGTGTACAAGCAAATTTATGAGATAACAGAGGGATTTCCTTTATAAAGTTTGTGGGATCAGGCTTTAACATGCACTTGATTATTTCAATGATTAAAGATTTACCACTTCCCCTTCCACCCATTAATATATTTAACCATGGATTGAAATGGAAATATTGATCTTTAAAAAATCCTTCACTTATGTTTAACCCTAGGATGTAAATATATTTTGGAGTTGATGGTTTTAAATACTTTATTCGATTTTTAGAATCATAATGTAATTGTTTTATCCCTGTAATAGTTAAATCACATAATTTTACCCAATTAATTCCTTTAAAACAATAATTATAATAATTGCACTGCAAACATAATGCTGTAATTCGTTCTAATTCTGAAATTGAATGAGCATCACTTATTTTTATAATTGCCAACTTCTTTTTAATATCCTTCAAAAACTCGGGGTAACCACAATTATCTTTACGATTTTCTAATTTAATTAAGCTGCACTCAGGATGTGGAGTTTTAGGTGTTGAAGAGGAGTTTTGATCAAATTCAAGACTTTTATTTGGGAGATTTATCAATTTTATATTTCCATTTAAGATTATTTCTTTACTATGGCCTTTATTTACTTTTACAAATCCCTTACTCATTGAAGCGTGTGGAAACAAAATTGAAATTTTATCTTTTTTTGTTTGATTAATTAATTTTAAATCTGCTTTATCTTCTATTTCGCTTGTAATATCTTCACCCACTCGATATCCATTTAAAATCTTTCTATAATTATCGATCTCTAGTAGTTTCTCAAAGATAAAATGTAAATGTATTCTATCTTTTGTTTGAATCTCTGATCCAATAAAGATTTTTGGATATAAAGCCTTATCATTAATTGAATCATATTTTTCTATAAAGTCTGTAATGTTTAAGCCATGATCTGCAACAATTACAAAATCATAATTTAAGTCTTTAAGTTTTTCTAACCATTCCAGAATGCTAATACCGTCCTCTTTCCAATCTCCCGTCATAGGAGTGTGAATATGAAAGTCACCTTGATAAAACTGTGCTCCTCCATCTTGTTCTAATATTTTTTTATAAATACCGATAAGTGTCTTCATACATTTTTCACTATATCATTTCTTCTGCTTTGATAGCTAAATTTTATTTTTTTTAAAGAAAAATTTCAATTCTAATATCCGAATTAATCCTAATCTAACTTTTTAGATTAAACCTTAATCATTCTCAGGAATTTGGAGATAGTTAGAAATTTTTGAAGTTTTTTTATTCGGTTAAATAAGAATAGTTTCTACAATTTAAAATTTAATAATCAACCCAAGGTTCTACAAATTTTTGCTCTATTATTTTTTTTTCTTCTTCAGAGAACTCAAAAATCTGATAAACTAAAACATTAATTTTTTTTTCTTTCTCAATTCTTTTATTGGTAACTTCATCGTCTTGTAGTAAGAATTCTTTAATAATATTTAAAAACTTAGAGTAATCCTCAATATTTTCTAATATATTTAAAGAGATTAAATCCTCTTTCGGTGTAGAAGAATTTGTCCAATCTGAATATTTTAGTAAGGTTTCAATACATTTAGCTATAACTTCATTTTTACATTCTATGACACCATTACCTGTAGTAGTAATATAATTATCTTGGCGTTTAATTTTTATATCTTCAGTTTCTTTGATTCTTTCAGGTAATTGTAGTTGATTAATAAGAGATGATTGCATTATTGGGATTGTTTGAAATTCTTTCCAAATTCTAACAATTTTGAGATTAATATCAATATCTTTATTTAATTCATAAATTTGTTTTACCTCTTCCGAAATCTTTTCTACTAATTTTAAATCTTTATTTAATTTAGGGATAATAATTGGAGTCCCATCAATTTGATAGCCACTGATCTGATAATAGCCACCTCTTTTTACAGCTCCAATACTCCTAAAATAGAAAGAATATGTTGAAGAATTCAATAGCCCTAAAAGAAAATATTTATTAATTTTTAATTCTTTCAAAACATCTTCATCTAATATAATAGCATATACTCCTGCTCCCCCACCTACAAATTTTAGATCATTTATATTATTTACAGTAAAATTTGGATAATTGTTCATTCCTTTAGTTAAAATAACTCCCTTTTGAAAGACTTGGGGGGTCCTAACACGAGTTAATTTATGCCAAAATGTAGTTTCCTCATATGTTTTACCTCTTGATATTGCACGTTTTGATAATTGAGTTTTTTTTTTTATTAAATAATTATAACAGTGAGAAAATTTATCTTTAATTTCGTTTAATTCAATATAATCTCTTGGTTTCTTATAATCCTTAATACCTTTATAGTAAAAAAGAATAGACTTATCGTGGGTGATTGATAGATACCTTTTAACATTTCTACCATGAATTATAGGCTTTAAAATATCTTTTTCAATTAAATACCCACTGAGGATTCCACTTTTTATTTCTTCAAGTGGTAAAAATCGCAGGAAGTTGCTCTCTTTATCTATCAATTCAGTTTTTCCAATAAAAACATCATCATTTCCAGAGATTAATCCTTGTTTTGAACCTCCTAGATCTTTAATAATTTTTACACATTTTTCAGAAATGTTCAAAAGGATTTCCGTACCTAATTTATCTTCAAATCTCCAATAAGTATTTTGATTTAAATTCCTCTGATTAATTTTTAGGCTTATTATTTCTGGTACTTCTTTCCCTATTCGTAATAAATTAAGAGGATCTGAAACTTCTTCGATTAAATAATTATAAAATATCTCATTATTCAATCGTATATCTTTATTGGCACATTTTTCTAAAATTATTATCGCAACATAATTAGTGGCTTCATCAAACTGCTTGAATTTTTGAAAATCTGTTATTTCTAGAATTTTTGTATTTTCTAGAATTTCTTTTTTAATACCTTCGCCCGATTTTTTTGTGAAATACTGATCAGAAATAATATAACCTAATTTTCCTTTCTCTTTTAGAAGGTCTATGGCTAATTTTTGAAACATGATATATAAATCTGTTCTCCCAATTGCAACACTGGGAAAGTTTTCTTTGTATTTAGTAAAAAGATTATCTGGAATACTTTTAACTGATAGATATGGAGGATTACCTACAATGTATTTATATTTTAAACTTTTTATTTTTGAAATTAACGCTTGTTCATCTGTAAAAAACTGAATTTTTGTAGGAGTAAGCAAAAATCTTTCTAAATTATTAGTACCACTTGGTTTTCTCTTCAATAAAGAATCGGTGTGAAAAATATTCACTCTAGGTAAATTAAATGAAGAATCTTTTTGAGCTATTGATATTAAATCTAAAAGCTGAAAAAGGATATTCATTTCTGCAATATGACAAGCAAATGGATTAATATCCCATCCAAAAATGTTTTTAATAATCTCTTCGACTAGAGTTTTAGCTTCCTTAGGTTGTATCTCATCTATTGAATTTTTTCCTAAAAATCTCATATATTCCTTAATTAATCTCTTAACAGCACCAATTAAAAAACCACCACTTCCACAAGCGGGATCTAATAGTTTACCTTGCCTAATTTCTGAACCAGAATAATTGATTCTATCAAGAATGTATTCTATAATCGGTTCTGGAGTATAAAATTCTCCTAATTCTTTTCTTTCAGCTGAAGGTAAATAATTTTCGTATAATCTACCCAAAATGTCTCTATTTACATCTGTAAAATCATATTGATTAAGAATCCACAAAATCCTATTTAAAATAAAATCTAATTCACCGTTTCCCAGGATTAACCAATCAAGCATTCCTGGTTCATAAAAATGTTTATAATAAGATTGAGCATTATTAAAAGCAAAATCGAGTACTCCCTTATACTTTCTATCTGTATCTTGGATATAATCTCTTAGAAATTCAATACCTCCATTCGATATTTGATTTTTAATTATTCCTTTATCTTCTAAAATTCGTACAAATAATAATTTATTAAGTAAAATGTATATTGATTCTTTACAAAAGTAGGTAATATTTTTTTCAAAATCTTCTGAACTTCGATAGGAATATATTGCCCATGCATTAAATCCAAAATCGCGATAAGCTTTGTAATCATCATTAAGATGATGAAGAGATTGTTGTAATAAATTAATATCATTTTTCTCTGAAGAATTTTTTATCTTAAGTTCAATTTCTTCTCTTTTTCTTATATATTCTTTATTTTTTCTATAGTATAAATTAAATGCTCTTAATGTATATTCCATTAATATTAAATTAATTATTCTATCTAATTGAAATATTAAATGTTCAAATCCCTTTTTATCGTTAATATTCACTTTATGAAAATTTATTTTGAAATCATTATAGTTTGTATCATCATAAACAATCTCTCTCCTTAATTTATGAAATGTTAAGAGATTTTGTAGGTAATCTCCATGTATAATTTCTTCATAAGTCTTATTATTTTTCAAGTGGCTTAATAAAGATTTTAAATTTAAATCTACTCTTAGGTTATATTTTTTCATTTCACTATCAAATTCCCAAACCCAAAAATTTGAAATGTTTGTTCCAACTAGATAATAGGTTGATGATTGAGCATACCCATCTAATTGTTTCTTTATTTTATCTTTATTTGATTTATCTAATGCTTTTGTTTCAATAATTATGAAAGGATTCTTTTCAATATTATAAATTATAATATCTTTTCTATCTTGCTCAATCCTAAATTCATCATCATTATAACCCCATAATTCCTTTATGATAATATTTGCTAACTTATATCGAGAACCCATCTCTGAGTCATCTGGATTAACACTTGTATGGAGCTTTATTAATTTTTTTAGTATTTCAATTGCAACTTTATTATTAGATTTAGGCATTAAGATTCAAAGAGCAGTGTATTTTTATATTTTTAGAGAGATATCCTTTAAAATTATATAAGGCTTACAGTTTATTATTTTTTATTAGCTTATAAATAAAAAAGTGTAGAATTCAGAATAATCATAAATTAAGGTTTTCAAAAATAAAAATTTATAAAATAATTGTAAACTATCATTCTTCTAATACTATAGGTTTAATACTAAAAAAGTTCTATTATTTTTTGCTTTTCTATTATTTTTTTCTTATATTTGTATAGAATACTCAAAATTATAAATTATTTTATTTCTTTAAATGTTAATTTTTCTGATAATTCGATTATCTCCAGCTAGAAATTCTCCCAACCTTGGGAATTAATTGATTAGAATTATATATCTCTTTAATTATATGTAACATATCAAAGACATGAATTTAAACTCCGAGATTTAGGAGGAAATTGGGGCATAAATCCAATTCAGTTTGTGAAAATCCCCTTTTTTCTTTATAAGTATCTGCAATAAAAAATATAAAATATTAAAATAATTCGAGAGAACCAGAATAAAAATAAGAAGAGGTAAAAATCATAGAGAATGAATCAGATCTAGATGAAAAGAGAAATAATATAAATCAAACCCAGAATTTGGCAATTGTAGTAATTTACAGGCATGGATATCTCACGGTTATGATACTCGTATTTTGCATCGCTCTTTTGCTTTTCCTCTTCTTAAAAAATTAACAAAATTAGGTGACTCTAAAGCTAAAAAAGTGTATAAAAATGAAATCGTATATCGTTTTCTAACTGGGAATCTCAATATTATAATCTTTCTACTAGATGGACATTATCTAAAGGAGCTGACGGGAGAAGAATTACAAGTACTCTTTACTGATTTTGATTTTAATAAAATACTAAATGAAGACTACAAAAAATTTCTTCCCCTTTTAACAAAGTTAGGAGGTTTAAAAAGCTCGATTCCAAGGCAAATATTAAAAATACAAGTAGAAAAATTATTCCTGAAAGATAATTTCCAAGAAATTAAATATTTAATCAAAAATAATTATTTGAAGGTATTCTCTGAAGAAGAACTTGATGTAATGATAGAAAAGTTCGATTTCACAATATTTACCAAGGAAGACGCTCGGAATTCATTTCCACTCTTGAAAACATTGGCAGATACAGGGAATAGAAGAGCGAAAGAAAAATTTTTAGTTGAGTTCGGTAATAAAATGAGCAATTTAAAAAATTATGGCATTGGACCAAGGGTAAAAAACAAATTAAACAACATCGGTATAATAAAAATTGAAGATCTTGCCCGTACTCGAGTATGTCATTTAATTAATGCAGGAATTGGAAAATCTACGGCTAATAAAATAGTTAGAACTGCAAGAGAAGCAAATTTGGGTATGCACGGCTTTTATAAAAGGTACGGATTAAATCATCCTATAGCAAAAAAATACGTATTACAAGGAGTTGATTTCCACGATTCTATAATTTTAGAGAAGATCCAAGAAAACATAAAGAGGGAAAGGGGGGTTTCTAAATGGTTTAGAGAATTACACGACTTCAACCAATTTGTAGACAACTATGAAGATTATAATCATAATAATGATAAAATAAAGATGGAGTATCTGGATATGTACGGTATTCTTTATAAAATCGATAAGAATGGCAAGGTTGTTTTAATTTGGCTTGGTTATAAGGGTCTGGAGGAAAACGTGTTAGGAAGGATACCGTATAATTTAATGGAATTATCTCATCTGAAGTATCTTTGTTTAATCTGTGATGTTCAAGGATTTGAAACACTACCTAAAACAATTAAGAGTAATGAAAATTTTGAAGTAAAGACAAATCCTATATACGAGGGAAGCGAGGGAAACGAATCCAGTATTAAGGGTTATAAAATTACAATTATTAGGAAGAGAATACTTGATGGATATAATAGTGAGATGGACTTTTTAATTGAAGAAGCATTCAAGAGATATTCATAAACTATTACAAAAACTATTACAAAAACTCTGAAGGAAAAATTGACGCTTATATTGAAGTTTTTGAACAAATCTTTCAAGAAAAATATACAAATCTAGAAATAGAGGAGAATACTAGAGAGCTAGTTTCTAGGGGAATTTTGAGACCATTTAACTTTCATTCATACTTAGATTTAACCAAAACATTTATAACTACACTGGACTATAAGTTATTTAAAGATAAAAAATATAATCGAGATTAAGTTATGGAGAAGTCCAAACTAAAAGTTACTGAAGATAGACAAGAGAATAATTTTTATTTGGAAACAGAACATAAAATTTATTTCCAAGATGCAATCAATTTAAAAAAACTAGACAACAAATCTGTGCATTTAGTCGTCACATCTCCACCATATTGGAAAATAAAAGACTATGGAAATAAGGAACAAATTGGTTATAACGACTCTTTAAATGATTATTTTATTAAATTAAATAGAATTTGGAGAGATTGTATAAGAGTTTTACATTCTGGATGCAAGTTATGTATTAATATTGGGGATCAATTTTTAAGAGCAATAAAAAATAAAAGAGTATATCAAATTGTTCCATTGCACTCGCTATTAATTAATGAAATTTTAAGAGATTTTCGGGATGAGGTAGTTTATCTTGGTTCAATAAACTGGAATAAAGTCTCTACTTCAAATACTTCAGGTGGAGGACATATTATGGGATCTATTTTTTATCCCCGAAATGGTTATTTTTTTATTAACCGGGAATATATTGCAATTTTTAGAAAATTAGGAAAGGATCCAAGACCTGATCCCGAGTTTAAAATTAAATCTTATATTCCTATTGAAGAATGGAGATATTTATTTAAAGATTCATGGAATTTTCCCGGGATAAATCAAGAAGAGCATGATGCTATGTTTCCAGAAGAATTACCCCGAAGGTTAATTAAAATGTATTCTTTTTATGGGGATACAATTTTAGATCCGTTTCTCGGGTCAGGTACTACGAGTAAAATTGCTGTTGAAATGGGAAGAAATAGTATCGGTTTCGAAATTGGATTCAACCGGGATAATTGGAAGAATATTATTAAAAAAAAAATAGAATCAGGATCAAAAAAATATCCTGCTAAAATTTCTTATTTTTAATTTTTTATATATCTACTGTATCTCCTTCTTCCTCAAAATCTTCATCAGTTTGTTCTTTGAAATCAAATTTCTCTTCTGTAAGTTCTAATTTTTCTTCTTCATTATTCCGATAATAAGCAATATTTACTAAAACTTTTCGTTGTTCAATTTCATGCCTTCGGGAATCTAAAGAACGTATATATTCCCTGAGTTCTTCTTTATTCTCGATTAGATAATAGCCATAATATGTATGAGATCCAATTGGTAAACTATATATTCCTATTGTCTCTAAAATAAGTCTTCTAATATTAACATTTGAACTTCCAGGATCAACTCCAATCATTTTTGCTAAAATAGGAGATCTAATTCCATTTTTTTTACCAATATGTTTTAAAATAATATCTCTTATCTTCTCATGTTCAGACATTTTTTTCCCTAAATTTTTGATTTAATCAAAAGTTTGAATTACTATTTAAAAGAAAGAAATAGTTGTTTATATCATTTCCGCTACTTTTTCTAGAATATTTAATTTAGCTTTAATAGATAATAGGTTTAAGACAAGGAGACAACATAATCATTATTGAAAATCAGTTTCAAAAATAAGGGGTTTTATGATTCATTTGAAGAATATTTCTTAAGATTAACAAATGTATGGAAGGAATGTTACCGTGTTCTTGAACCACAATGTCGATTAACAATTAATGTCGGAGACCAATATCTTAGAAAGTCGCAATATGGAAGATATCGCATCTTACCTATATTTAGTCGGATTATTAATGAT
>SDBT01007577.1_pt1 | contig 17835 bp, 12 predicted proteins | sample 2277101 | NCBI WGS metagenome assembly SDBT01 (sample SAMN10404973, study PRJNA504765) | marine sediment metagenome | isolation source: marine sediment core GS10_PC15, 103 cmbsf | place: Arctic Ocean: Southern Knipovich Ridge | collected 2010 | reverse complement strand
CATGGGCGCGACCCCGACGAGCGGCATCGCAGCGAGCACGCTCAGCAAGCTTCGCCAGGAAGTTCTCGGCGAGGCGGACTACCGCGTTCGCGTTCACGAGCCGTACCAGATGCTCGGCATGGTAGACGAGAAACTTCTCGACGAGCTGGAAATCGACGTGGTCGGACTCATTGGGCGACGCACCGCGTTCGGCTTTGAAATTGCCGATTGGAAGCCGTTCGAAATGTTCGACGGCACGAAGGTCGAAGTGCCCGGAAACTTCAATTACACCGTCGATGAAAAAGGCGATTTGCTGCTGCATCCCCAGGGCGACCTTTCCACCCCGCCCAGCGCGCGAATGCCGAAGGGCGGATACTACTTCGACGCGATCATTCGCCAGGAGCCCATCGACGAGGACAAGCTAGACCCGGCCGACAATTGCGAAGAGTTCGCGCTGCTGAGTGACGAGCAGATTCAGGGCATCGCCGGCCGAGCCAAGGCACTGGCCGATTCTACCGATCGAGGAATAGTGATGTGTCTTCCCGGCACGGCCATCGGCGACATTGCCCACGTTCCGGGCGTGGGCCTCAAGCACCCCAAGGGCATCCGCGACGTCGAAGAATGGTACGTTTCGACCCTTGCCAGGCCGGATTATCTTCACGAAGTCTTCAGCCGCCAGACCGAGATCGCCGTGCAGAACGTCGAACGGCTGGGCCGGGCCGTCGGCGACATGGTGCAGGTGGCGTTCGTCTGCGGGACCGACTTCGGCACGCAGCGCGGCCCGATGATTTCACCGCAGATGTACTGCGATCTGTACGCCCCCTACCACAAACGCATCAACGACGCCGTTCACGAGCACACCAACTGGAAAACTTTCAAGCATTCGTGCGGCGGAATCTACCCGCTGATTCCGCATCTGATCGAAGCTGGGTTCGACATTCTCAACCCCGTCCAGTGCTCGGCCGATGGCATGGACCCGCGCACGCTGAAGAAGGAATTCGGCGACGACTTGGTATTCTGGGGCGGCGGAGTCGATACGCAAAAAACGCTGCCGTTCGGCACGCCCGACGAAGTGTACGCCGAAGTCCGCGAACGGATCGAAATTTTTAACGATGGCGGCGGCTTCGTGTTCAATACAATTCACAATATTCAGGCCAAAACCCCGGTCGAAAATCTGCTGGCAATGTTCCGCGCGATCAAAGACAGCCGGTAGTTTCCGATTTAGAGCATTTTTCACAATTCTTGTCGCGGCAGTGCGTAGCGAAATGCCTTGAAGCAAGGATGGCGAAGTGCAAACCGGGAAGCTAGAATTTCCAAACGCCTCTGCTGCGACGAACGGTAGGGACGAAAGGAGACATGTTCAGTTCCACCGAGAAAAAGTGGCGTCTGTTCCGAGCGTGGGCATCGCGGCATCCGATCTGGTGCGCGTGGCAGGTGACGTACCGCTGCAACTATCGCTGCCGGTTCTGTCACTATTGGCACGATCCGCTGGGCGAACAGGACGAGCCGACGCTGGAAGACTATGAACTGGGCGCGCGCAAGCTTGCGTCGTACGGCACGCTGCTGGTCTCGCTGGCTGGCGGCGAGCCAATGCTGCGAACCGACCTGCCGCAAATCGTCCGGGCGATCGGCAAGTATCACTTCCCGTTCGTGACGACCAACGGCTGGTTTATGACCGAAAAGACCGCCGACGATTTGATGCGCGCCGGCGTGTGGGGCGTGTCGGTAAGCATCGACTACGCGGACCCGGCCCGCCACGACGAGCGACGCGGCATGGACGGAGCGTGGGCCCAGGCTTGGCGAGCCGTCGAACTGCTGTCGGCCACACGGGTGCATCGCCACCAGCGGGTCAACGTCATCGCTGTGCTGATGAACGACAATATCGACGACATGGAGGCCCTGATAAAGATGGCCGCCGAGCGAAACGCCTACTTCATGGTGCAGCCGTACGGGTACCGCAAGACAGGCTCGCACGCCTACGCCCACAACGACGGGCCCGTCTCGCCGCGTCTGATGGAACTGCGTCAGCGTTGGCCCAATTTCCTGTCCAACCCGACGTACATCGAGCGGTTCGACACGTTTCTGCATGGCGGGGTGGCAGGCTGCCGGGCAGGGCGCGCATTTTTCAATATCGATTCTACGGGCGACATCGCCATCTGCGTCGAGCGTAAAGGCCAGCCGGTCGCGAACCTGTATCGCGACAGCTCACAGATCATCCATCGTCGGCTGCGGAAGGCATCGCGGCCAAACCCATGTCAGGACTGCTGGTACAATTGTCGCGGCGAAGTTGAAAGCCTCTACAACGTCCGCGGGCTCGTAAAGTCGCTGCCCACGCTGTTCAACGATGCCGGCGCCCCAAAACCATCAAGTGCTCCTTAAACCCGCCACGAAAAATTGGGAATACCTAAACCCGCCAGCCATTCACGAAGTATAATCTTAGGCGTAACCGGTCCAACGGAGACTTTCGTGAACGAAATCGTGCAGCCGCCCCACTTGGAAATGTGGCCCCGCAAGGCGTTCTTCAAACGCATGCTGTGGTCGGCGGCCGGCGCCTGCGCGCTGGGCGGGCTATACGCGGGCAAATTCGGGCGCGACTGGGTACGGATCGAGCGGCGCGAAATGCCCCTGCCGAACCTCGGCGGCGCGCTGGCTGGCAAGACACTGGCGCATATCTCGGACCTGCATTCGAGCCCGATCGTTCTGGAGCGATACCTCAGCCAGTGCGTTCGGCTGGTGAATTCGCTTGAGGTCGATTTCGTAGCTATCACGGGCGACTTCATCACCGGTGCGTGGCGCCACGCGCGGCGAGTGTCGAAGATCCTCGGCCGGCTGCGACCCAACATCGCAACACTTGCATGCCTGGGCAATCACGACTACGGCGTGCTGAACCCCAGCGGCCTGGGCAAGCTCAAGGGCCTGAGCTTCTACCTAGCCGAGCAACTTACCCGCGCGGACGTATTCGTGATGATGAATGAATCGCGGACATTCAGCATCGACGGCGCGACGATCCAGTTCGTCGGCCTGGAAGATTACTGGACAGACCACTTCGACCCGCCGGCCGCGTTCGAAATGACCCGGCCGCACCACCCGGTGATCGCACTGTGTCACAACCCCGACGCCGCCCACACGCTCGCCCGCTGCGGCGCCGACTGGGTGCTAGCCGGGCACACGCATGGGTTCGACCGCGCCACCAGCCGGGTGCGCAAGTGGGTGATACCGGCCAAGCACAAGGAATTCTGCGCCGGTCATTACGATCTGCCGGGCGGCAAGAGCCTGTACGTCAATCGCGGGATGAGCTACGGGCGACGAGTCCGGCTGAACACCAGGCCGGAAATCACGCTGTTCACCTTCACCGACGCCGAAGCTATCGATTCTACCGGAGCTATCAAAGCTATCGATTCAACCGATTCTATCGGTATCTGATCTCGGCCGGGGGCTGCTCGACCAGGCCACTTGGGTTCGAGACATGTACCTGGAGATTCGTTAAGTACGGATCGTAGGCGTAATCAAAGTTCGGAATCCCGCCGAAATAGCCCGAGACGAATACATCGCCTCCCAGGCCGGTCCACCCAGGCTGCCGGCCGGGGCCGGGGCGATGCGAGTCGTAGTATTGCGACACGCTGGGGTTCGTCCACGCATTGCCCACGAAGACCTGTGGCTCGTCAGTGCGGAAATCCCAATTCGTCCACTCGCCAGCCTGGTTCGCCGTCGCCAGCGGCGAGATGCCGATAATCTGATCCGGCCGACCGTCGCCGTCCGTGTCCGCGTAGGCCACGTAATGAAACGCTCCATACTGGCCGGCTTCGGGGTGCGACATCGCCACGGAAATATTACGTTCGCCCTTGCCCGCAGGCAGCGGCCAGACCTGCACGCGGTGCGGCAGCGTGCGAGCCTCGCGAATTACCCTTGACGAGCCCAGCATTTTGGCATCTCCGGCTGCGTGCGTGTAGAACCCGATCTTGCCGATCTCGGCCGGCACGTTGGGCCGGTCGGCCGGGCCGATCGCCTTTAGCTGAATGCGATACAGTTCGAGCGCCTTGGCGGTCGCCTTGCGGTGTTCGCCAGCGGCGGCCAGCGATTCGGCAGCGGCTGCCTTGCCAGCGTCGTCGGTAGCGGCGGACAGTTGGCGCTTGGCGGCGGCGACTGCATGATCCTGACGGGCGAGTTGCTTCTCCATCGCCCCCACAACCTTTCGCAGCCGGGCGTGTTCTGTCCGCAGCACGTCAGCCATTGGGGCATGCGGCCTGGCTACCGGCCGAGCGATCCACGCCTTGCCGTCCCACATCAGTTCATTCTTGACGGTCCGCCCCGAGCGATACTCGGTGACCGGGTACGGCCCGGTGGAGATCAGCCGATGACCCTCTCCGTAGCCCTCGTAGCGGGCAATACGCACCACACGACGAAGATTCTTGCGATTGGTTGGCACCTCGTTCAGGTCGCGAACCAACCCGTTGGCGTACGTCGCCTGGAAGTAGACTTCCCACGCCGGACCGGGCGGAGTCTGCCCCGCACCCTGCGCAGCCCAGAACAATGCCACCGCACCTGCCGCGGCCGCCATTTTGTATAGTCTCGAAGTATGCATAGTCCTCACCTGTTGGCCTTATCGGACATCCCCACTGCAATACTACGCAAAAACCGACAGAACTGGCGGATTGACGGTTGCCAAGTACCGCATAAGTGGTTAACATCTTCACTAATCCAGCCATGAAGCAGATCATGAACGCCAAGCAGGTCGACGCAGCACTGGACCGCCTCTACCAGGCCGTGCTCTCTGCATTGCCCCCCCGAACCCGCATCGCCGTAGTTGGCATTCGCACGCGCGGCGAGACTATTGCCGATCGCCTGCTGGCCAAGCTACGCAAGGACACCAAGCGGAAAATTTCGCGCGGCGTGCTCGACATCACCTTCTACCGGGACGACCTGTCGCGGCAGCGAGGCGCGCCGCTGGTGCGGGCAACGGAGATCGACTTCGACATGGACGACACCTGGCTGCTGCTGGTGGACGACGTGCTGCATACCGGGCGATCCGTCCGGGCGGCGCTGGACGCACTGCACGATTTCGGCCGGCCCAAAGTGATCCGGCTGGCAACTCTCATCGATCGCGGAGGACGCGAATTGCCCATCGCCGCAGATTTCGTCGGCGACCGCGTCCTGGCTGAGGATAACCAACGAGTTCAAGTCAGACTGAAAGAGAACGATGGCAAAGAAGGCGTCTACATCGTCAGGAAGACGTAAAGACGAACCGGCTGTATCGCGGCCGGACAGTGCGGGGGATTCCCATTTCATTTGGACGCGAAAGGACCTGCTGGGCCTGGACGATCTGTCGGCCGAGGAGATTGTGCACATCCTCGACACGGCCGAGGGCTTCCGCGAGGTTTCCACGCGATCCATTCGAAAGGTGCCCACGCTGCGCGGCAAGGTGGTGGCGCTGCTGTTCTTCGAAGACTCCACACGAACGCGGATGAGCTTCGAGCTGGCGGCGTCGCGGATGTCGGCCGACACGATCCTGTTCACAGCAAAGGGCTCGTCGGTCACCAAGGGCGAAACCACGCTCGATACGGTCCGCAACATCGAGGCGATGGGCGTGGACGTGTTCGTGATCCGACACGAGCAGTCGGGCGCGCCGCACGTCCTGGCCGACAAAATCAAGGGCAGCATCGTCAACGCAGGCGATGGCCAGCACGAACACCCCACCCAGGCGCTGCTGGATATCTTCACCATTCGCCAGCGGCTGGGGCGGCTGGACGGCCTGAAAGTCGCAATCGTGGGCGACATCGCACACTCGCGCGTCGCGCGCAGCAACATACTAGGCCTGCGGAAACTCGGCGCCGAAGTCATAGTCGTCGGCCCGCCGACGCTCGTGCCCGCGGCGATCGAAGCGATGGGCTGCGAGATCAGCCACAGCCTGGACGACGTGCTGGGCGAGGTGGACGTGATCAACATGCTGCGAATCCAGTTCGAGCGATTCGCCACGAACCTGTTCCCCTCGGTCCGCGAGTACAGCGGGATCTACGGCCTGAACGCCGAGCGCCTCAAACGCTGCAAGAAGGACGTGCTGGTGATGCACCCCGGGCCGATCAATCGCGGCATGGAACTGACCAGCGAGGTCGCCGACGGGCCGAACAGTTGCATCCTTCAGCAGGTAACCAACGGCCTGGCCGTGCGAATGGCCGTGCTGTACCTCGTCAGCCAGGGAAGCGAATAAACACTAACCGGATAACCGAACAGCAACGCAAATGAACGATATTCTGATCACAAACGGACGCGTGATAGACCCGGCTAGCGGGCTGGACGAAGTGTGTGACCTGGCGATCAAGGACGGCTTTGTGGCCGGGATCGCGCCGGTCGGCAAGATTCGCGGCAAAGCTACCCGGACCGTCGATGCGACGGGCAAGATCGTCTCGCCGGGTCTGATCGACCTGCACGCCCACTGTCGCGAGCCCGGCCACGAGGAAGAAGAAACCATCGCCACCGCAGCCGCGGCCGCCGTCGCGGGCGGGTTCAGCACCATCTGCGCCATGCCCAACACCCACCCGCCGATGGATAACGAGACGGCCGTGCTGTATGTGCTGCAGCGAGCGGCCCGCGCGGGCCTGGCCAGGGTTCTACCGGTCGGCTGTCTTACCAAAGGCCGCGAGGGCGCCGAACTGGCCGAGATGGGAATGATGTCCGAGGTGGGCGCGGTCGCATTCACCGACGACGGCGATGGCATTGGTTCGACGTTAGTGATGCAGCGAGCCCTGCAATACGCCAGCATGATCGACGTGCCGATCCTCCAGCATTGCCAAGACCCCGACCTGGGCGGCGGGGTGATGAACTCCGGCGCGGTCGCGGTTCGGCTGGGGCTGGCTGGACTGGCCGCCAGCGGCGAGGAAATCATGCTTCGCCGCGATCTCGAACTGGTCAAGCGGACCGGAGCACGATACCACGTAATGCACGTATCGAGCGCGGGCAGCGTACAGTTGATCCGCCAGGCCAAGGCAGAGGGACTGGCCATCACGGCCGAGGTCGCCCCCCACCACCTGCTGCTGACCGACGCAGCCTGCATGAATTTCGATCCGAATTACAAGATGAACCCCCCGCTGAGGTCGAGCGAAGACGTGGAAGCCCTGCGGGTCGGCGTGGCCGACGGGACTATCGATTGCCTGGCGACCGACCACGCACCGCACGCCAAGGAAGAAAAGGATCTGGAGTTCGCGCTGGCGCCGTTCGGCATCATCTCGCTGGATTGTGCGCTGGGGCTGTACGCCAAGGCGCTGATCGACACCGGCTGCGTCGGCTGGCCGCAACTGATCGCGGCACTGACGATAAACCCTGCCCGCGTTATCGACCGCCCGCTTGGTACGATCGCACCAGACAGCGTGGCCGACGTGACGATCATCGATCCGAAAAAACGTTGGACCGTCCGGGTGGACTCGTTCGCATCCAAGGCCCGCAACTGCCCGTACGACGGCTGGAAGCTCAAGGGCCGAGTCGAAATGACCATCGTCGGCGGACGGATCAAGTTCGAGCGATAACCTGCTTTACTGCTGCTTGATGGCCTTGTCGGCGATGTCTTTGCGGTAGTAGCAATCCTGCCAGTGGATTTTCTCGACGGCCTGGTAGGCAAGCTTTTTGGCGTCGGCAATCGTGTCGCCCAGTGCAGTAACGCCCAGCACCCGCCCGCCGTTGTTGACCAGCTTGCTGCCCATCATGGTCGTGCCCGCGTGGAACACCTTCACGTCGCCAATCGCCTCTGCGTCGGCGATGCCTGTAATCTCGTGGCCTTTTTCGTAGTTGCCGGGGTAACCGCCAGAAGACATCACCACGCAGACCGACGCGCGCGGGTCGAATGACAGATCAGTCACGCCATCGAGCTTGTGCTCGGCGACGGCGACCATCGCAGCCAGCAGATCGCCCTGGAGTCGCATCATCAGCGGCTGGCATTCGGGATCGCCGAAACGGCAGTTGAATTCGATGACCTTTGGCCCGGCCGGCGTTAGCATCAGCCCGGCGTAGAGCAGGCCTTCGTATCGGCCAAAGTCGCGCCGCATCGCATCGACGATCGGTACGAGCACTTCGCGTTCGACGCGGGCCATCATCGCTTCGTCCATAACGGGCACGGGGCTGTAGGCGCCCATGCCGCCGGTGTTCGGGCCGGTGTCGCCCTCGCCGATTGGCTTGTGGTCCTGGAGTGCCGGGAATGGGTAGATCGTCTTGCCGTCGCACAGGGCAAGCACGGTTGCTTCGGGGCCGACGAGCATCTCTTCGATGAGCACCGTGTTGCCGGCGTCGCCGAATATTTTCTCTTCCATCATCTGTTCGAGCGGCTTGACGGCCTGGTAAGGCTCGGGGCAGACGACCACGCCTTTGCCCTTGGCCAGCCCGGTCGCCTTGACGACCACGCCGTACTCGCGCGAAAGGACATAATCTTTGGCGGCCTGAATATCGGTGAAGACCCGTCCCTCTGCGGTCGGCACGGAGACGGACCGCATAATTTCCTTGGCGTAGGCCTTGTCAGATTCGATCCGCGCGCCCTTGGCGCCTGGGCCGAAACAGAGCATCCCAGCCTGCCGCACAGCATCGCCCAGACCCATCGCAAGCGGATCTTCCGGGCCGATCACGACCAGATCGATAGCGTTTTCTTTGGCGAATTTCAACTGTCCGTCGACGTCATCGCCGGCGATATCGACGCATTCGGCGCACTCGGCGATACCGGGCGAGCCCGGCGCGGCGTACAGTTTGTCGCATAGCGGCGACTGTGCCATTTTCCACGCCAGAGCGTGTTCCCGTCCGCCCCCGCCGACCAGCAGAACCTTCATTGCGTATCCTTTCGTCTCGAATGAATCCGATCCAGACGTGGGAGTCTAGCCGAATTCATCGCCGGAGGAAAGGCAGTAGCTCCGCCAAGCCGGTCTCGGATCATTCGTACTCCACGTGCAACTGGGCTCGGGCGCTGAGATTGTTCGTTTGATACGACTCGGCCACCCGCTGGCCCGTTCCGGTGATGATAAACACCATCGCATTGCCGCTTGACCAGCCACCCCTGTCCACGACTTCCTGGACCACGGCCGCGAGGTCAGGCGTCTGCTGGGCAGGCCCGGCGCTTCCGGACGTCCACGACGATGGATTCCATGACACCGACGCGCTGCTCCTTGTTCGCGAGCTCATGTTGTAATCACCAAAGAACGGGAACGTTGGCGCATTATCGATATCCTCAGTCTGGATAGTCAGGGAAGTCGCAACCGAGTCCGTTTCGTCAGCCGTGAACTGGATGTACGCGTTGGTGATCGTAGCGCCTTGAGGAATTGTCAGGCCGGTAAAGCGGAGCCCGATTGTCTGGGGCGATGAACTCGATCCGTCCAAAGTCATGTCCAGATCGCTGCTGGTCATGGACATCACCCCATCCGCACTCTCCTCGCCATCGTCCTGAGTGCTGGCGATCAAGATGTCGATCGTCCAGCCGATTACTGGCACGACATACGTCGCCGTGACTGTCACATTTGACGATGGCATGGTGACGGTGGTGTTCGCGTCGTTGGCGTCGGCCAGATGGCTTGTGTCGCCGGTCCATTGGCTGAACACCTGCCCTGGCGGCGCTGCGGCGGCCAAAATCCCTACAACAGTGCCCGGATTATAGCTCCCGTCGCCATTGCCGCCGTTGACTGTAAGATCGTACTGAATCGGCCCGGCTGTCGGGTCGGAAATACCCCTCGCATTATTGCCCATTTGCGAGCGAATTCGCGACATGTCGACCGTGTTCACTCGACCGTCACGGGTAATGTCGCATCGCACCTCACGCGCAATGCTGGCATCGATCAGCTTCGTTCGGACGCCACGAATGGAGGAATAATCCGCTACGTTGACGCGTAGATCGCCGGAAGCATCGCCCATCAGCACCGTGACAATTAGATTCGCATCGCCAGCCAGTGCATTGCCCGCCAGGTCCGTCACGCCGCTGACTTGCACAGCGTAGCGAGCGTAATCGGGCAGGGCCGGGCTGAACGTAATCTCGCCTCGAGTATTGTCACCCTCGTCGGCCTGGAAAGTTATTGCCGTGCCCGCCAGGTCCACCGCAACGTCGCCGGGAGCAAGACCGCCAACTTCCACCGCTCCGCCATCGAAACTGAGCGGATCGACCATCTCGGAGAATTGCAGCACCAGCTTGCTGACACCGCCGGCTCGCGGTTCACTGGGCGCGCCGTCGGTTGGGTCGTCTGTGATTTCCAGCAGCACTTCGCCCACGCCCCGGCCGTGCTGGCTGGCCGAGTACCATGCGTCGATTGTCGGCGGGGCTTCATCCACCGGTACGCTGGATTTGCCGCTTGCGGTCGTTGCCGAGCCAGCGCTGAATATATCCACCCCACCCACGCTCAGCGTCGTCGCGGCGGCAACAAGATAACTCACCTCGCCTGGAACGCTGCGGTCGAGGTAGATCATTTGTGCGTCGGACTGGACGTCCTGATAGGTCCACGGACCGCCGGCCTTGTTGAACAAAACCAGGTCGTCGTTCAGTTCGAAGCCAGCCAGGTCGTTCCCATCGATCCGCGTGACGATCGGCGTGTAAATACCGAGTCGGCTGCTCTCGGGATACATCAGCGTTACGAACAGGCCTCGCTCGGAATTCTGTGTCGCCTCGACGTATGGGATGATTTTAGCATCGCCAGGATCGTCATTTTGGCGCGTGACGACCTTCATGGTCGGGTTTTGCGGCGCGGCGAACATCACCTGAAGCTCGGCCTCCCGGCCTTGGTAATTCCCGCCATCGTAATAGTTGTCTCCGGATTCATTGATTCGGAACGTTCCGTCGTTGCTCAGGGCCACGCTGTGCCAATTCGCCGTGTGCAGCAGCCAGGCGTAATCGTGGTTGCCGGGCGTGGAACTCTGAACGTCGTCGACCATGACGAAGTAACCCTGGCGGTTCGCCTTGCGGATGAACATCACGTGCCGCAGCGAGCGGTCCACCATGTTGCCGCCGTTATCGAAGGCCAATTTGGTGTTGGCCAGTGCGTAGTCTCCAATATTGGCATCGTGATGGAAGTCGTCCACCGTACCGTCGCGTTTCATTCGCCCGTTGCCGTTGAAGTGGTCCTTAACCTGGCCCACGTCGTCTATGAGAACCACGCTGTGGGATGCATCCTCGCGAGACCAGTACTTCTCATTGTTGTCGGTCACCAGGTGCCCGCCGTAAGCGTTCATGACGAAGCTGCCCTGGTCGACGTGGCCGTGATAACCGCCCGAATCGCCACTTTGCAAAACAAACCAGATGTCGTCGGTCGACGTAAAGCCAGTTCGCATGATAACGTGCCCGCTGCCCCATCGGCCATCACCTGCGGGGCCATCTTCGATAAATGCCTTCGCCAGCGGCGTACGCGGGGAAGTTTCGGGGTCTTCCATCGGCACGTTGCCGTCGTGCCAGAACAGCGGGAAAAGTTGTTCCCACGCCCGCCAGCCTGGATAGCTGCTCTTGGAGGAATATTCACCCATGTGGTTCTGCACCAACCACTGAGCGAGCGTATCCTGCCTGTACTTGACCATCGAGGCGATGACCGTGGCCGGGGTTGAGGATTGATGGCCGGCGTCGTCGAAGCTGCAGAAGCCGTCCATCAGCGGATCCATCAGGTAAATGCTATACGGGACGGTTTTCTGGATGGCGTCGTTGTCGTACCCCAGCAGATCTTCGCCGGTGGCGTTCTTCAGGACGACGAAGAATGCGTTGGCGTTGCCGAGGCCGTAGGTGTAGTACGAGCCGTACGCCTCCCGGCATGAACCGCTCGCCGATAGCGTGGTCTTGACGTAAAGCTTGGTCTGGTATTTCGCCCAATCCAGATACTGCGGCGCTCGCAGCGATTCATCTTTCAGAGCCAGGCCTGCAAACCCGATACCCGCGTGCGCCACGGCCTGCCAGTTATTTGCCCGCCCATCGGGTGACCACCACGACTGCGTGATGGACTGGACGTATAAATTCATCGCTTCTTTGTCCAGCCGGCGTCGAACCGTGTCGCGCTGCGCGGGCGTCATGTAGTCGTACAACTGGTCGTATCCGGTAGACACCACGCGCAGCATGCCAGCGTGGTATAGCACGCCGAAATGGTCCTTCCATTCGCCCCAGTTGGTTGGCTTCATGAGCAGTTCGATCGCGAGAGCACGCATGCTTGCATCGCCGTTGATCGCGCTGAGCACCGAGTTCATCAGCAGCTCTTCACGATAACCGGTGGCGTTCCCATTCGAAGGCGGCAGAGTAAAATTGTTTGGGTTAGCCACCGCCCGCCCAACGCAGTAGTTGTAGCGTTGGTTGAGGAAAGGATCGGCCTGGAAAGTGGCGTACAGCGCCGACGCCTGGGTTTTGTCGAACAGCATGTTGCCGTGCGTATACCCTGAGGTCGGCCGGCCGACGAACGGATCGCCGCGGAACTCGGCCAGGATCACGCCGCTGATCGACATCTTAAAGTCTGGGTTGATCACGCGAATTGGAATCTGCGTCTGGTTCGCATCGGTCTCGACGACGAATGCGAAAAGAACTGTCTGGAACACGTCTCCAGACGGGTCGGCGCCGAACGTATTTAGCGGCGTCCACGAGCCGCCCACCTTGTACTCGATTTGACAATTATTGGACAGATTCACCAGCGCCTGGAAGGCCAGGACATATTGGCCAGGAGCAGGCGCGGTCATCACGAATTCGGTAGTCGAGCCGGCCGGGAATGTAAATGGCCAGTGAGAAGCGCCGTCGTCTTCCGCGATCGGATCCCACGCCGTGTAAGGCATGGTGGAGAAGTTGCAATCGTGATCGCCCACACTGTCGTCTACGTCGCTAATGCCCTCATAGGTGTCGGTGGCTTCGGGATCGCCCGAAGCGTGCGACCAGTGCCAGAACCCCATCCGCAGCACGTCATGCACCAGACCAACTTCGTCGATTTCCACGGCGTCGCCGGTGGCGTAACCCAGAGCAGCCTGGGCAGGCAGCAAAGTCAGCCCAGCCAGCAAAACGAATCCCAACAACGTGCGCGAAAAAGTCCTCACTTCCAGCATTTCCCATCCCTTTCTGTGGAGCATCTTAAGTTTGATCCGTCGCATTGGGCTGGTTGCGGGCTCGGAGAACTACGTCAGCCTCCATCGACGATGCTCGTAGCATCGCCTGCTTGGTATTCCTTGCTCGCCTCGTTCTCACTGCGCCGGCTGTGCAACATCTCAATTTCAATCTTAAAAAACTCAGGCTTCCTGGCCGGATACCGCTCGACAATGAACCCGCTCGCGAGTTTCGATAGCACCTGAAGGCCCAAGCCATGTTAGATATAGCTATATTCTATAGTAAGTAGCCGATTTTGCCAAAAGCAATCTTGATACTCACGCATAAAAGTGCAGATTACCCCTTGCGATAGGTGAATATCATTGCGAAATAGAAGCATCCGACTGGAACGGACTTTCTGGACTTATGACGCATTATAACCCTTTCAAACCTTGTTCATGGTTATAATAGCATTCCCGCTTTTTTTGGCCCTTGTTTTATTCTTTTAGCATTTCAGCAGTTACCTAATACGCCCGAGAGGACTCGAACCTCCGACCTCAGCTTTAGGAAAGCCGCGCTCTATCCAGCTGAGCTACGGGCGCTTTTTTCAATACCTGTCTATTAACGTCATACTTCGTCAACCATGTTCAGCATGTGCTGTTTGTCGAAACTTGCTACACACACAAGATACATTACGACGCGAAAAGAAGTCAAGCATACCTCGCTGAAATCACTCTTGTACTCTGTCTCAGGGTACTAGGTGCTGCGGAGGTAGCGGTCGCGATCCATACGGAACCGCAGTGGCTCGCCTGCAAGATGGCGGGCGATGTTGTCCAGGCAGATTCGGTGCATCGCTTCGAGTTTTTTCGACGGGAAGCCCTCCAGCGGGCGATTCTTGCCGATGTCGTGGGCCGTCAGGATGACATTGTCCCAATTCCTGGCTGGGTGGTCGGCTGGGAGTTTGTCCGGATCGAGCACGTCCAGCCCCGCGCGCAGTCGGCCGGTCTCCAACTCGGCGAATAGCGCGTCCTGATCGACAATCGCGCCGCGTGCAGTGTTGATCACCAGAGCATTGTCCGGCAGCTTGGCCAGCAGATCGGCCGTGACCGCGCCGCGCGTCTCGTCGCTCAGCGAAGCGTGCAGCACGATCGCCTCGGCCCCGTCGAAGAGTTCTTCCAGGCTGTCGACAGCGATGCAGCCTTCGGGCAATTCGCTGACGTACGGATCGAACACTCGCATCACCGCTCCGAACGGGCGGAGCATATCGACGAACTTGCGCCCGATGGCGCCCAGGCCGAAAATACCCACGTTGAGGCCGTCCAACACGCCTGAGCGGAAATCATCGCCCGGCTGCCAGCCGCCATCGCGGATAATCTTCGCGCGTCCAGGCAAATCCTTCAGGCACGCGAGCAGCAGCGTCATCGCCCCTTCGGCCAATCGCCCTGCCGGCGCGTCGCCCCAGTTGGTCACGGGGATTTTCGAGTCGATGATCCCCAGCGGAATCGCATCGCCCAACGCGCCGGTGACGTGGCAGATGTATTGCAAATCGCCCGGATCGTTGGCCAGCGAAGCAGGCACGGGCGCAGCGCCCCAGCCGGTGATCAGGATGTCGCATTGGCGAATTAGCTTGGCGCGTTCGTCGTCGCCCAACTGGCCGCAGTCTTCGGCGATCGTCAACAAGCCGATTTCGCGCAGGCGATCGCAGAACCGATCGATCCATATCTCCCCGGAAGCTTTCTCGGCTGCTACATGAAGCAAGCGAATCATGCCAGAAGCCCTCGCAGATATTGCAGGTCGCCCGAAGCGTTGGCCAGCAGCAACTCGGGGGTTTCGTCCGGGGCGGCCACGCCATCGGTGAACTCCACCGTGTACGTACCGTCAAACCCAGCCCGCCGGAGAATGTCGACTGCTTTCTCGGCCGAGGCTGGATCGTGGTTAAGGTATGTGAATTTTTTCTTATCGTTTTGGACTGCTGCGTGGACGTGTCGCACCGCCGGGCCGAACAGGTCGCACCACTCGGCCAGCGTGTCGGGGCGGCCGAATGCGTGAACGATCACGCCGAAACCATCAATGCCGATCTCGTCGAAGAATGCCTTGGCGGCTGCGGGCTCTTCGATGATCGTGCCGGGGTGACACTCGCACAGCAGCGTAATGTCGGAAGCAAACTGCGATCGCCAGTCGGCCAGGTTCCGCATGTACTCGTCGCGGCGATCGCCATCTCGGCCTACGTTGAACTTCACGCCCCACGCGCCGAATTGCGCCGTCAGCTCGGCCGCCTTGGTGCGGCTGGCTTTGGCGGGGGCGTCATCAGTGAGCGAAATGTAACTATTGAAAATCCTGATGGGGAATTTTGACGCAAGCAGCGTCGACAGCTCGGCCTCGTCGCACAACGTGGCATGCTTTTCCCAAAGCTCCACGCCGTCGAAGCCGGCCTGCTGCAAATGGTCCAGCCACGCACTGACCGGAAAACCCGGGCGGTTATCCGGCCCGTCTTCCCATCTATTTTTTTCGAAAAGCACCGTGCCTGCGTAGATTTTATGGTTCATTATTTCGCTTTCTGAATTTGCTTTGAATGGTTCAGGTGTGAACGAGTACGCCCTTTATCCAGGCCTTGCCTTTTCCGCAGATGAACAGTCGCACCTCAGCGGCAGTGGCTCGGGTGGGAGCGACCGCCTGGAACGAATCCTGCGTCCAGTCGTTGGTCCCGTCGAAGGTCTGGCCTCGCGGAACATCCGGCGCGTCGTGAATGGCGGCGCCCATCGCATCGACGAAGCTCAATTGGAAGCATGCGTAGCCGTCCAGGTCTTCGGTGCGAATCTTGCCGGCCAGGTGATACGTCGTGCCGGGCTTTGCCTGGATGGTCTGCTGGAGGCAGAGTGCGCCTTGTCGGTCGTAGTTCAGGCCGGGGGCAGGACGGGGCTTGGCATGGTCGTCCCAGATCACCTCGCCACCGCCCTCGGAGAACCGGCTCATAAGCACCCAGTCCTTGGGCCAGCCGTTTTTCTCGCGTTCTTTGAACGCCCCGCCGCGCAGTCGCGGCAGGATCGGGTTCGGGTAGATATAATTGCGGAACATCCAGACCACCGTGCCGGCCGGGTCGACTTCCAGGAGTTGATGGGCCTGCTGATCGGCGATGAGCACGTTTCCGTTTTCGAGTTTCTCGGCGTAGTAGAACTTCGAGAAGTAATCGGCCTTGTACGTCCAGACGGTCTTGCCATCCGGCGTTACTTCGATGATGCGGGAGTTTTTCGAGTCGGCGATCAGCGTGTTGCCATTTTCCAGCCGCCTCGCGTGTCGCGGCCAGCTGAGCATCTCGGTGCTCCCGTCGCCATACTCCCAGACGACCTGCTTGTCGGGCGTGACCTCGATGATCCGATTGCCATCCGAGTCGGCGATGATCACGTTGCCACCTGCCAGCATTTCCGCATTGTGCGGATGCAGTATATTGTCCGAGTACTCCCAGACAACCGTCCCGTCGCGGTTCAGAATCAGGCAGCGATCGTTGTTACGGTCGGTGATCAGCAGCGTGCCGTCTTCGAGTTCCATCGCGTTGTTGGGGTAGCTCAGATGCGAGCCGTCCGAAAGCGTGCCCGTGCCACCGGCAAGGTCATCGGTGGAGAAGACCAACTCCCCTTCGCGCGAAACGGCGATTACGCGGTCGTGGGTCGTGTCGGCGATCAGCATCTCGTCGGCCCTGGTCCACATGGCGCTGTGCGCGAAGCGGAGCCCGCCGTGATAGTTCCAAACGATCTGGCCGAGCGGATCGATCTCGATGACTTCCGAGCCTGCGCCGACTTCGTCGCCTGCGTCGACGACTAGCGTGTTGCCGCTACCCAGCCGAATCGCCGTGCACGGTAGTTCCAGCACGCCGGGCAGATCGCGAGGCTTACCCGTAGCCGTCAATAAACCGTCCCAAATTCGCCCGGCCTTGGACTTGTCTTCCATTGTTCCTGACCTTTATCGAGCAATTGCTGTATTCGACGATTACATGTAGCCAAGATTGCGGAGCTTGTCCATGATGCCTTCCTTGTCCTGCCGTCGGCCGCCGCGTTCGGAGGTGTTCTCCAGGTCCTGATCCCAGGCCGGGTCGTCGGAAGGTTTGATGGTGGTCACCCGCGCGCCTAGCGAGCGGAAGCCCTTCTCGTAGAGGCTGCAATACGGGATGCCATATTCGAACGTCGCGTCCCACACGTCGCGTTCGGTGAAGTGCAGTATCGGGTTGACGCGATCGTGGGCCGGCGCATAGTCGGTCGCCTCGCGCGGACTGAAGTAGGTTTCGTCCATTCCTGCCTGCTGCTCATCCCAGCGAATGCCCTCGAAGAAGGCCTGCACGCCGTTGCCGCGGAGATAGCGGTTCATCGAGACGGTCTTCATGAGGTGGTTGCCCACATACGATTCCGGATCGTATTCGAACTCGTCTTCTTCGTAGCCGAGGCGTTCGATCTCAGCCTGGTTCTCTTCGTTCAGGTCGGCCACCATCACGGTCGCGCCAAGCTCGCCGCCTGCTACCTTCGACACGTCGGCGTTGTGGATAATTTCAACTTCCAGGCCCCACTCGGCCGCGCACTTATCGAGAAACTCGCGGATCTCCGGGAACATGTCGCCTTCGTCGATGCAGAAGCACTTGGGCAACTCACCGCCGTTTTCCATACACACTTCGCGGATGAACCACAGCAGGACGGTGCTGTCCTTGCCGCCCGTCCAGGCCACCGGAAGCTTATCCAGCGGATACTTCTCCAGCGCTTCGCGAATGATCTTCTTGGTGTCTTCGACTTTCCTGGCGAGTAATTCCTTGTTGATTTCACGTTTTCCCATGGGACACTCCGATTTTTCGTCTTGATCGAGTTACTGGCAGAACCAAGCTCGCGATA
>SDBT01007576.1_pt1 | contig 17838 bp, 26 predicted proteins | sample 2277101 | NCBI WGS metagenome assembly SDBT01 (sample SAMN10404973, study PRJNA504765) | marine sediment metagenome | isolation source: marine sediment core GS10_PC15, 103 cmbsf | place: Arctic Ocean: Southern Knipovich Ridge | collected 2010 | reverse complement strand
AAACCAAACAAATGAGGAAAAATCAATGTCTAATCTGAGTTCAGCTATCTATAAGATTAACACGAACACACCCAACGCTAAGAGTAAAGCATTGGATGTTCGGTGGACCCGTGATATTTCTAAGCGTCTAAAGACAAGACGTAAAAGTCTTGTGGGAGTTAAATGCTATCATACTCCTTCGGGTTCTCCACGGGTAGCTATCCGAGCAAAGCCCGATGAGAAAAAGGGCTTTAGGGCGGTTAAAGTCTACTCCTCGGGTAATCTTTGTGATCGTATTCGTATTGGGGTTGGCACCTCGTTTAACGAAGAATCTAGCGCCCCTTCGGTTTATCGGTTCACAAACGGTACTATGTATGTAGAACTTCCGTTTCATTATGCTAATGGCGATGGAGGTTCTCGCGGATAAGTACATGCGCGGCAATTGGAGGCTTGCTGTAGCCATCCTAAGGTCTGATTGTCGCCCCTAAAGGCGGAATACGTGGGACACCGTCCTAGTGGGTGCAACTAGGTTCCGCCGCCCTTTTTATAAAGGAAAGAATATGAAGAAATTCTTAGTAATGTTGGTTCTACTTCCCTTGGTAGTAGCGTGTGAGAAGGATGCTGATGTAGCGTCTAAAAATCTTTCAAAAGCTGCTGACCAATTTGAAATTCAGCGCCGCATCACATTTGTCAATGGTATCACGGACACTTACTTGCTCATCATTGAAGGCCGCTGTGCATTAGGCAACTTCGATTCTTCAAGGCGTCTATCCGTTACATGCAAGACCGGCCCTGATGCGTACCAAAAGCACTTTCTCGGCCTTTCAGACAATGTAACTTTTGTAGCAGAACAGCTAGTAGATATAGATGTGAGCGTTTATCACAATCGCCTCATCTTCAAGCCACAATCCATTGTTCCAGATATTGATTTCCGAGGTGATATTGACGCTTTGGTGAATGATGGTACGTTAGAATAACGAGGTTTTTCTTGTTAGTACTTAACTATAGAAACGTTAATGAAGCTCTCCCCGAGGGGATTTACCGCCTTCTAAATGAAGGTGTAAAACAATCCTCTCGAGCGGGAGACGTTTGGGTCTACCCAACTCCCGTTACTACGGTTTATCAAAAACCGCTAGAGCGGGTATTGTGCTTTCCTGAACGCGATGCCAATCCCTTCTTTCATTTCATGGAGGCACTTTGGATGCTTTCTGGAAGAAATGATGTTGAATGGATATCCCGTTATAACCGGAGTATGCGTAAATACAGTGATGATGGCATAACCTTTAGAGGAGCGTATGGCCATCGTTGGCGTCAAGCCTTTGATGAAGATCAGTTATCTACCCTTATCGCTCTCCTGAAAGCCAACCCAAATACAAGACGCGCAGTGTTACAGATGTGGGACTGCTCAAAAGATCTTTGGGCGGATGAATCAGTAACAGTAGATGTTCCTTGTAATATTTCAGCCTTCTTTCGTATCCGAAATAACAAATTAGATATGACCATTACGAACAGATCAAACGACATAATCTGGGGCGCATACGGTGCAAATGTTGTGCATTTTTCGTTTTTGCTCGAATACATGGCGGCTAAAATAGGAATTCCTGTGGGGACTTACACCCAGATATCAAATGATTATCATGCCTATGCTGATGTTTTAGAAAAATACAAAGGCTTGGCTATTCATGCGCCCGATCCAATGCGTACAGTTAGTCGGTGTTGGTATGCACAAGGTAAGGTGGCACCTTATCCATTAATGGAAGACCCTAAAATTTGGGATAGTGAGTTACCCCGTTTTATGCTGGAACCTCGTCAATCCTTTCGCGAACCCTTCTTTGAATTTGTTGCTAAACCCCTAGCAGAAGCGCATTATCATTGGCGTAACAAGCAAGATCCTGGGCGGTTTGGAAAAGCCCAAACGGCTTTAGCAGATTGTGTTGCCACTGATTGGTACTTTGCCTCAAAGGAATGGTTGAAACGACGTGAGCAAAATTCCAAGTAATATCACTTGTTCTAAATGTAGAATGGTCTTTCGTGTACAACTCCCGGATAGAAAAAGTTATTGGTCTACTTGTTCGGAACCTAGTTGCACTAGGCTATTTTGGTCATCCCTTCAACAATCGGATAATCAGTATGGAGTTAAAGCGGGCACAGTGGTTTGTGGGGTAGATCCAAATGAATGGTTTGATTGGTCTGCCAAATGAGTAACCCCTTAGTCTATCTATGTGGTCCTATAACTGGTCTATGTCTTGATGAAGCTCGATTAGGTTGGCGTAAGTATATGCAAACTGAGCTTGCTATGTTAGGTATTGAATCTCTAAGCCCTATGCGTTGGACCGATCATATTACTACAAAGAAACCCATGCATAAAATGGGGGACCCAAAAAAGAGACATATTCAGTCATCTCCTGGATTTATTAAAATTCGTGACAAGTGGGATTGTAAGCGTTGTGATCTTTTGTTTGCAAATTTTCTTGGGGCTACTGTAGCTAGCGTAGGTTCCGTACTAGAGGTAGCTTGGGCAGAAGATGCAGGTAATCCAGTTATCATAGCTATGGAAAATGATAATGTTCATTCCCACGCTATGATGAATGAACTCGGTATAATTGTACCCGACCTAGATACCTCTATCCAAGTAATAAAGTCCTTCCTAATCCCAGGAGTGTAATATGATAAATAATCCTGATATAATGAGACAACTTAAACCCTTGATTCAACAAGCTCGTAACGAAGGAAGCTGGTTGCATTGCACTTACCAGGATCTCTGGTTTACTCCTGACGAGTTAGAACGTAATAACCAAGTTGGTAAGTTCCTTTGGGGGCCTGTTAATTGGACTCTGCGCGACCCTGCCATTAACGTTGGAATTCTAAAGGGGCGAGTTACAGCAGCCCTCGATGACTTAGCAGCTTTCGAGCAACGTATGGCTAAATCTGGAAGGAGGCATTAATCATGCCAAATGAATATCTAAAATACTTGCAAGAAGTTGTCGATGAGGATGTTCGCGTCCTTTACGAAAAAGAAGAGAACTATGGAGACTCCTGGATGAAGAGAGGTGGCGTTGGGGCCTTTATGGTGATGATCCGTAAGGCTGACCGCTTAGAAACTGTTATGCCTAAGTTTGGGTATGATATCTTTAAAGCGATTGAGTCTGATACGCGAGAAGAAAGTTTCCTTGATGATGTTCAAGATCTCAGACGCTATCTCACTTTAATTGAAGCGGAAATACGAGTTCGAGGGAAAATCCCTATGCCTCAAACTACAACTTCTAGTGTTAAAATGACTCGCAGTTATGCTAAGAGTACGGGAGAGCGAGAATGGGCTACTAAGTCGGCAACTCCAGCAGGAATACGCAAAGTCCCCCGATACCCAGTGGAAACTATTCCTAAACCCATATATAAAAGTACAGAAATGGAATCTCCGTTTGGGTACGCTCCTGATTTAGACGATTTGGAAGATTAACAATGGATATAATGGATATAACTAGTTTATCTATTATTTTACAAGTTTCATCATCCGATGAAGTAATTATGGGTAGTATAGCCGTTGAACTTCAAGAAGCCATAGAAGCTATTTTGAAAGAGCGCATACCAAATAGTGTATACGAACTTGATATAAATAAGAAAAAGCAAACTTACTCGTGAGCCTTTATTTTACCCCAACTAAGCGCAAACCTACCCAAACACTTATAGATAAAGCTGAAGAGTGTAGGGCAAAAGAGTGTGAAATTTGCCCTCTTAATGATGTTACAACATCTTTTTCTAAAGAAGAACCTAGTGGGAATTTGAAGCCCTTAGTTTTAGTACTAAGTGAAACTCCTCAAGATCATCAAGGTAAGTTTGGTCGTCTCTTACGAGAAAATTTAAGTGAAATTGAAGAGTATTGCCGTTTTAATACTATAGTTAGGACTCAACCTAAAGACCCCGAACCGACTTGGGAAATGATAGAATGTTGTCGTCCTTCTATAATTCGCGATATTGAAGCATCTAAACCCGCTGCTATCTTAGCAGTTGGGCCTATCACCCTTAAATGGTTGACCGGCGAAACTGCAATGATGGCTTGGCGAGGCCGACGCTTTCCCGTTAAAATTGGTACGCATATTTGCTGGGTTTATCCAGTTATGACACCTAAATTTGTATTACGGCGTATATATGGTGGCCCCGATCTAGAAGCATTTAAGAATGATGTTGCCCAACTTGTTGATGATGTTATAGAAGATCTGCCTAAGCCAGAATTAGAAGATGATCCGCTAGCAAATTTAGAGACTTATAGCATAGATGCTACTTTAGAACTCTATAAATCACGCTTTAAAAATGAAATGCCTACGGCCCTTTTATTTAAATTAAAAAGTGAAATTTTTGGGGAAGTTGAGGAATTCTTAGTAGAAGCTGCCGAAGCAGAAGTTATAGCAATTGATATTGAAACAACCGCCTTACGCCCGTATGGCGATGGAGTTATACGAACGATTAGTATATCTACTCCTGAACGAAACTTTGCTTTTTCGTATCACGCCGAACTACATATGGCAGTTCGTAGTTTATTGCTGTCAAAAAAGCCCATTAAAGTCGCCCAAAATATGGGGTTTGAACTCGAATGGTTTGCCCATTTCTTTGGAGCAGAAGTTGTTAGGTCTAGCCGGTGGGAAGATACCCAAGCCCAGGCTTATTGTTTAGATGAGCGCGTAGGCGCTTTGAGCTTAAATTCACTTTGTATTCAGTATTTTGGGTTGCGATTAAAAGAACTTTCTTCAGAAATCGATGTTACAAAGATAGCTACGGCTTCTATGGAACCCTTGCTAACTTATAACGCGCTAGATACTAAATATACATTGAAACTTTGGTATGTTCAAAAGAAACGTATTGAAGATGAAGGTCTTCAAGGAATATATGAAGAGCATTTGCGAAGAATACCAACAGTCGTATTAACTCAAAATAGAGGTCTTTTAGTAGACCAAGAAGTAGCAAAAAAGAACTTTATAAAGCTCACCGAACGCCTTGTTGAATTAATTGCCAGTATGCGTGGATTAGATTGCATTAAAAAATTTGAAGGGGCAAAAGAAGGAGTTATTGGTGACGATGGTGATAATGTACAATTTAATCCCGCTTCACCTACCCAAGTACTATTTGTATTTAAGGATATCTTAGGTTTTGATAAGGAACTTAAAAAGCAGGGCCGTTATAGTACGGATAAAACTATTCTGCCTAAGCTGAAGCACCCGCTAGCTAAACTCATTATTGAATTTAGAAATATACAGAAATTACGAGGTACTTATGTAGAAGGTTTTATCCTTCCTGGTACTTGCCCAGATCCTAGCAAAAGATTTCCCCCTAAAAAGGTTGGCCGAGAACTTTGGCAGGATGGTAAAATACACACTAATTATACTACGATGTTTACAACTACTGGACGCCTTTCAAGCAGAAATCCAAACCTTCAAAATCTACCTATGCGGCACGATAAGTATATACGTGCACAATTTATTCCAGAAGAAGGTAATATTTTTATCAGCTGCGATTATGGTCAAATAGAAGCTAGACTTATTGGCGCAGCATCTAAGGATAAAGTACTATGTGAAGCTGTCCGTAATCGCTACGATATACATATGGATTGGGCAGAACGTCTCGCTAAAGTCTATCCTAAGCGAGTTGGGGGAGAAAAGTTTTTAGATGATCAGAAGGTAATGAAAACTTTTCGAACCGACGTTAAGAACCAATTTGTGTTCCCAGCCTTTTATGGGGCTACGGAAGACTCTATAGCAAACTATTTAAATATTCCTTTGGATTATTGTGAATCAATCTTTAAAGATTTTTGGGATACTTTTAGTGGTGTTAAGGCTTGGCAAAAAGAGCTATTGGAATTTTATAAAGAGCACGGGTATGTTGAAACATTTACTGGACGACGCCGCCGGGCACCGCTAAGTAAAAATGAGATAATTAATTCCCCAATTCAGGGGGGTGCCAGCGATATCGTAGTTGACGCTATGAATAGGCTATCGGAACGCGCACAATTTGATAATCATTGGCATTACCAAGCAGTCTTGAACGTACACGATGATTTAACATTTAGCGTGTCCGAAAATAAAGTTGATGACCATCTTGCCGAAATCGTTTTCCACATGTTAGATTGTCCGTATAAGTTTATAACCGTGCCGTTATCTGTTGAAGCATCTATTGGCCCTAACTTGTTCGAAATGAAGGATGCTGGAACCTTCTTCAGCGATGACTTTTGAGTGTCCCCGTTGTGGGCATTTGTATCTGAAATGGGGGAATTATGAATGATATTTCTGATATGATCGAAAAATTAGAAGCCGCGACTTACGGCAGTCGAGAACTGAGCGACACGCTGGCCTTGGCAATCGGTTGGAAGCAGACTACCCATGGTGATAATACGCGAGGGTATTTTGTACCGCGCTATTTGACCTGGACCTCACCAGACGGCACGCAGCAACCCCCTGGTGACTGGTGGCCTCCCTCATTTACTCAATCGCTCGACGCCGCTCTGACCTTGGTGCCGCAGAATTGCATGAAATACGGTATAGAGGTTTATGCCAGCACTGGTCGTTACAAGAACGGCTGCGATTTTCCAGCTGGTCAACACAGCAATTGGGTTCAGGTCCGCGAGGCTGCTACGCCAGCCTTGGCTGTCTGTATTGCCTCCCTTAAAGAGCGTGCTAAAAGCCAAAAGGACAAACAAGATGATCACTGAGAAAAACGCAGTCTATATGTCAATGAGTGAGTTTGAACATTATCCAAAAAAGAAGATTACATCAAAAAGCTTCAGGCAAAAACCCGATACTATCACTTTACATTGGGATCATTTTTTAGCTGGTAAGCCCATTTTCATCAAACCCACAGGGCGTAAGTCATGGATTTAAAGGAATTAGAAGCGGCGCTTAAAATAGATAAGCATGATCTTGATACCGAACTTATGTCTCAGGCAGATATGTTCTATCGGGTAGCGCAAGAGTACGCCCATATCACATCTGTAAAAGATGAACTCTACGAAAATATCAAGCAAACTGATGCTAAAACTAATATCATGCTTAGAGAAAGTTTTGCTGATCGGGGTACTAAGGCAACAGAATCTCAAATTAATGCGGCTGTCCTAGATCATCAAGATCATAAAGAAGCTTTCCATGATTGGATTACTTCGAAAGAGGAAGCTGATAAACTAGGAAGTTTAAAAGAAGCTTTCATGCAACGGTCCTATATGTTAAAGGATCTAGCTCAACTCTATATCGCCGGGTACTGGAGTGATAAAACTGTATCTGCGGAAGATACAACCAGTAAGGAAGCGGTATATAAAAAGCGTAAAAGTAGATTAGCTGAAAGACGGCGCGATGCTCGGCATCCTCCAAAATAAGGATTAGATATGCCAAAGAGAAAAGAATACAAATACAAAAAGCGTACTCCTGAGAGTGTGCGGCGTCGGGCTGAACAGCAAAGTGGTTCATACGACCGGCTATTCAAGGATGATTTAGAAACTTTTGCTCCAAAAGAGGGCAGTTATCAGTTACGTATTCTGCCCCCAGGTTGGGATGATGCGGAGCATTATGGGTATGAAATCTTCGTACATTATAGTGTTGGTCCAGATAACGGCCAATACCTGTGCCCTGCTAAGCATAACATCGGTGTTTGTCCTATCTGTGAAGAACGTCAGGGTATTACAGACGATAAAGAACGCAGAGAGCTACAGGCTACAAAACGAGTCTTAGTATGGCTAATCGATCGTGATCACGAAGATCGAGGTCCATTACTCTGGAGTATGCCTTGGACGGTAGATCGGGATATTAATCAACAGGCCCTAGATCCACGTACCGGGGAAGTTCTATATATTGATGATCCCGAAGAAGGTTATGATATCTCCTTTACGCGAGAAGGATCTGGTATTCAGACAAAGTATAGCGGGCTGAAAATTCTACACCGACCAACTGAATTAGCTAAAAATGATGATGATTTAAATGATTGGTTGGACTATATAGAAGACCATGCCCTGCCAGAGTGCCTAAATATTTTCGATGGCAAGTATATAGAAAAGATATTTGCCGGAGCGGGAACTGCTACTTCGGAAGAGGAAGAAGAGGAAGAGCAGGAAGAAGAAGAAAAACCACGTCGTCGGTCACGTCGTCGGTCACCTCCAGAAGAAGAGACCGCAGAGAGTAATGACGAAGAGGGTGATAGCGAAGAAACTGACCAAAGTGAAACGCTTAAAAAGTTAAGGGGAATCAGGCGTCGCCGCCGTAATGAGGATGATTAAAGTTTGCTTATACTGTGGCCAAGAGTTTCGTGCTTTAAACCCAAGGAGGATTACCTGTGGGGCAAGGGTATGTATGCGAGAAAATAAAAATAAGGCAAAAAATAGGAAGAGGTATGTATCTAGGTTCACTACGCCCACAGAACGCCAGGAGTGGTTAGATGGTAGAGTAAGAAATCGCTGGCTTGAACTTGCCAATGAAAGTAACGTGAAGTTTAAGAAAGCTATTGGAGATGGTACGTTCTAGCCCCAAACCCCGTAATCCTATAGCTAAGTTAATTCGTACTCTGAAGCACCACATTGTACGTAATCGCAAAACCTATACTCGAAAGAAGAAACACAAAGATGGCCAATGAATTAAGAATATTTTACGTACAATGGGTAAATTATTACGGTAACTATCGTTCTATGGTCATAACTTGTACATCTAAGGCCCAAGCAAAGCGCATTGTCGTACAAGCCTATAGTGGCGCTACAAAAATAAAAGTGAGAAAATTAGATGGCTAGACCGAAAATTGAAAAAGATCCCGAACCAATAGTTATGATAGGTAACTACTTCACCAAGCCCAAGGATTTGGAATTCATTTCCTCAGGCTGTGAAATCTTAAACCAAGTTTTAGGAGGTGGCTATCCCCTGGGACGAATTTGTAATATTGTGGGGGATAAATCTACCGGTAAAACGCTACTCGCGATTGAGGCGATGGCTAATTTTGTGGAGCAATACCCCACTGGAAATATTTGGTACGCCGAGGCTGAGGCAGCGTTTGATAAGAATTATGCGGCTGCGTTAGGTATGCCCTTGAAGAAAGTTACGTTCTTTGAAGAAGGGGACAGCATTAGAACCGTTGAGCAGTTTTATGAAGCCCTTAAAGCCGCTACGGAGGGCTCTGAGGGACAGCCAGGGCTTTTCATACTAGATAGCCTAGACGCCCTATCTGATGCGGCTGAGCTAGCTCGGGGGATAGAAGAAGGCACCTTTGGGGCGTCTAAACCTAAGAAACTTTCAGAAATCTTTCGCCGCTTGATCCAACCTATCGAAGATAACAAACTTTGTGTGCTTATTATATCTCAAGTGCGTGATAATATTGGAGTTACCTTTGGTGAAAAGCATAGCCGTTCCGGGGGGAAGGCATTAGACTTTTACGCTAGCCAGGTTCTATGGCTATCCCAGATCAAAACCCTGAAGAAAACTATCAATGGCGTTACCAGACCAATCGGAGTAGATATACGTTCACGTTGTAAGAAGAACAAGATAGGGTTGCCCTTTAGAGAATGCGACACACGACTTCGGTTTGGCTACGGGTTAGACGATACATTTAGTAATTTACGTTGGCTGAACTCGGTTAATCAATTATCACAGTTCGATGAAACCACCACTAAAGTTCTAAACGATAAAGAGCTTAAAAAATATGTGGATAATAATATTGAGAAATTAGATGATCACGATTATTTTGCTGCAAGAACTCGAACGATAGACTTAGTTAAGAAAGTCTGGCCTGAGATAGAAACTAAGTTTCTACCTACTAGGCGCAAGTATTAGTGTTATGGAAGAATGGATGGAAGGTGAGAAATGGAGCGTAGTAGTGCCTAAAAAAGTGAATTCAAAACAAAAAGGTGCCGCCTTCGAGCGGCGAGTATGTAGAGCATTATCCCTTTGGGTTAGTAAGGGTAAAGCGGAAGATCTTTTTTGGCGCAGTGCGATGTCAGGGGGTAGAGCTACGGTGATGTATAAAAAGAATAAAAGTGCTTCATCCCAGGCTGGAGATATCAGTTCAGTTGCTGTAGAAGGTCATGTATTAACTGATAGATTTTCTATCGAATGTAAAAATTATGAAGATTTACACCTTCATAACCTAGTATATGGAGGTAAGGGTGGCGTAGTAGACTTTTGGAAACAAGCTACTACCGATGCGCATCGTAATCAAAAAGAGCCTATGCTCATAGCTAAACAAAAACGTAAACCAGAAATAATTTGCTTACCTACTGATGGTTGGCCTCCAGGATTGAGTGTTGGCATATGGCCTAAATTAACGGTCCCTGGGCATAATATGGCAATTTATTTGTTTAAGGATTTCTTAGACAACGCAAGGATCGAATAATGCTCTCCACTCTAAATTTTGATGATGAGGACTACGCTAAGGCGCTTAAATGTTCACGTGGGGTTTACCAACTCGGACTACTTAGGGGTCTATATGAGTGGAATGGCAATGATATTCAAGGTCAAGGTCAAAATTGGTCTTGGAAATATGAATGTTCCAGAAAGAATTTACTAAGTCGTTTAGATAAAAATAATGTAAAATGTGTATTCTTTGTTATGCCTTGGTTTATTTTAAAGCCAATCTTACTTATCGGTATTACCACTAGTATACCAACGTCTGATAATACTCGTAAATATTTTATGGCAGCGTTAAAGAATTCTAGTGTTAGAGATGCATTAAAAGCTACTATCGCCAGAGAAATAATGTTTAATAGTGCTACGTCTCATGTGCAAACCTTAGTTCAAAAACACGCTCATCTTAAACCTCGGGGCAAACACTATCATCTTGATTGGAATGAGATAAAAAATGGTAAAGCTTCAAATAATCGACCAGAAAGTGTATTTTCACGGAGTTGAGGTAGCCGAGCTTAAGCTTCCTTCCAACACACTATCGTATTCTCAAATTGAAGAATTCTTAGTTGAACTCCAGAAAAGGTTTGCCCGTCGATGAAATGGTTAAATGAAGATATCTTGATGCCGCGTTGGGCACCCCTATTTCTTATATTCATAATAGTTGTTGTTGCCTTTGTTTTACCCTATTTAGGACCGTAAGTAGATGAAATACCTTATCGCTTCGGACCTGCATCTGACTGACAGACCCCGAGATGCGTATCGCTTTGACCTATTTCCGTGGCTTCAAGAAATGGCTACGGAGAATGAAGTTGACTACATATTCATCCTGGGCGATGTCACTGACAAAAAAGATAACCATTCTTCTAAGCTAGTTAATCAGATAGTGAATGCTTTTGAAGGTTTATCAAAAGTAGCTCCTACTCTAATTCTTACAGGTAATCATGATTATATAGATGTAGATTGCCCCTTTTTTCATTTTTTAAACGCCTTACCTTCAGTTCAGTTTCTCAATGGTATTTCTGAGTTTAAATCAGAAGATGGAAATCTTTTGTTCCTTTCACATACTCGAACTCCTACTGAAGACTGGAAAGACATTAAATGGAGTGAATTTAAGTATGTGTTTATGCACCAAACAATGGATGGAGCTAAGGCTTCAACAGGAATAGCTCTAGATGGCTTATCGAGAAAAATATTCAGGGGTTTCAAAGGAACAATTATTTCTGGCGACATACATGTACCGCAAGACGTGGGGCCAGTTACCTATGTGGGGTCTCCATACCATGTACATTTTGGTGATCATTTTCTCCCTAGGTGTATGCTTATAGATACCGATTATGGAAGAATTGAAGATTTGTATTTTGATGCGCCAAGAAAACTAACGTACGAAATAACTGACCCCGAAGACCTTAAATCTTATGATTTTGAGTCACGAGATCAACTAAAGGTGAGACTTAAGTTACGAGCTGCTGACTTAGCTGATTGGTCGGTATTAAAGGGCCAAGTTGAAGAAATTTGTAAGGAGCGTGGTACGTACCTACACGCAGTAGAATTAATCAAAGTAGGCCAAAAGAAGTCTAAAAAAGACTCGCCTAAACTATCTGTTAACCTTTCACATGGAGAAGCATATGAACGGTTTTGTAAAAAAGAAGGCATAAAGGGAAGTATGAAAGAGATAGGTCAATCGTTGTTGGAATAGGTGTACTATGACTGAAACTGGCTATATTTTTGAGAAAACCGATGTCATGCAAGTGCCAATTAAGCACTGGACTCGTGGTGTGCAACTTGAAGATGCAGCCCATGAGCAACTTCGTAATGTCGCGTCAATGCCCTTCATTCATAAACATGTTGCAGCTATGCCCGATGTCCATTGGGGTATGGGCGCGACTATCGGTTCGGTAATCCCAACAAAAGGTGCTATTATACCTGCTGCTGTGGGTGTTGATATTGGTTGTGGTATGATGGCTAGGCAGACAACGCTAACGGCGGTCGACTTACCCGACAACCTTTATGCATTACGATCCAGTATTGAAGCTGCCGTACCTCATGGTAGAACCGATAATGGAGGTAACAATGATAGGGGCGCTTGGGGAGAAGATATGCCCCCAGGCACTGAATCAAGATGGACAAATCTTGATGAACGCTATTTAGCCATAATAGAAAAGCATCCAAAAGCTAAAGCGTTTAATACAGTTCGGCATATGGGTACGTTAGGAACTGGAAATCATTTCATAGAAATATGCCTAGACCTGGATGATAAAGTTTGGGTTATGCTTCATTCTGGTTCACGTGGTTGTGGGAATCGTATTGGGATGTATTTTATCCAGAAGGCTAAGAAAGAAATGGAACGGTGGTTCATTCAATTGCCGGATAAAGATTTAGCTTACATTGTAGAAGGTTCAGAATTATTTAAAGATTATGTAGACGCCGTTTCCTGGGCCCAAGATTTTGCTTTTCAAAATCGCCAAGCTATGATGGTATTAGTTCTCAGCGCGATGAACTCCATTTTACCTAGATTTTCTGCTACAGCATTAGCCGTAAATTGCCATCATAATTATATTTCTAGAGAAAACCATTTTGGCTCTAATGTGTGGGTTACACGTAAAGGCGCTGTACGTGCCCGTAAAGGTGATTTAGGAATTATTCCAGGGTCAATGGGAGCAAGGTCTTTTATCGTTAGGGGAAAAGGTAACGCTGATTCCTTTAATTCTTGTAGTCACGGTGCAGGGCGGGCTATGTCACGTACCGCTGCTAAAAAAGCCTTCACTTTAGAAGATCATGCCATAGCGACCAAAGGCGTGGAATGCCGTAAAGACGCAGGGGTTATTGATGAAACTCCTGGCGCTTACAAAGATATTCAGGCAGTTATGGATGCCCAGTCCGATTTGATTGAAATTGTTCACGAATTACGGCAAGTTGTATGTGTTAAAGGTTAAGGAATGGCGTTATTATCCGACGGGTATATGTGTATATGTGGTATGTGGAATACCTTTTCTTCCTGGGTTTATTTGCATTGGGATGAAGATGTAATCATTACCTGTAAAAAATGTAAGCGGCACCACCACCTGTACGCTGGAAAAATCCAACATGATTCTAAAATATCTTCAAATTGAAAGTTTCAAATCGTTTAAAAAGTCAACCACATTTTCGTTTGAACGAGAAACAGGCTTGCATTTTCTTACAGGGCGAAATGAAGTTGAGCCTGACCTTGAAGGTAATGGTGCCGGTAAATCGAGTCTTCTTGATGCTCTCGTATGGGTACTGTACGGCAAAACTGCACAGGGCGTAAAAGCCGCTAATGTGCGTAACTGGAATTCAATGAAGCCCTGCAGAGTAAAGTGTGATTTTGCTATTGATGGTATTGGGCATGCAATAGAACGTATTTGGGGGCCTAATAGCCTTAAACTTGACGGACAAATCGTTGAACAAGATGTTATCGACGCCTTAATCAACCTTACTCCAGAAGAATTCAATTACAGTATCTTTGCTTCTCAGTTTGGTCAGATGTTCTTTGACCTTTCTCCGACTGAAAAGCTTACTGTCTTTACAGATATTATGGCTTTAGAGGCGTGGACGGAACGTAGTGCTAAAGCATCAAGAAAAGCTAAAGCCTTAGACATTGAAATTAGGGAAGGGCAAAGTCGACTGTCCATGATAGAAGGAACTTTAGATGCGTTAGAAGCAGAAGTAGTTAGAAATCAATCTGCTAGCAAAGGGTATGAAGAAGAGAAAGCTACGCAGTTAAAAGATTTAAGAGCTACATATGCCGACTGGTGTGATGATTACGATAATTTAGTTAATGAATTTGAGGAGTTACAAAAACAGAAATTTATTAGGCCAGATACAAAACCAGCAGAAGATTGGAATAGTGACCATCATAAAGCTATAGATAGATTAGACTCCGTAGAAAAAACCCTAATACGATACGATGTTAAATTAATGCATTTACAAGAGGAGTGGGATAAATTTGATGGTGTAACTGATAAATGCCCACATTGTAATCAATCTGTGTCTAGTGAGCATATAGAAAAACAAAAGGATGGCTTAGAAGAAGATATTTCTGATATTCACAGAGATCAGAAAAAATCAAAAAGCTCTAAGGCTAAACTCATTAAAAAATGTGAAAGCTTAGAAACTAAACTTGAAGATTTGAGTACTTTGGTACTTCAACATTCTGACAAAGCTAAGGACCATAAACAGAAAATAGCAGCGGTAAAAGATAAGTTAAGTATAGTAAATCATACCATAACAGCACAAGATGATCTTATCGATGCTGCCGAGAAAAGAACTAATCCTTTTACAAAGATAATTGGAGAAGCCAAAGCTCGTAAAATGCGAGTGACTAAAGATCGGATAGCTCGGAAAAAAGATATCGATCACTTGATGCAAGAGCTAGAGGGCATGCAATTCTGGGCCAAGGGCTTTAAAGAGATTCGCTTATTCTTAGTTGAGGAAGCTTTAACCCAGTTAGAGGTAGAGATTAATAATAATCTACTACAGCTGGGATTACGTGATTGGAGCATTAAACTCGACGTAGAACGGGAGACCGCCACTGGAGGCGTCGCCAAAGGCTTCCACGTGACCGTACAATCGCCGTATAACCCTAAGCCTGTACCCTGGGCCGTATGGAGCGGGGGTGAGTCCCAGCGGCTCCGCCTAGCCGGTACTATGGGGCTTTCGGATTTAATCTTAGCACGTAAAGGGATTGAATGCAATATCGAGATATACGATGAACCAACTGCACATTTATCCCAAAGCGGTATAGAAGACTTACTAGACTCGCTTTACCACCGAGCTATAGACCGCCAAAAGCAAATTTGGCTGGTCGACCACCGTAGCTTAGATTTCGGAAGTTTTGCTTCAACAACAACTATCGTAAAAGATAAGGAAGGCTCACATATTGTTTGAACTTTTTGCTATTGGGCTAGCTTGGTTTTTCATTATCTGGCTGAGCATTGGAATCTTATTATTGGGTCGGATACTAATAGCTAAAGGTACTGGTATTCTAGGACCACCGGATTGGGAAGTGGTTGTGAGTGTAACTTCTGCAATAGTTTTGTGGCCATGGTTTCTAGTTTTCTTATTTGAAGCAGATGAAGAAGTATATAATAAGGCGTATTATATTTATGTTAAAAGATTTGAACAAGACCCACCCCTTACAATTAAAAGGGTGTTAACTTATAAAAAGCAGATAGAATTTTGGAAATTTATCTTCGCTCGGCGATCTTAAGAGTAATCGTTAGGTTCAAGACGCCCAACTGTAAATTCAACCCATTCAACAACTTCTTTTGATGAAATTTTACTTATTGTAGCCCGAGCTAAATGCCAAGGACAATATGGATGATTTGCTGTTAGGGGCACTCCACGGTTACAAAAAGAGCCTTGAGTTGTTAGCCATTGGCAATCGCTGACGGCACTAGAACTTGCAAACAAAATATAATCATCGACAAATCCTCCTCTACGGTGTAATGAAACAGATTGAGCTTGGCGTATTTTCTTTCGTAGATTTACTATGGATGCAGTTTTCATTTTTATTATTCTCCAAGGCTATTCCAAAGAACCACAGCCATAGTTGCTACCCAACCCGCTCCAGCAAAAATCCAAAGTATTACCTTACGGCCACCTCGAATTTCAGCCCGAAATTCGGCTTCATCCTTAGCATAGCTTTCAACTACTTCTAAACGGTCTTTAACGTCATTAATCTCTCTGAAGAGTTCCCCATTTGTGGGGTTATCCTTAGACATAGTTGTTATCCTAGCTTTTTAAGTTCGCCCTTAGTGGCGAATTCTAATACTTGCTTCTGTCCTCTTACCATTTCATTTCGCATACTTTCGATAGCAGCTCCTGCTTGTCTAGTTTGCTGAGCTCCTTCGATAGCAAGGATAGGCATCCATGCAATGGCACATCGCCATTCATCATAAATTTCTTCGGATTGAGGATTTTTGCCCGTAACTTTTACGTACCAAGGACATCTGTATAATACTTGTTCACCATCAGAGTTCAACTTAACTTCTTCACATTTTGCTCCTAAGGGACAATCCGCAATTTTAACTTCCATGACTAATCCTTAGTTGCTATGATAACATCAACAAATTGAACATCCATTTGAATATCATGGGTATGGCTCCCACCACCGCCCGTGGGATCTGTGAGGCCGCCACTTACTGCATTGGTACCATCAGAAGTGCTTGTAGTTCCTGTATTACTGCCCGCTGCCTGTTTTGCGTTCTGATCATGACTATGAGCAGGCATTTCTGATATTGACAATGGATGTCCTTGCGTTGCCTTACTGGAATTAAAAACGGTTGTAAATGAATCTGTTCCTCCCGTACCAGGAGTTCCAGTAACTACTCGTAAGGTTTTATTATTATGCGTTGCTCCCTTAGTCCACCCAGTAGGAGCTAGATCTTGAACAAACAACATTACAGTTCCAGAAGGAGGGTCTCCAAAAATTTGTATATCTTCATTGGATCCACCGTTAATAGTTGTAACGACTATGCCCCCCGCCCCAACTATCTTATTTTCTAAAAAATCAGGAGTCGTGTCATCACTAGAACACGCAATTTTAACTAGTGCCACACCAGAATCACTATGATCGTGGTCACTAATGTTATCTTCAATCTGATTACACTGCGCAGCAGTAAGAACCTGATTGAGTGTAAATGTTTGTTTTGAATACGCCATTTAAAATCCTAATGTATAAATATCGTCAAGTCGGCCTTCTGGATCCTGGTCTAATCGCATAATATCAAAATTGGAACCAACATTATTTTGAGCATGATATTCTACTATATGCTCTAATCCTCTAGCTGATGGATTAATTATATGCACTAGCCGATCAATTCGAACTGGGTCATCTATACCTGAATTATCTTCTTCAAGTTGGATAACGTCTCCTAAATCTCGCGTAAGAATTGTTGGAAATTCATTTTTTAATGAAAAGTTAATTTCTTGTTTTGGATCTTGATGAGTTTCTTTAATAAAATCAGCGTAGTCTTTAGCGAAAGAAAACCCATTAAGAAGATTACTTTCTAGACCAAATACTTGACGTTCATAAATACTTTGGGAACTACTCGATTCAGATCTAGCTAAAAATGGTGGTTGTAATTGCAGAGGAGTTCCTTGTACCTGGAACTTACTTAAAAATCCAGCGGTATTAGTACTTGTAATTTCTACAAAAGAAGTATTAGCAAAAGCTCGAAATGATACAGTAATTGATGAAATCAAATCAAACCCCGAACCGTCAGAATTTTCCGTAAATCTGTAGTCAGCACTCGATACTGGAGTTTCAACACTATTAGCGGGAGTTACTTCTTTTGTCTCAGGGTCTAAATACTCGGTAAAGAAGGATATAGCTTGCCCACTTGCAATAGCAATAGCTTCGGTTATATACGATAGTGTAGCCACACTAGTATTTTCTCGTAAAATGCCGCTCACTCTAACATCATTAAAGAGAGAATCATTCGTATTTGTAATATTAATTCCCCAGAATGTATTAACCGTTTGC
>SDBT01007575.1_pt1 | contig 17839 bp, 30 predicted proteins | sample 2277101 | NCBI WGS metagenome assembly SDBT01 (sample SAMN10404973, study PRJNA504765) | marine sediment metagenome | isolation source: marine sediment core GS10_PC15, 103 cmbsf | place: Arctic Ocean: Southern Knipovich Ridge | collected 2010 | reverse complement strand
AATGGTGCAATACTTGATGGAACGAGTATAGTTATTGATTTATTAAGTCAACAAATTCTTAACCCTGATACTGACGTTATTCTTGATTGGTCGGTTACAGGAGTGGCAAACTTTGGTGATACTAATATTACCACATCAGGATATATTAGTTCTACAGGAGTAGAAAATTCTGGAGGATTTAAGTTAGGGCCTGGTGAAGAGCTAGTAATGGAATGGGATGCAGGAAGCAATCTGATTCAAATAGATGGATTGGTAGATGATGATATGAGACTTAGTTCTGGAGATTTTATTTTTAATGTACTTGATGGTAGTTTTGGGGGAAATATAATATTTCAAAATAGAGCTACAAAAATGTTTTTTTATGTTCTTGAAAGAGATCAAGATCAAATGGCAATGCTTATAGATAGAGATGCGGATTTGAACTTTATTCTTGCAAATGAAAATAGTTTTAATAAGAATTTTGATAGACAAAGAGTAGTTAATTCTGGTGATGATACACATTTTTATATTTTTTCTGGGACAGATCCTAACTCAGATAATACTCAATGGTTAAGATTATATCACAACAAGACTAATGCTGTTATTGATACTGGCAAAGGAGGGATTGATTTTGTAGCTACTGATATTACAACATCAGGACAAATCAATGCAACAGTATTTAATTTTTCTGGAACATTAAGTGCATCAAGCGGAGTTATTAATCAAAATGGATCAACATTTATTCATACATTTGGGACAGGAAATTTATTTATTGGAAAGAATGCAGGGAATTTTGGTTTAACAACACAAAATAGAAATGTTGGAATTGGGGAAAATGCTTTAGCTTCATTAACTTCTACTGGTGGGAATAATGTTGCACTTGGATTTGGTGCATTAGATTCCTTAACAACTGCTTCACAAAATTTTGGACTTGGAACTTCTGCTTTAGGACAATGTACAACTTGTGGATCAAACGTAGCCATTGGAACTTTCAGTTTAGTAACTTTAAATTCTGGGCCTAATAACGTTTGTATTGGCCGTAATAGTTGTGTAGATTTGGATTTAAGTTCAAGTAGTAACATTGGGATTGGTGCTTTTACTTTAGATAGCAATGCACCTACTGACAATGTAGATTTCAATGTTGTAATAGGAGACAATGCAGCAGGATCTTTTGTTTCAGCAACAGCACCTAAAAGGAATACTTTAATCGGAACAAGGGCTGGTGAAGGCTTGGCAGGTGATGATAATATCTATATTGGTTTTAATGCTGGGAGATCAAGACAAGGCTCTAGTGAATTAATGATTGATGTTACAAATAGAAATGATACTTTAATTTTTGGTAACTTTAATACAAGAATACTTAAGATTAACGGAGATCTAAACGTTACAGGAGATTTTACTATAACACAAAACCTTACAACTTCTGACGGTGGGAAATTATGGAGTAATGCAACTTGTACATTTTTATCAAGTCCAAATGGAGGAACAGTACTTGAAGTGTGTGATCCTTAAAAAGCGTAAAATATAAATAAAATGAATGATAATGAAAATGATGGAAACAATTAATATAAGTGAAATATTGAAAGAGACAAGTAAAGTTGTGATGACGGGAAATGGTAGTGTGCAAGACTTAGTTAAAAAATATAAAAGTTATCTGAAAAGTAATACAGAGTTTCAAGATGAAATTAAAAATGCTATAATCATTTTGAAAAGAGTGATTCAATTACAAAAACAGTTAAATAATAAACAATCTAAAGGAAATAAGTTTAATCTTAAAAGTAGGGCATATATTTTTTTCTTAGTTATTATTCTTTTATTTTCAATATACTTAGCATCTGCAAGGATAAATTATAGAATAAATGATCAACTTGTATTTGAGAGTAGTAGTGATGGCCCTGTTATTATTAAAAATGGTCTAAATATAACAGCAGGACATTTAACAATCTCTGCTGGAGATTTACACATAGATGGAGATATTGTTCACGATCAAGGATATGTTTCTTTTACTAATGGTAATTTTAGTATTGATACTGATGCTTTCTTTTTAAATCCTGATAATAATAGGATTGGGATTGGAACTACTGATCCACAAAGAATACTTCACATTCAGGATGATAATGGGGTTATAAGAATTGACAGAGATACAAATTCTCCAGGATTTATCCTTGCAAGGTTTCCAAACAATAATTATACAACTCCTTGGAAAAGCTTTATCTTTGGAGTTGCAGCAGATGATTCTGATAATGGAACATTCCATATAACAGATATTCATACTAATGTTGCTGGTGGAGGGGATAGGAGATTAACTATTGAAAATGATGGCACAGTTAATATCCCTGGAGATTTGGATGTTCCTGAAGTTTCTAATACTCTTGGAGATTTGAAAATTCAACCAGATGTTCAAGGAAATGTTATTTTATTTGGAGATACTGATGTTGCTAATGATGAAGATGGAGGGGAAATAAGAGGTTGGAGAAACGCACCTGAAGGAAATGATTATTGGAGAATTTATTTAACTGATAATAGAAAAACAATGTTTCATAGTAGTACAGACATGACCTTCCAAGGACAATCAACTTTTATAATTAATTCTGTTGATGATAATATATTTTTTAAGTTAGGGGATTCGGCAGGAGCAAAGGAAGTTCGTGTTAGAGACAAATCAGGGATGGATGTTTCTACTATAGATAGTAATGGTAATGCTTGGTATAGAGGAGATGTTGAGATAGGGGTAGATAGTGATGTATTGATTCAAGCAAACGGGGATAGTTATTTCAATGGAGGTTATGTTGGTATTGGAATAACAACCCCAGGTTTACCTTTAGAGGTAAGAAGTGCTGATGACAACCAAGCTATGTTTTTTGATTCAAGATCACAAGCTCAAGGTGTAGGTGGTGGAATAGCCTTCGGTGGGAAATATACTGATGCAGGAGCGGAAGCGATGGCTGGAAGAATTGGAGTACAAAAGACAAATGGTATAAGTGGTGATGTAGGATTTGATATTGTAATTTCAACACAAGATAGTGTTGGTTCTATTACTAGCAGAATAGAATGTACTTCAGATGGTAAATGTGGATTTCATGTTCCACTTTTTAATTCACCTTCAAAAGCATTAGACGTTTGGGGAGATGCTAGAATTAGGGGAAATTTTACTATTGATGAGGATTTATTTATTAAACAAGAGATTAATATTGATACGATAAGTGAATATACTCAATCTGCTGGTGTAAGTATTGAACAAATTATTTTTGAAAATGGTGATATTTACATGGACACTTCAGATAATATTTTCTTCCACGATACAGAGGTTTTCATTTCAAGTGAATCTGATGGTCATTTGGACTTAACAGCAGATGATGTAATTGATATTAATGCTAATGAAATAAGAATCCATGGAGAATTAATTTTATCTCAAAATGAGGCGACTATTTCATCTGGCGGTGCTATTACGGTTGATAAAAATAATCATCGTGTAGATACTTATGGGGATGCCTCAACAGATAATTTAGATACTATAAATAATGGACAAGGTGGACAAATTCTAATTTTAAGAACAGAGAGTAATGCAAGAGATGTAACAATCAGAGATGAAGTTGGGAATATTAAATTAGTTGGAGGAGTTGACTTTACATTAGATACTATGTATGATAAAATAACGTTTGTTTATGATATTCATGGTGGAGGATATTGGATAGAACTTTCAAGAAGTAATATTGATTAAAAGAATGAAAAAAATATTAATAGTAATAGTAATAATATGTTTGTCAATTAATATAGTGTTAGCTAATATAAATTATGTAGTTAATGGTCAAAACCTTTTCAGTGTAAACGGTGGAAGTCCCATTAAACTAAAAGGTGGTCTAGATTTAGGTAATTATGATATTACAAATATAAATTATATTTATTCAGATTATATTTACTCAGATTATTATTATGATAATGATGGAAATTACAATCTAGCTTATAATTCTGGAAGCGGTTTTGAAGTTTATGCTTATCAATATTGTGACGAATCAGGAAGTTATTGTTTTTATGCAAGTGATGTTGGTAGTGGTGGAGGTGATGGTGAATATGTTTATGCTGATTACTATTATTCAAGAGATAGTTATTCGATGTTTGAGTATGATACTTATGATTATCATGTTGACATGCAAACGGATTTGGATATGAATAGTTATACTCTTGATAATGGATATTATATAAATTCACAATACTTCTGTGACCAAGACGGAAATTATTGTTATTCTTTTGATGAAGGTTATTATACTTGGACTTTTGATTATTCAATTAAGACAGGGGACTTATATTATTCCAGTGATGGAAATTATGGTATGACAGGAACATGTTATGCTGAAGATGATTTACAAATTGAGGATGGTTTAATAATAGGATGTTCATGATGGTAACTAAATTGGAGGACAAAAACAAATGAAAAAAATATTAGTAGTGATGTTAATGGTGTTTTTATCAGTAAATGTATTAGCTATAACAATTGGACAAAATATAACACAGGAACAGTTAGATGGAATGGATATTGATAATGTAGATTTAGAACCAACATGGAATATATTTTCTTTAGTTAGAAATATGGTTTATAGAACTTTTGATTATCTTTTCCTGGAAGAAACTGAAGAAGGATATACTGTGGTAGAAAAGTCACTTAAGAGAAGAATATTGCCAATGGAAGATTATGAGATTTGTAGGACCATGTACACAAAACTACAATGTGTTGATTACTTTAAGGTTAATTCTGACATTATAAAATATAAGTCACAAGACATCTTAAGAAATAAATTGAAGAATATGCAAACACAAGTTGGAGAAATTAACGTTACAGAGTTCAATTAATTGGACTTTGTGCGTTTTGCTCTTGTTGTAAACATTCAATAGCAATTAAGTTAATTTCATTACCTTGTTCATCAAGGGTGAAAGTTATAGGTTCACACTTAACTGCTTGTTCAATCAGATTTATAATAATTGATTGAGTAACTTCCTGAATAAGCTCTGCTTCTTTTTTATCCAGATATTCAGAATATTTATCGTAAGCAACATAACTTGCTAAAGCGATTAAAAGAATTATTATTAAAACGGAAAGTTTAGTCTGTTGTTTCATTTAATATGTCCTCCTTACATTAAATTATAAAGTTTAATCCAGCAATATAAATATATTGTCTAGTCTTCTTTTTATATTTAATTTGTTTTTTATTCATTAATTCTTCTAACACTTTATCAATCTGCCAATCAGTAGCACAAGTTAAACATTTAAGTTCTTTCCTAATCCTTGGTTTTATCATTAACATTGTCAACACTGTATGTAAACGATCATTGAAATCTTTTGAATTTAAATAAGATCTTAAGGCCCAAGCTTTATATTCATTAGTATCAATTTCTTTCTTGCTTTCAATTATAAGATTTTCTTCATTTTCCATTTTTTAAATCTTCAAATTTCTTCCGCCAATTATCACGAGAAGTTCTCACTTCTTTATAACGAAGTAACATATTTTCACATAAGTCTAACAATTTAGTTCCTTCACCAATAGTAAGTTTATTCTTAGAAAGTAAATTGTAACCTTCCTTTAAACAATCTTCAAACCTTTCCTTAGTTTCATTTCCCATTATCCATTCTTCTCCAACATTATTTCTTTTAATCTTTTCGCCATATTATGAACTAAAGGTTTATTATATTGTACACTGTAACACCAAATTAATTCTTCTAATAAATGTCCTTCAGTAATTCTAATTGATTTAACTTTAACCATCTTCATTTTAATCCTTGGCCTACAATCGCACCAAACTTCTGCATCTTTCGGCTCTTTCAATCTTAATTTACAGTTTGGACATTCGTAAGTTATCATTCGTCCCAATCTTGTACTTTTACCCATATTTCTAATAATTCCTGTTTAATTATTTCAAGTTCTGCCAAAAAGTGTGCAACTTCTCCTTTAGTGTGAACATCCTCAAAGTTTTTCACTGTGGCTATAGTCCCATCTTTCTGGTTAGTTCCTATTGCAATTTCCATTTTATTATTTCTTTTTGATAGGGCAGTAATCAAAAGAGGATGTTAAAACCTCAGCACCACTTACTGCCCTACCACTAAAGGTGTGGTGATTATGATAAATGGCACTACTTACACGATGACCAGTAAAATCAGGGGTGATGTAAATCTGGTTCCCATTATTATTTACGTGGGTTCTGTGCCATTAATGAGTATGAAAAGCTTGGAGTGTATTGCAGGTAATGGAGTTAACCTTTAGGACACTCCAAGATCTCCCAAGCCAACTCAAGACCTCCATAAGGTCTATTTAACCGCTTATTGGATACTGCAAGTGATAGCTTGATTATGATTTATCGATGACTATAATGACATTGCCAACATTGCATCCTTCCTCTCTGGGATTCACCAAGCACAACTGTTGGCTTTCTGCAACCACATTCACAACTGCAATTATCATCTATGCCTTCTCTTTCAAATATTGATTCGATTGATTCCATGAGTATAATATGGTCATAAAGGAAAAATAAAGGTATGACCCTAATCCTGAAATATGGTTAATTGATTGTTACAGCCATTCTAATAACACTTTAATGCTAAATACTTACTATTCTCCGATTCCTTTAAAGTATCCAACTGTTTGCCTTCAAGCTCTTTTAAAGTCTTAACCTTAGCAAACTTAAGTAAAGCAGCAATCCCTGAATCTTTCATGAACTTTTTATCACTATCAACATTAACGAAAAGTGAAGTTATGATGATTTGATCGCTACGAAGTTGTTTGATCTTTGTAAGTTTGATACTTTCTTCTTTATCAGGATGCTTACAAATGATCTCAATCAAAGGATTGTCCATAACTTTAAGTTCTTTATTCTTTGTCTTAAGACTTGTACCGACAATCATAACAGGTTTTGCTTCAAGAGCCTTAGAACCTTCATTCTCGCCTACCTCAGTCTCAAGGTATTCATTAATCGTTGTATTGGATTCTTGTTGTGTATCTTCCATTCTTATTTTACCTCCTAATTTAGTTATTAAAGTCAACTAGCTTATTGAAATCCTCTTTTTAATTCTTTGATCCTTTCAATATTATCTTCAGGTTTACCAAGTAAAGTAATTTCATAACCAAACTTACCAGAAGCACCACGAGAAAATTTTACCTTTTCTGTTTGTTGAATTATAGTTTCATCCATTACGTTCACCTTCCACACAGATAACGCCAAGATCATATCCCATTTGAACAATACTTCTTTTAAATTGTGATTCATCCTCATCCCAAGTTAAACGTTTTTGTTCCTCCATATCGAATTTAATTCAATGTTTTATTTAAAGGTTTATTAACACTATAAAATGGTAACACTTATTTCCTACTTATACCTTCTAATTTTTTAACTAAGGTTATTAAATCTCCTTTCTCCTGACACCCAAAACATTTCCAAACTTTCTTCTCATTTGAAAAACTTAAACTTTTATCACTATCATTATGAAAAGGACATAAAGCCATTTTCCCCCGATATTCAATATTATAATTATCAAAGACTTTTTCAAAAGAAAGAATTTGCATAATGTTTTGTGCTGTATTTACATTAACTAAGTTTAATTTTTTATTATTATTTTGATCTTCTTTAACCTTAACTTTCTTCTCACTAAATAAAATATCTAATTTAATATTTAAATCAATTCCACTATTCATACCATTCCAAAAATAATATAATAGTTGCTTTGGTTTATTATATTTAAAATGATTAGCAAATTCTAAAGCACATAAATGTTTTTCATCACATAACTCCATATCTGGATTAGAATTATTTGGACAAACTTGAAGTAAAAATTTTCTTCTATATAAATTTCTTTGATCTTGACTTAAATTTTCTAGCTCATCTAAATCATAAATGTGAATATGTGGACTTCTCCCACCTTCAACATAATAAATTGCAAAAGAATAACCAATATCATTCAATTTTATTGATGTAATATTTATATTTTGCCAATTATTATCATAATCCTCACTATCAAATTCTATCCGAATTTCATTTGGCATACCTTGTCTATGCTTATAACTTCTTGTTTTATCAAACTTTTCATGTTTATGATAACTATCCCACCATAATAAATCAGGAAACCATTTAATAATATAATCTCTAATAGTACCTAAAGTTAAAATATTCTTCATTCTTTTACTTATTATAGGATTAAAATTGTCTCCCAACCCTTTACCATTCTATTTAAAATTATCATTGTATTATCATAATCTTCATCTTTCACCTTAAAAGTAGGATCATAATCTCTAAATAAACACCTAATTTTTGTTAAACCATCAATTAAAAGTCTTACTTGATGTTCACCTCTAGGTCTCCAAACGCTAGATTTCATAGGTTCTATAGCTTGATTTATTACAAACAAGGATAATTCTTTAACTTTTTCTTCATCAATTTCACATAAAAATGATTGGCAAGTATCATAAATTGATAACCATGGATTAAAATTTGGCTTTAGAGAGCCTGTACTATCATTTTCTTTCGAATTCCCCCCTATACTAAGACAAGAGTAAGAGGTTAAATTATATTTATTATTTTCTTTATTATTAATTAACTCTTCCCCACGCGAGATTTTTTTATTATTTATCTTCTCCCATCTACAACTTTGTGTATGTATGCTTGTGTGTGTATAGGGGGGGTTTCTTTCAATCCCACTGCTTAAAACTTGTTCTGTTTCCTCATTATCTTGTACCCAATGGAATAATCTACTCATAGTTGTTGGATCAATAGTTCCAATATGTTCATTTATTGTTTTACATTTTGAAACTGGATTACTACAAAAAATAAACTTTGCTGTTGTTTCAACTTCAACTTCATTATCATTACCAGAGCTTACTGTTCTTTTTTTATGTTCAAGTAAGAAATTTATATCACCTAAAATATTATCTTGGATTAAAGCTTGATGTTTATTTCTTTCAAATTCTACCATTTTGCCAATTTCATCAACAAATCCAATTCGATCACATTTTGCAAGATACCCAATATTAGCAGGTTTTTCTTTAAATGATGGCATTAAACCTTTGATTCTAGAATTACCTCCTTCTAAGATACCAATATCTTCTTTGAATTTATCTTCTGTAGTTTCAATTATTCCCATAGTTTTACGTGTTCCTGCTCTACCCCATACGCATAAATGTAATGGCCAACCATCAGTCTTTGAAGATAATAGATAACTTGCTCTTAATTGTTCAAATTCTTTTGAAAATCTATTAAGGTTACCATTTGGATGTGTAGCTAACATATCATAAAAACCTTGTTCATCTAAATTACATTTTTCTTTCAATTGTTTTGTAAGTTCAATTAGATTTTGTTTATCTAATATTCTTATTGTTTGTTTTGCTTCTTTTAAGATAAAAATATTTGATAATGATTTAAGTTTAAGACTTCTTGAAAGTTCAGCATAATCATCAACTTCAATTAACATTCCTGTAAATTCATAAACTTGATTACCTAATCTATCTTCTGAATAAATATAATATTCTTTTCCTTCATAACAAATCCTATATAACCAGAAATCTAACGCTAATACTCTTTTTTGATAACCGTCATATCTTTTATCATATCTTTCATCAAAGAATAAAATGTTTTTAATTTCAGTTTTAACTTTATCTTCACCTTTTCCATCAGTAGTGGATTTGATTACTTCTCTAATTAATGGAATCCTTTTCTTAACATTATCAACAAGTTGTGGTTTACCATAAATTATATCTTGTGTATGTGATAAAAAGAATAAAGGTTCTTCCTTTTCGTATTCTGTATTATGATTCATTAGATTTTTAGCATGACCTTTAACTTTATCCCATGAATCATAAAAAATCTTTTCTAGAAAGTTAATTTTATTTAGTTTATAGTCCTTAATTTCTTTATCTCGTTTTTCTTTATTTAATTGTTCTTCAACTTCTTCTTTTGGTATATCTGCAATCTCTGCTGCTTTTTTTATTGCATCAGTTCTTGTAGGTTCTTTTTTTTCAACAAGATATATTGGACTTACGACATTAAATTTTTTAACAAATTCTTTACTAAATTTATCACATAAGTTTGATACTTCATCATCTCTATCTTTACGATTGAATGATTGAGATATATAAGCGGCTATTGGAAGATCACCTCTTCCCCTTATAAATTTTATTTTATTACTTTTTATTGTTTTAGGATTACCTTTTTCATCTTTAAAACGATTATCTTTAATTTCTGCATAAAAATCATCATTAGAATCTTTATACAAATATAACCACATTCTTAATCTTTCTTTATATTCATTATTTGTTTCAAATATTAATTCCATGTTTTTGATTAATAAATTTAATTAAGTCATCAAAATTTCCATAATTCTGTTTAAGTTCATCAGGTAAATTAGAAAAAACATTATTATCTGAAGATAATATAATCCAACCATTATTTTCATCTTTATCTACAAATATTTTTTTATCCTTACCAAATCTTTCACCCCATAATATTATTATTGGATTACATTCAATATCCCTTTTTGCTCTATAACATCCTTGATGTATTTTATCAACTGAATCATATATATAGCAAATTTTTTTAGCTTTATCATAATTATATCTATGGGAATAAAATTTTAATTCAGCTCTTTTAAAATCATCAGTATAATCTAAAGGATATCCATAAATAATAACATTAGAAAGAATAAAATCACCCATCTCATCTATAAAATTATGACCTTCAACACGTCCATTAATATTTATTATTCCAACACATTCACCATCATAGTTACTAAATTCTTCTTTTATTTCTTCAAATTCTTCAGAACTAATATCAAAATCATCTTCAAGATTTTTACAAAAGTTTTTTATTATAATACCATTTTCCTTTAGTAAGTGACATAATAAATTTGAATTTTCTTTAGATTGTATAAAAATTATAGTTTTCCCTTTAATCTTTTTCAAAACAGTGCATAATTTTTCATTATTATTCTTATATGTTTTATACCTATTTGGTTTAGAAAAATTTCCATAAGGTATTATAAATGTATCTTTTGAAATATCAAAAGATTTTAAATATTTTTCAAAAATATATTCATCTTTATCTACTCCAAGATGGTCAATATATGTTTTCTTATCCCTAATTGTACCACTATTAATTATTATTTTATCCCATGGATAAAATGATTTCCTAATATCATCAGAAGGACATATACATTTCACATTTAAAAAATATTCATCCTTTTTAAAATACTTTCCATATTTTAATGAACAATGATAATTTGGATTGTTACTAACTTCTATAAGTTTGTTTAAATAGTCAATAAAATCTTTACTAGAAATTTTTTCACTATCATCAGTATCAGATCTTTGTTTTATAACTTTAAATAATGTTTCTATACTACTCATAATTGCTAACATTTTTTGATTATTTATTTCTAAATCTCTTAATAAATCATTATAATGGTATTCAATTGAATCATTTAAAAATTTAAAATTTATCTTAGCTTTCTTAACAAGCTTATAGGTGATTATATCTATAAAAAATTGAATATTATCATTATCCATTCCTGTTATATATGTAATATTTTCATCTAATTCTCTCTTGAGTTTTTTTGTATGTGATAGTAAATTTATCTTTTTTGAGTTCATGGATTTAAATCTTAATGGTATTAAATGTCCTTCATCTATTATTAATAATGAATTCATTTGTGCTGGATTTCTTTTTGTAATATTGATAAACATTTGTTGGTTTATGATGCCAAAATAATCTCCAATAATTATCTTCTTCTGTGATAATGTTTTTAAAACAACAGGTCTTAGGCAAGAATGTGGAAAAATGTTTGAACATTCTTCTGATTTGCAGTGGAATACATTAGGATTATAATTTTGATAACCGACATTATTTTCTTTAATGAATAAATCTATATTGTCTTTTTCTTCTTTTGATGTTAGAAGATTATAGTATTCTATAGGTGTTGGGAACCTGGGTTCTTTTTTATTTTTTAATAAATTTGAATAATATTCATGTATATCATTACACTCAAGTTCAAATGTTTCATTAGTATTAACATTCCTTCTAAAAACACAATCATCATTACATTTGTTTTCATCTAATGCAAAATTAAATTTTTTTATTTTAAATATACTTTTAAATATACAACAATGTTTTTTTGAAATCCAGATAGTTTTTTTATCACTCAACCCAAGTTTATATAATTCTTTAGACCAAACATATTTTATTGTCATTGTTGGATTAGCTATAAAGATTATGTTATAATTATTAATATAATCTTTTATTATTGAAGAAGTGGCAAAGGTCTTTCCTAAACCCATTCCAGCAGGATTTATTAATATCTTTTTATCTGATTTTATAAAATCTTTTGTTCTTTTATAAAATAATTCTTGATTTTCTTTTTCATTCTTCAATCCAACTGATTTCAAGTGTTCTTCCCATTCACCCATCATTTATCCTCCACCAATTCTTCATAAGGTTTAACATCATAAATGTCTAATAGAAATAGCATATCTTTTTTTTCAGGTTTTCCTTTTTTGTTAAGTTTCATTATCCAATAGAATGATTCATCAATAAGTTCAGAAGTAAATAAACAATCTAATGCTCCAGTAGGTTTTAATTTTATATGAGCTTTAAATTGATTTTTAAAATAAGTTGTTGCTTTCACCTTGTTGCTATCTTCTTTTTTATGTTGCATGGTTTACCTCTTCTTCCCCGCTCCCTATCAGAGAAAAATACGTATTCAATTAAGATTTCTTTTCTTTATATGTGTTGTGTGTTCACTTCATAATTAATAAAACGTGTCTTAATAATTTCCAATGCTTGACTTTTCTTAATGTGATAAAGATCCATATATTTTCTAACTAACACCTTCTCCTCTTCACCTGTTAATATCATACTTTTACTAAGATTACGTTATATAAAAAGATTATGAATGACGGCAAAGATACCAAAGTATCTTTGGTAGCCATTTTAATCTAAAACCTCCACTCGAACGACATTACAATTTGGAAAACTCTCTACTCCATATTCTGTTCTAAAAATTAGGAATCCTACAGACTCTTCAATCACATCACCAATACGACATCTAACTCGTCCTTCATCCTTAAAGAAAATTTTGCACTTTTTCCCAACCAATCCCATTATTTATTATATCTCAAAAAAACTAATGAGAAACCTCCATCTTTACACTTTTCAATAAAATCATTCGTGCATAAGAACTGGTGCTTAGTCCTGTATTCTTTGCAACTTTTTTAATCGACTCTTTTTCTTCATTTGTTAATATTATTTGAATTATTGTACCTTTCATTGTAATCACCTAGAATATTATAAGTTAATGGTTATTTAAATATATGTGTGATTAACCACATATGTTATATAACACCAAATGTCATATAATAAGGTTGTTATATGATACCTAAGCATTATTGCCAGCCGCATTATGCATAATAATAACTACCCGAAGATAGTTAAGTAAATCTAACGATTATTTACTATTTAAGTTTATTCTTTGTCACTTCTTAGTTAAAATAAAATTATATAAAGAATAATCTTTTTACTAAAACATGGAAAATGGAATGAAACTTACAACTAGAAAATGTAAAAAAGATATTGACTTATATGAGCAAGATCAGTCTGACTTTAATATAAAGAATATCTTAGCTAAACAGAGGAATGATAAAAATGGCAAACCCTTTTAGACATCGTGATAATCTCAATGCTCAGGAATTAATTGATTGTGATATTGTTGAATGTTGTAAAATTGAAACTTCAGTCGTTGAAAGTTTAGATAGTTTTGAGAGATAATTTTAATGTCCCGTAGCTCATTTGGTAGAGCGTTGTACTGTTTATACAAAGGTAATAGGTTCGAGTCCTGTCGGGATAATTTATGTTATCATTTTTGAATGATAATAAAGGTTTATAAAGTTATTAAGTTACTAAATAACATGGTTAAGGATAATGAATCAAGAACTATAAGGATCAGTCAAAAGGTTTATGACTATTTAGATAACAATGCTCTACGTGCAACTGAAACTTTTGATCAAATTCTAATGAGGTTGTTAAAGATAAAATGAGTAACTTTGGAATTGAAGACTATGGTTATGACATGAAATATTTTACCTTCTTGTTAATAGTATTTGGTCTACTTTTATTATTATTTGGTATATTTATGATTTATGAAGATACTAAAACAAGTTATAAAATGTTTGATGGTATAATTTGTGAGCAAGATATAATAAGAGGTGGTGTTTTTGGTGGTGCAACACATGAGTTCCGAGAATGCTCTAATGGTAAAATATATATAAATCCAGAAACGTATAAGGTGATTAAATCATGAATGCACGAGAACTTAGACATGAAAGAATGAAGATGAAAATAGTGAGATCTTATTTTAAATCATGGATTATATGGCTATTAGTATTTATCATGTCCATAAGTGCAGCAATAGTATTCAAATTCACAGAATCTAATTTGTTTGTTCAATTTCCATGGGTATTAAAGTGGGCGATTGTTTTTTGTTGGGGTTTTGTAATATTGACATTACTTTTCCTATCACTTAGGATAAACATGAAACATTTATTTTTATATTTATCTACAATATTCTTGGTTGTGGGAAGTCTTACAAATTTTGAAGAACCTATGATGTTTTTAATAGTATCAGCAATAGGAATTTCTACCCTTCTATTTTGTTTAGATGTTCTACTAGGAATTAAATTTGATTTTACTGTTAAGGTAAGGGAAAGGCCTTGGTGTCCTAATAAAGAAAGTACTAAATTGAGCGAGGAAGCGAACTAATGGAAAAAACTATGGAAAAAGCCATACATGAACTTCATGAATTTCTTGACGCAGATTTATACTCTAAGTTTAAACCAGATATGAGAATTAAAAAAGAAATTTGGACAAGAGAAGACGCTTTTAATAATGAAGAAGAGTTTAGTCAATATCTGCGTGAAGCATTTTCTGTATTTAAGGGAAAAATAAAGAAGTGCCAGAAAGAAGCCAAAGAAGTATCACAACGATGTACTGCTCATTTCAAAGGAAAAGATGGACTTGGGAAATGCAGTTCAGAATGTCAATGGGAAAGAAAGGATTGTCCGTACCAAAAAGAAGCCTTATGCGAAGAGGAGAAGAAAGATGAAGCATGAATGTATGAATTGTAATAATCAAGTTGAATGGGAAGGGGAAATAAGACCAATTTGGTGTAGTATAAAATGTAAGAAAGAATTTTATGTTAAATATTTTGCTGGTAACTCTGATGTTAGATTATGGGAGTATGAATATAATGAAGATTTTAAAGAGAGTCAGAAAAGAGTTATGGAAGAGATAAAGAAGTCTGGATTAACTGTAACTGAATATATTAGAGGTTTAGGAGATTTTAAAGAAGATGCCGTAAATGAACACTTAAACGAACAGGAAAAAGAAAATGAATAAAGATGAAGAAATTAGGAGAGTGGCAGAAGAGATTTGTAGTGGGGTTAACAGTCAGAAGACACGAAAGGAAGAAGATATTTTAGAAATTGATATGCTAACAAATTTTGGTGTTCTTGGTTTACTTACACCATTAGAACTTGCAGAAGTATTTTATAATGGATTTACAGAAAAGAAGGTTGAAAATGAATAGTAAAGATAATATGATTAATAAAGAGATTTGTCTTGGTTTGTCTGAGATTTGTATGATGTTATCTGAGATTACTAAAGATAATAAAATGAGTAAAGACTTTATTAAGAAATCAAATGTTTTTCTTAACATATATAAGTTGAATGACGTAGAACAGCCCAAATCAGAACCACTTGGTTGTGGTGAGGTATTTGAAATGGATTTGGTTCATAAGGATGGAAGTAAAGATAAACTTGTTTGTAGATGTGGAGAAGATGATGGGTTATGTGATAAATGCGAGTCTCAAAACAAAAGCGAAGTTGTTGGAGTTGTTGATAATCTAAATGATGAAAGGGTGGCAACTTTAGTAAAACAAAACGAAAGCGAACTTGACGACATCGGACAGCACATTGAAAACCTACCAATCTTTAAAGAAAAAGTAGGTTGTGGGAGATTATTGGAACTTTTAGAGAATAGTAATAAACGTAATGGTGTTGAAGTTAAATGTGGTATTGATGGGAATTTTTGTTTAGAATGTGACAGAAAGAACGCACAAGACCTCAAGAGTGAAAAGAAAGGTTGTGGAAAAGAAACTGGAAGAGTTTATTATGAAAAGAATGCTTTTTGTGGAGATGAGATTTTTGGCAAAGAAGATATTGAACTTTGTGACGATTGCCAAAAAGACCTCAAAAGCGTCATTGAAACAAACCCAGACAAGATGTCAAATGATGAATTGGAATCAGAAATCAAAGAACATTCTGAAGGGATTGCCGAGGAGTGCAGGAAAGCACAATTAAACGATAAAGGAGAAAAGGAATGATGATTCTAGTTTGTAAAGAATGTGGAGAAGAGCTTTCAGCGAGAACTCGTGTGGGATTATGTAGAAAGCATTACTTCAAATGGTATAGGGAAAATAATAAAGATAAAATAAAGGCATATAATGAAAGAACTAAAGAACACAGGAAGAAGAGGCAAGAAGATTATTATGATAAAAATTGTGAAAGCATGAAGATAAAAGACAGGGAGTGGAAACAAAAGAATACAGATAGAACCTCTAATACTCCAGAGAAAAAAAGGGACTCATTGATAAGAAGTAAGACAAGACACAAGTATCCATTAGATGGTAATAAATGTGAGTTCTGTAATAGCAAAGCAGAAGAGAGACATCATACAACAGACCCAATAGAAATAGATAAATTTGTTTTTGTTTGTACTCGTCATCACAAGAAGGAACATGGAAAACGGTACAGGTTTGCCGAGAAAGGAGAAGAAGAATGAAAATATCATTAAGTGATGAAGAAGTAAAGAATATAATTGCATCTCAATCTATGGAAGACATTCAGGTGTATTCTGACGGACAATATAAAAAGTGGAATGTTGAGGGTTGTAGTCCTGATGGTACTGGGTTAGAAATAGAATATCTTTATTCATCAAAAGGTGATTTAAAACCAAAGTTTAAAAAGTTGGAGGAAAATAAAAATGCCTGATTCTGCTTGTATTCATGCTGTTGCTCAATGTCATGATTGTGAATGGAGAGAAGAAGATTACTTGAAAAACGTAAGTGAGTTGGCACATAATCACGCCAAAGATAATAAACATAAGGTGGAGCTAGAACTTGGATTTTTTATAGATGGGACAAAGGCTAGTGAGACACTTAAATATTTTGGTATAACTGAAGAGGGATATGAAGAAGAGTGCGTAAAGTCCGAATTAAACGAAGGGGAGGTGAAAAATGGATGAAAATAATAAAACCTTAGAAAAAATAGCTAAGATTATTTTAAATGTCGATAGAGGAAATTTGTCAGACAATAAAGCAATAGATAAAATTATGAAAATTGTTACTAATAATTCGACGAGAAAATTGGAGGAATTTTTATATAAAAAATGAATAGACTAACGATACAACAAGAGACTACTGCTGATGTTCACGTAATAAGAAATGTGTCCCATCATGACATTATAGGCTTTATAACAAGAAGAAGATGTGGACAATTTATGCAATATGGACTAGAAATTCCTTTAGCATTGATGGAAGAGTGTGTAAGATTAAAACAAGATTTAATGTTTTTCCCAGGATGCTTGGATGAAATAAGGGAAAGGTGTAGGAAATTAAAGTCTAAAGAGTTAAAAAAGTGCAGAAAGTCTCAGGAGATAGGAAAATGTTAGATTGGTTATCAAATAAGTTAGTGAAGAATTATAAAAAAAAGAATTTTACTCTTAGTGAATTTAAGAGCTTACATAAAATTTTATCAAGATTTTATGATAGAACTAAGCCCT
>SDBT01007574.1_pt1 | contig 17839 bp, 8 predicted proteins | sample 2277101 | NCBI WGS metagenome assembly SDBT01 (sample SAMN10404973, study PRJNA504765) | marine sediment metagenome | isolation source: marine sediment core GS10_PC15, 103 cmbsf | place: Arctic Ocean: Southern Knipovich Ridge | collected 2010 | reverse complement strand
CCGGCCCATGTTCCGCTGAGACTGTTCTTCAAGCTGGTCAATTTTGCCTTCATAATACAGCAAGGGCATGTAACGAGCGTATCTGAATTTATTGGCAATCAGGTCAATAGTTTTGTTGAAGATGTCGTCTTCTTCGTCATTGAGCTCGTAGAATAGCGGCTCCGGTTTTTTAACCTCCGGAAATTTAAGACCCTGCTCTTGTATATCTCTGCTGAAATATTTTTCAATTTCAGTCCTGGTGCGGCGCACCATTAAATATTTGAGAACTTTGTCGCGTATTTCCCGTGCGTTTTCTTTTACTGTATTTATATATTCAGAATAATCTCTCTTTCTGTCCAAATTTTTTAATCTCTTTTCGAGTTTCGAGAAAAATGACTCCAAGTCGGGGACATTGGGGATGGTGCTTTTTTTGGCTTTCTGAAACAGCTTAAGCAGGCTGAGTATATCTTTGGGAGTGTTATTGTAGGGTGTTGCAGTTACCAGGATAACTCTTTTTCCACGGCAAATTTCCGCCAATTTCTCATAGGTTATGGTTGTTTCGGTTCGAAAGCGGTGTGCTTCATCGATGATAATATTTGTGTATTTGTCCGTTCCCCTGTCCAAAAGGTTGTCCAGTTTGCCAAGTGATTCAAAATCTGCCGGAACTCGGAAGTCTGAAAAAACATTAGGCCATGAACCAGGATTAGATTTTTCCAAAAGCACTGGCGGGGCGATAACAAGTGTTCTGCCATTCAGTTGACCTGCCAACATAGCTGAAATGTATGTTTTCCCCAGTCCTACAACATCGGAGATAAAAACACCGCCGTATTCCAAGAGTATTTTTTTGGCGTTTAAGACTGCCTGCTCCTGATACTCGAGTTTTTTAAACTCCTGCGGCAGATATTTAACAAACACCTCATCCGTTTGGCTGAGTTCGTCCTTGAAATATTCGTAGAGAAATTTCAAGTATAACTGGTATGGTGAGATATTCTGACTCAACCAGGTCTTGCCCTGAATGGTTTGCACATACTTTTCGCTGACATCTACAGCGTTACACCACAATTCCTCAAATTTATTCTTAGCAAAATCATAGTCACTTCTGTTTTTCAGTTCCACATTGAATTCAAGATTGTCAACCAGCCCAGCGCGGGTGAAGTTACTTGAACCGGTAATTACTCGCCCAACATCCCTGTCCCCTTGGTAAAAAGTCATAATATAAAGCTTGGCGTGGATATTTTGCGATGGATAGGCCCTAATTTCCAGTTTCTCTTCTTTTATCCATTCAATAAACTTATTGACTCCCTCTTCGACTTTTCTATTGTCTTCTGAATCTGCCAACTCTTGTTCTATCAGACTTTCAACTTCTTTTTTGGTTTCGGCATGTGAGAAATCAATGACGTTCTGTTTTGGTTTATTGGCTTCATTAAGTAAATCATAGGTCTGTTTATCAGTGCTGATACCAATCAGAATTCGGATTTTATCCGTTTTCTCCAGCGATTTATACAGGGCATGGAATCCGCTGGTATAGAAATATCCAACGAGACAGTCAAAAAAGGAAGTGTTTTTAATCAACACTTCAAATCTATCTTTCAGGCTTTGATTTTGTTCGTTTGTTATGAAAGTTAAATCTGAATTCGCCATATAGTAGTCCTATTGCGATTGCCTATTATAACAGGTAATTTTTTCGCCATCCGCTATTCCCCATATTCCCAGATTCAATTTTGCCCAGATAATACCAGCAGAACGAGACATTAGCAAGCAGATTTTGGATAAGCAGACAGGCTATATAGGGACACAGCTGATTATTCTGCAGAGGCATAAAAGTTCGATTCTGATACCATACAAAACCCCGGCAGGCTTTTTTTATGAATAATGGAATATTCTTGATTTTATTGGCTTTAGAACTTGCCTCGCCAAAATGCTTTAGAGATGACTTTTCCGAAGTGAGTTTACCCTGAGTGCAGGAGTTTACCCTGAGTGTAACCGAAGGGAAGGGAGAGAGTTGGGGTTAAAAAACTTAACTAAAGTTTTTTAGTAAGAATTGCTCTGTAAATCCAATCAAGCTGCTGACACTTTCTTTGTCGAACTTGTCCCACTCTGCGTGAAAAGCTTTATTCCTGAGTTTAACATAGCTTTGAACTATTGGGGCTTGTGCTCCTTTAATTACACCTTTAGCTTTAAGCGCCTTTATAACTTCGGACATGTCTTTATCATCCACATTCAAATTTTCTTTTATCGCTACACGCTTCAAAGCATCCTCAAGCGCAGCACATGCAAGAACCGCTGCAACATCTTTGTTGTCATCCAATGCCTCTTTTGCCAAAGCTATAAAATCTGCAAATATCTCAGCGGACACCTGGCCTTCTATTGTAACTAGCCAGCCTCCTTCAATTTCTGCTTTAGCAGCCTGAAGTATATTTATTCCAACTTTGGTACAAGATGGCCAATCGCCTTTCACATGCTCATTAAATTCTTTATAATATGTCTGTTGTGCACCAAAGATATTTTCCAAGAACGAAAGCGAAGCAGAACGAAAACCTCTAAATTTACCGCGATCTACAGAAGCACTTGAGTATTGCGTCTCAGGAATTTTTGTTGCCAGCACTGCATTCCCAAGCCCTATCAATTCATCAATTCTTTTCAGTATATCTTCGGTCATCATATTATTTTATCCTTTTCACTTTCTGTTTCCTACGAATCTGATCCGCTTTTTTCATGCATTATTTTATTTTGCTGTTGCTTTAACTCGTTAAACCTCTTGACCAACTCGCTAACAATTAAAGGATTAGATTCGGGGTATATTTCTTCACCACTCACCGAATGACTTTTAATAGAAGTTGATTCGCGAAGCAGTATTTCTTCCTCTTTTTCTTCTTTTTGGCTTATTCTCACGGATACCATTTTGAAGGCCTCCGCCAACCTATCAGTCAAAATTATCTTTCGTCTCCTATTTAAACGGTCCTTGAATTCTCGTAATAACCAGTCATTAAGAATATTTACTCCATCATGTTTTATTCCATAATCCGTATCACGAGAAACAATTACGACATGTTTTCCACTTTCTTCAGCACAGTGAATAATCCATTCCCAATTAATTGCATCACCTATTGATGTATCCTTATCTTTGCGGGGTGGGTAACCCAACATGAACCTTTTTCTAGCCTTACGCCGGATTCTATAACGAATATCTTTTTTGCGATTTAAATTATACAGACCATCATCTTCAAACAGCTTCCTACAGCATTGATATACTTCATCATTCGCTGTTGGGTTTTTTAGTACAGATGCCAATTTCTTTTTCAGTCGTTTATGTTGGTCATCAATATTTTCTCTATTTTTTATTATAGCCTGTGCAAGTTGCGTATCAGCCAAAAAGGCTGGTGCTGTTAATCCTGCCCAATCAGGTGTTTTAAGTTGCGATAATGAATTCAACATTACTTTATGACGATTTTTCATGAATTCCATTTCAACTTGATTGCCTGTTATTATCTTATCTACATTATTTTCGATATGTCCAAGAAGAGATAAACTGCCAACGCCACTACGAAACCGATAGAAATCAAGAAATATATTTGTATCAATAAATATAAGCCATTTTTTTTCTTGATTTGCTGGTTTCTTAGCCATTTTTATGTTCTTTTTCAAAATAACTGTTCACTCAATTTAACCATTGCTTATTTCAACCAGTCTATCTTTCAGAACCATTGTAGCCTTACAATCATCCTCGTTATACTCAAGGATTCTTTTCAATATATTTTTATCGTTGCTTTCTATATATTCATTGAACCATTGAATTGATAAAGCTCCTGAAGGCGTTTCGTCTCTCCACTTAAAACCAAGATAAGTCGCCAATGCTTTTAGAGAATAGCTCCCGAGAGGCCAATCAGTTTTACTTTGTATGATTTGGTATAAATCAATAACATTAGGATTTTCAAAAAACTTCTCCACGTTTTCCATCGAGATTACATCAGGATAGCGTTTTTGCAATTTTTTGTAGGTTGTCTTTTCGTGGTGAGAGTAATAATAAACGGCATAGTCATCTTGAGGTAATGTTTCAATATATTCCCAAAACTTTTGCCATATTTCTTTTTCTGCTTCAGCTAATAGTTCAGTTGCAGTAAAATTAATATATCTCTCTTTGCTTCCGTTTCGCTCATAAACTCCGTGTAAATAAATAAACCCTTGAGTAGGATCATCTTCAATATCAAAAAAAAGTTCATAACTCACTTTAGGAAAAACTACCTCCCCATAAATGACAGGCTTTTTAGTTTGATAAAGAATCTTGGCTCGATTGAGCAATTTTGGCAAACTGTCTTTACCGATGCGATATAAAAAATCTTTGTTTCCTGATTTTTTTTCTTTCTCCTTCTGCTTCATCACTTCAGCAACATCAATATCTAAAAAGGCATCTACATTTTCAATAGAAAGATCTGTATTAATTCTGTCGCGGACACTTCTGCCAAGATAAAAAACGTTGGTTAAATCCTTTGTTTCTTCACACCACTTTTTGCAGGAATTGTACCAAGGGCATAGTTTGCAAGTACTAGGAGCCATAGCTGGCTTATTTCTGTCTTGGTTTTTCATCAAAACATCGACATGCTTTTTAATTTGTTCATACAATTCCCACCAAGTTTGTTTGATTCTAGGCCCCATCGGAGCAACCAAATCATATTCGACCTCTTCTCTATTAATGTCGATTATTTGTCCGCTATTATGAGTGGCAAATCCAAGAGTTTTTAAAAGGTCGTTATACAAGCAAAGCTGAACAGCATAATGCTTTTTGGGCTTGCCCTCATCTCCTCGTTCTTCGTCACCACCTTCAAAGCCCATACCTGATTTAATATCAACCGGCATATAAGTATTGTCTGGCAATTTTTTCAGAAGATCGGGGATTCCTAAAATATTTTCATATTTCAAAACGCCTTGATAAATCAAAGGCGTTTTATTTTTCATCGCCTCTATCGTCTTTTGAAAACGTTCGTCAATCGATCCTTCTTTTAAATTCAAAAAATCTCCGAGCTTGGAGACAACTTTTTCTTCGTGTTTTACTCCTTTTTCCCACAATAACTTTACAAAGGGGTTTGTTTCTTGGATTTTTTCTTCTTGCGGTCCATAAATATCTCGCCAAACTTTGTGTGGGCATTTAATATAATCATAAAGCGAGGAAGCTGTAATATTCATTTTTTTGCCCTTTCTAAAAAATTAATAACCAATAACATAAACAGACATGTAAAGCTCAAGAGGCATGGGATACGGTGTGTCTAAATTAGTGCAGCTTATTAAGCTCAATTTTAGGCAACGCCGACAATCCACTTTGCGTCGGCTACTTCACATTTATATTAAACTCAGCCTATTTGGCTAAGGTTGTAATCCTTAGCGGGATTCGAACCCGCACGTCCTTACGGACAGATGTTTGGTAAACACCCGCGTTTGCCATTTCGCCATAAGGCTATATATCTCTATAGAAAAAGGCCCTGGTTACTTCACCAAGACCTCCTCAGATCCAAAATAACAAATTGTACTTCTATTCAACCACATTATACCAAAAAGGCCTTAAAAAGTCAAGTATATTATCTGCATTTTAGTCAAAAAACTACTACTTATCTGCCTAAGGCAGCTTTTAGCGCGGAGTTTCGGGTTAGTACCAAACAGAATGTTTGGATCGGATATAAAAGCCTCCCCGCGGCCTGCCTCCGCGACTCTCGTCGCGAGACGAGGCGGCAGGCGCTTGAGCGGGGATTTAGAGGAGGGTGATGCAGCTAAAAACGTCTCATAACCTTAATTTCCCCCTTTTCAAGCCTTAAACGCCTTATTGCCCGTTTACTCCGTCACATATCAGGCCTTATCTATGGCATATCAGGCCTCATCTACGGCATATCACGCCGACTCCGTCACAGGTCACGCTTACTTTATCACGGAATATTATAGATTTAGCAAACCCAACCCCGCACTTGCCGTCACAGAAATAATCAATTATCAATTTCTACTTTTATTTCAACGGCCAGTCTGTAGGACAACAAAAGAGCCATTCATCAGCAAACAAATTCAAGTCCACTAAGTCAACGTCATCTATCTGGTCTAAGTCGGCACCACCACACCAGCTATTCAGTTCGTTACAATCTGTCGCAAGCCAGTGTTCGGCAAATCTTGCAAAGTGCTCAAAATCTACAAAGCAGATAGGCCCGCCAGGCAAAAAACCACCGAGCATTTCATAATCACCGCCGCTCATAAACCCGGCGTCGGGCTGGCCTATAGTAGCTTTCAGTGTAAAGTCACCACCACTACTTGTACCTCCACCGCCGGAAATCGTACTCCGGTCTAAGTCATAATCCTCGCCAGTTTGGCCCCACGCAGGAAAGGCCATTAACAAGCATACACCCAACAATACCATAACGCCTTTTGAGACAGGCCTGTTTAGATTATTCGATTTCATTTTGAATCTCCTTTACGGTAATCTCATAATATAAGCCAATGCAAAATACGGTGGCAAACTGCTACCGTCACCAGAGGTGCCTGAAATTGTGCCTTCACCATCAAGGCCACTAGTGCCACTAATGGGATAAGTACCTTTCTCAACATATGGTGACCAGTTGCCCCCTTCAGGATTATACCCTTGTTCAAGGACAACCTCGTAATTACCAGCACCATGAGTATGATTCGAAGCTGAATAACCTCCTGCGTCGTGTTTATGAGTGGAAGAGCCGCCTATGTCATTAACATCATAACTGCTTCCAGCACCAACAATAAAACTATCTCTCAAGTCAGGAGTTCCATTAGTTCCGTCGCACAAGGCCCAGCCACTGGGAATATTGGCTATTGAGCCTGACCACATTATGATCCCACGCCAAGGTACGCTGCCCACATCATGAGCATGACCCACATCCGCTTTACTAGCCAGCCCACCGGCCAGTTCACTATCCCTAGTGATATCGTTGTCAATATAGGCCTCGTCAACAATACCAGAAGTGATATCCGAACCATTGTGGTTGTGGCCGGTTGCGGCGAAATCGCCCGCATGATGGCCATCCAGCATATCTGCATTGAGGTTGGTGCAAACAGTGCTGTTACTCACAGCGACTTGGGCGGGTAAGTTGCCCGCATGGTGGCCGTCAACTGTGTTAGCATCTTCTGCATTTAAAGCGTAGAGCGTATATGGTGTTGGTGTCAGTTCCTGCCGCGGACTCAGTGTACAAGGGTCACTGCCGTCACTTTGAGCTACAGTCGTTTCCAGCCACCGGGCATCGCCGGTAAAGATACCGCCACCGAAGTCCAACAATACCGTAAAATAACCATCAATAACTTCGAGGTCGTTTATATCAATTGTACTTCCCACTTGATTGCCGTCGATAACATTAGGATCATCATATAGCTCGAACATAAAATCATATGAGCCGTCGGCTGGCTTCGGTGTACCACCCTTGGCATCTTTCAGAAATCCCTGATAGGTAAAAGCCGTGCCTAACGGAGTTTGCGCGCTAACCTTAGTCGCACAGATCATCAAGCCCAAAACCAAAATTGCTACGACTTTTGTTCTTTTCATTTTTTTCTCTCCTTTCATAAGCGGCATCCAACAACAAGTTAGACAACCTGACATAGTTCATATTTCTAATACCGATACAGCCGGGGGCACAAATTTCGTCGCTCGTCTCACCTGCCTCGTGTCACGAGTCACAATTCACTATCCGCTATCCGCTATCCGCGATACGCATCACGAGACTTGTCCGTCGTCCTGTCCGGCGTAGCTTTAGCGAAGACGGAAGGCGAATACGAGATACGAACTTGCCTCCTCCGTAGAGGTTTTCGCAATTATATGCCTCACCGGCTCATAATTCATGAAATCATCAGTCTAAATACCACCCGCCAACAAAAAACAAATATTTTTCCCACTACTGTGACAACAGTATGTCACTCTGAGTGAAAATTTTTGTAAATTTTAGCTAAAATCTCTGCAAAATTAAAAAATCTGCGTAATTATGTGCCATCCCCGCGATTATCAATTATGACCGGCAATTTCTTCGCCATTCAGCTATTCCCCTTATATTTCCCAGATAATGAATTTCCAGATAATAACACCCAAACTGGACATTAGCAAGCAGATTTCGGATAAGCAGACAGGCCAAATAGGGACACGGCTGATTATTCTGCAGAGGCCTAAAACCCCGGCGGGCTTTGTTTATGAATAATGGAATATTCTTGATTGTATTGGCTTTAGAACTTGCCTCGCCAAAATGCTTTAGAGATGACTTTTCCGAAGTGAGTTTACCCTGAGTCTTTCGAAGGGAGAGAGTTGCCGTTTTTTCTATTAGATATCGGTAAAAGGTTATAATGATTATTGACTCAATTCACATCAGGAACTTTCGCTCAATTCTTGATGAAACTCTAACTTGCGACATACTTACAGCGTTAATTGTTGGCAATGCTTCTTTATTGCCGAGTAGAATTAAGGTGACCGAGCCAACCATAAAACCTCAAAGTGCCACTGTTGATTTTTGGGATGAATGGGCAAAAGAGAAAGACAAAAACGCTATAAATGAGGCGATTGATTCTTTAAGGAAACAAACAAAAAGTTAAACGTAAAATCCCCCCGCATCGGAGCAGGGAGAATAATTATATGCCCGACCAAACAAAGTGACCACCAGACCAACTCAACTTCGCTGAGGAAATAACAATGGCAAATCTAAAACATCTGAATATTCTACAACAGAGCGTTAAAATTTGGAACAAATGGCGAGAGGAAAATCCTGGCGTCAAACCAGACTTTAGCAATGTCCACCTTGGGGGAGTGTACCTTACTAGAGCAAATCTCAAAGGAGCAAATCTCAAAGGAGCAAATCTCAAAGGAGCAAATCTCCGTGGTGTTGATCTTAAATATAAGGACCTCAGGAAAACGAACTTTAGTGGAGTAAATCTTACTAGAACAAATCTCGAAGGAGCAAATCTCAAAGGAGCAAATCTCAAAGGAGCAAATCTCAAAGGGACAAATCTTAAAGGAGCAAATCTCTGTGGTGTTGATCTTAAATATAAGGACATCAGGAAAACGAACCTTAGTGGAGTAAATCTTACTGGAGCAAATCTCGAAGGAGCAAATCTCTGTGGTGTTGATCTTAAATATAAGGACCTCAGAAAAACGAACCTTAGTGGAGTAAATCTTACTGGAGCAAATCTCGAAGGAGTAAATCTTGAAGGAGCAAATCTTTTAAGGGCTGTCCTAAAACAGACAAATCTCGGCGATTTAGATTTAGATGGAATAAATTTGTGTATGGCAGATCTCAGCGAAGCAAATCTCTGCGGAACAAGGTTCACACCTGAAGGAGCACCAAAAGGGCATGCGAGTTTTCTTGACCTTAGCACATGTATCGGGCTTGAAACAGCCAAATTCTCTGAACCTGATTTCCTGCCAAACTATCTTACAAGAGCATTCGAATACGCCTACATATCTAACTATTCCGGAAAAACGATGGCCGGAGTTTGTCGGCTTTTCATTAAAGAATATCAAAGCCTTGCAGACACTTTATGCCGACCAACCGCCGCCCGAACAGTTGATCAAAGTGGTCAAACTGATTGCAAATGAGCTGATTGAATATCTAAAAAAACACCCCAAGGCCCTCTATGACATACGACCGCGTCAATTCGAGGAACTAATCGCTGAAATCCTTGCTCGCTATGGCTGGCAGGTACAATTGACTCCACAGACAAGGGATGGTGGTTATGACATATATGCAATTAACAAAGGTGATTCTTCAGGACTACGTAATTCTTGGATTATCGAATGTAAGAAGAACTCAGCAGACAATAAAGTGGGGCTTGACATCGTCCGAAGCTTATACGGTTTGCGAACTGAAATGAAAGTTGGAGGTGCACTCTTGGCAACCACCTCCTATTTTTCCAAGGATGCAAAAGCCTATAAGGCATCTCGTTACGATCTAAAGCTGCGTGATTATGAAGGTGTCTTGGAATGGATAAACGAATATCGGCCGAATCCCAATGGTAAACTCTATCTAAAAGATAACCGGCTAATTGTACCCGGCAAGAACTAAACCGTTACATAAAAATAATGTCTAACGAACCAATCCAACTTAAACGTGGCAACGTATTTCACAAGAAGATGCAGGCCGACTGGCTAAAAACTGCCGAAGGCCTCGTATCCAAAGAAAAGGCAATCACTAAGCCGACCGGACGTAAAGGCAGAATAGATATATTCGTTGATGACGACGGCGATAAACTTGTTGCTGTTGCAGAAGTAAAGAATTCCGATTGGGACAAAATGACAGATTCGGCTGTTCGCCGGAATGTAAGGCGACAGATAAAGCAAATCTGGGACTATATCGAATCGCAGTTAAAGACAAAAAAAGATGTCAGCCCCGGTGTAATCTTTCCAAAACGGCCTAAGGATAAAGAAAGGATGAAGCTAATCGAGGATATGTTTGAAGAAGAAGGCATCCCCGTCGTATGGCAGGATGAAACAATAGAAGAAAGAAAAACACGTTCGTGAAAACGAACAGGCTACCCTCGAATTTCATTAAAAGCTTTAACCGCAGCTCTCTCAGAGTTCCTATACCAGGATTTCAGCAATTCTTTCGCGTTTCAGCGGTTTTTTTTCGTTCTTTGTGACAGACGTCTGTCACAGCAGGGATAAAAATATAACTGAATTATTCAAAAGCTGTTACTTTCCAAATTATGCTTTCAACCATTGGAGGAGTCTGGAGGCTTTCACCGCAATGTATTTTGCAGGAGGAATTTCTGTTACGGGTTTGTAAAAGAAATGAGTTTTTCTAACAATTTTTTGAGGAGAAAGAAAATGGAAACGTACAAAAAACTCTTTTGTTTGGCGGCAGTTGTTCTGCTGTTAGGGATGGCAGGAGATGCCTCGGCGGCCATTGCGCTTGACGCTTCCAGCAGCACTGTCAACGGTACTGCAGGAACAACGCTTGGCTGGTCGCATACCGTGGGCACAGGCTCGAACAGGATTCTGGTTGTAGCTTGCGTCGGCCGAGATGGCAACCCCAACGGTGGTGACCCTGCTGATCCGGTAGTTAGCAGCGTTACTTATGGTACTGACAGTTTAACTTTGGTGTCCGGTTCCGCGGTGGGTCATGATCACTATGGCACAGTCGTGCGAACCGAGCTTTGGTACCTGCTGGATCCTGATTCGGGGTCAGACACCATTACTATTACCTTCGCCGGTACTGTTCATCACCGCGCCGGTGGTGCTATTTCGTTAGAAAATGTAAAGCAGCAGGCTGCAGAAGCCGTTGCAAGCAATGATCTTTATACCGCCGACCTAACCCCCTCTATTTCTACCAACATTACCACCCAGACAGATGGAGCGTGGGTAATTGATGCGGTTGGTATATCTAAAAATTATACATGGTCAACTACTACCGGAGGCATGACTGAGCAATGGGATGTTGGTGTGGGCTGGATCCGGGGTGCCGGCAGTTATAAGTCGGTAGCGTTGGCCGGCCAAACCACAATGAGTTGGCAAAATGCTTGTGATGAAGAATATGGCAAAGTGCTTACCCACTCATTAGCAGCATTTGAACCGGCAGCAGCAGGTTCACCACCCGACCAGGTGACAGGGGCCAGTCCCGCCGATGGTGCGATTAGCCAGGCGATAACGGTTGACATCAGCTGGTCTGCGGCATCCGGTGCATCTAATTATGATGTGTATTTCGGTACCGATTCGTCACCTGACGAAACCGAGTTGAAAGGCAACCAGGCAGGGTTAAGTTATGAGCCGGGTACTTTAAGCAATAATACAACATATTACTGGCAGATCGATTCGAATAACTCCAGCGGTACAACAACCGGCAACGTATGGAGCTTTACGACCATAATCGCGGCACCTGCGCAGGCGACAGGCGCAAGTCCTGCTGACGCTGCGACCGACCAGGCCATAACCGCTGACATAAGCTGGTCTGCGGCCTCCGGTGCAAGCAACTATGATGTGTATTTCGGCACTGATTCGACGCCGGACGCAGGAGAGTTGAAAGGCAACCAGGCAGGGTTAAGTTATGAGCCTGGTACTTTGAGTAATAATACGACTTACTATTGGCAGATCGACTCTAATAATGTTGGCGGCACTACAACCGGCAGCGTATGGAGCTTTACTACCATAATTGCCGCTCCCGACCAAGTGACAGGGGCCAGTCCTGCGGACGCGGCGACAAATCAGGCCATAACGGCAAATATAAGCTGGTCTGCGGCCTCCGGTGCATCTAACTACGACGTGTATCTTGGCACCGATTCGTCACCGGACGCAGGCGAGTTTAAGGGCAACCAGGCAGGGTTAAGTTATGAACCGGGCATCTTGAGTAACGATACGACCTATTACTGGCGTATTGATTCAATCAATGCCGGCGGTACGACCACCGGTAATGTATGGAGCTTTACGACTATTGTGGTAGCACCCGACCAGGTGACAGGGGCCGGTCCTGCCGATGCGGCGACCGACCAGGCCCTTGATGTCGATTTAAGCTGGTCTGCTGCTACCGGTGCGGACAACTACGATGTGTATTTCGGCACCGATTCGTCACCGGATGAAACCGAGTCCAAAGGCAACCAGGCAGGGTTAAGTTATGAGCCTGATACTCTGAGTACCAATACGACCTATTACTGGCGTATAGATTCCAATAACGTTGCAGGCCTAACCGCGGGTAACGTCTGGAGCTTTACCACTATTACGGCAGACCTGCCCGACCAGGTGACAGGCGCAAGTCCTTCGGACGGCGCAACCAATCAGGCGATAACGGTCGATATAAGCTGGTCGACGGCTTCCGGTGCAGACAACTACGATGTGTATTTCGGCACAGATTCGACGCCGGACGCGAGTGAGTTGAAGGGTAACCAGGCAGGGTTAAGCTATGAGCCAGGTACTTTGAGCAACGCTACAACTTACTATTGGCAGATCGATTCGAATAACGCTGGTGGTACGACCACAGGTAACGTCTGGAGCTTTACTACAATCGTGGCCGCACCTGCCCAGGTTACAGGGGCAAGTCCGGCGAATGCGGCGACAGATCAGGCAATAACGGTTGATATAAGCTGGTCTGCGGCTTCCGGGGCGGACAACTATGATGTCTACTTCGGCGAAAGCAGCCCCGGTACATCTAAGGGCAACCAGGCAGCCGTTACATATGATCCGGGCAGCTTAAGCAACGATACAACTTATTACTGGCGTATCGATTCGAATAATGTCGGCGGCATGACTACCGGCAATGTCTGGAGCTTTACGACAGAATCAGAAGGGTCGGCCGAGATTGCCTTTGATGCAAACAGCAGCACCTTCAGCGGCACTGCAGGGACGACACTTAGCTGGTCTCATACCGTGGGCACAGGCTCGAACAGGATTCTGGTTGTAGGTTTTGCCGCCCGAGATGGCGCGCCCACAGGTGGTGACCCTTGCGATTTGGTAGTTAGCGATGTGAATTACGGGGGTACCAGCTTAACCCTTGTATCCGGCTCTGCGCAGGGTCATGATGCCTTTGGCATAGCCATGCGGACTGAGTTATGGTACCTGCTGAATCCTTCTTCGGGGACAGACACTATCACCATTACATGTGCCGGCACTGCCGATTACAGATCCGGTGGCGCCATTTCGTTAGAAAATGTAAAGCAGCAGGCCGCAGAAGCTGTTGCAACCAATTATATTTTCATTAGCGAACCAGGTACCGGCTATATATCCACCAATATCACCACCCAGACAGATGGAGCCTGGGTAATTGATGCGGTCAGTATCAGCAGAGAATTTGCAATGGACACTACTACCGGTGGCATGACTGAGCGATGGGATACTGGTCCGTCCAGCAGGCTCAATGGTGCCGGTAGCACCAAGTCAGTGGCCTCGGCCGGCCAGACCACAATGAGTTGGGAAAGTTCTGAAGAGGATGAGTGGGGCAAACGGCTTACCCACTCATTAGCAGCGTTTGAACCGGCATCTGGTGGTTCATCGCCTGACCAGGTTACAGGCCCCAGTCCTTCCGATGGTGCGACCGATCAGGCGATAACGGTTGACATCAGTTGGTCTGCGGCATCAGGAGCAGACAACTACGATGTCTATTTCGGCACAGATTCGTCACCTGACGAAACCGAGTTGAAAGGCAACCAGGCAGGGTTAAGCTATGAGCCTGGTTCTTTGAGCAACGAAACTACTTACTATTGGCAGATCGATTCGAATAATTCCAACGGCACAAAAACAGGTAACGTATGGAGTTTCACAACTATTGATACCGGACCTGCACAGGTGACAGACCCAAGTCCTTCGGATGGCGCAACCAATCAGGCCATAACCACTGACATAAGCTGGTCTGCGGCCTCCGGTGCATCCAGTTACGACGTGTATTTGGGTACCGATTCCACACCGGATGAAGAGGAATTGAAGGGTAACCAGGCTGGGTTAAGTTATGAGCCGGGCAGTTTGAGCAACGATACGACCTATTACTGGCGCATTGATTCTGTTAGTGTCGGCGGCACAACCACCGGTAACGTATGGAGCTTTACGACCATAATTGCCGCACCTGCCCAGGTGACAGGGGCCAGTCCCGCGAATGCCGCGACTAATCAGGCGATAACGGCTGATATAAGCTGGTCTGCGGCATCAGGAGCAGACAACTATGATGTGTATTTCGGCACCGATTCGTCACCTGACGAAACCGAATTCAAAGCCAACCAGGCAGGGTTAAGTTATGAGCCTGGTTCTTTGAGTAACAATACGACTTACTATTGGCGTATCGACTCTAATAACGTTGGCGGCATAACAACCGGCAACGTATGGAGCTTTACTACAATTGTTGCCGCTCCCGACCAGGTGACAGGCGCCAGTCCTTCGGATGGCGCAACCAATCAGGCGATAACGGCTGATATAAGCTGGTCTGCGGCCTCGGGTGCATCTAACTACGACGTGTATTTTGGCACCGATTCGGTGCCGGATTCAGGTGAATTGAAGGGTAACCAGGCAGGCACCTCCTATGAGCCTGGTACTCTGAGTAACGGTACGACCTATTACTGGCGTATTGATTCTGTCAATGTTGGCGGCACAACCGCAGGTAACGTCTGGAGCTTTACAACTGTTATTGCCGCGCCTGCACAGGTGACGGGAGCCAGTCCTGCTGATGCAGCGACAAATCAGGCAATAACGGCCGACATTAGCTGGTCGGCAGCTTCCGGTGCGGACAACTATGATGTATACTTCGGTACCGATTCGACGCCGGACGCAGGTGAGTTGAAGGGCAACCAGGCGGGGTTAAGCTATGAGCCAGGCTTTTTAATCAATGCTACGACCTATTACTGGCGTATTGACTCGAATAATGTCGGCGGCACAACCGCGGGTAACGTCTGGAGCTTTACTACGATTATTGCCGCACCTGCCCAGGTGACAGGCCCAAGTCCCGCCGATGGCGCGACTAACCAGGCTATAACGGTTGATATAAGCTGGTCTACTGCTTCCGGAGCGGATAACTACGATGTATACTTCGGCGAAAGCAGTCCGGGTACGTTGCAGGGCAATCAGGCTGCTACCAGCTTTGATACAGGCAGTATGAGTAACGATACGACCTACTACTGGCGTATTGATTCTAATAATATTGGCGGAATGACCACCGGTAATGTCTGGAGCTTTACTACGATTGTTGCCGCTCCCGACCAGGTGACAGGGCCGAATCCGGCTAATGCGGCAACCGATGTGGGTATAACTGTTGATTTGAGTTGGTCGCCAGCTTCCGGTGCGGATAACTATAACGTATACTTTGGCCAGAGCAGTCCGGGGACGTTGCAGGGCAATCAGGCAGCGGTGACTTTTGACACCGGCACTATGGATACCAATACTACCTATTACTGGCGTATTGACTCTAATAATGTCGGCGGTACAACCACCGGTAACGTCTGGAGCTTCTCAACAATGGTTGTTAGCGCACCGGGCCCGGCCACCAATCCCAGTCCTGCCAATGCGGCAACCGACGTGAATACCACAGACGATCTTAGCTGGACAGCCGATGTCAATGCCACAAGTCATGATGTGTACTTCGGCACTGCCAGCCCGGGTGTTTTCCAGGGTAACCAGGCGGCGGTGACCTTCGATACAGGGACCATGCTGGCCGGCACAACGTATTACTGGCGTATCGACGAGAAGAACGCCGGCGGCACAGCCGCAGGTACGGTCTGGAGCTTTACTACATTAGGACTGCCAGACCAGGCCAGCAATCCGAGTCCGGCTGATGCGGCTACGGATGTTGGCATTACAACAGATTTAAGCTGGACGGCAGGCACCGGTGCGACCAGTCACGATGTATACTTCGGCACGACCAGTCCGGGTGACTCCCAGGGCAACCAGGCCGCCACTACCTTCGATACCAGCACCATGACCGCCGGTACAATCTACTACTGGCGCATCGATGAGAAAAACGCTGCCGGCACGACCACAGGCGTGGTCTGGAGCTTTACCACACTGCCGGCGCCCGGTCAGGCAAGCAGTCCCAGCCCAACCGATGGCGCAACGGCCCAGAGTATTAACACCGACCTTAACTGGACGGCAGGCTCCGATGCCAACTCGCGTGATGTGTACTTCGGCACCGATTCGAGTCCGGATGAGACCGAACTTCAGGGCAACCAGTCAGCAACAACTTTTGACGCCGGTACTTTGAATGCGGATGTAACTTATTACTGGCGTATCGATGAAAAGAACACCTCCGGCACGACGACAGGTTCTGTCTGGAGCTTTACCACGCTGTCGCTTCCGGGCCAGGCAAGCAGTCCAAGTCCGGCTGATGCGGCAACGGCTGTCAGTATAAATGCCGACCTGAGCTGGTCTGCGGCTGCTGATGCCAACAGCTATGACGTCTATTTCGGCATCGACTCTACTCCGGATTCAAGTGAGTTCCAGAGCAATGTAGCTGGTTTGAACTTCGAACAGGATGTTATGGATAATGAAACGACTTACTACTGGCGCATCGATGCGGTCAATCTTAACGGCACGACCGCCGGCTCTGTCTGGAGCTTTACTACCGTGCAGGCGGATACCGAGCCCAATGATCCCAACCTTTTGGCCTGGTTAAAACTCGATGAGACCAGCGGAACTACCGCTTACGATACCATAGACGAACATGATGGTACTCTTTCCGGCGGGCCTGTATGGGGTGACGGCGGCAATCTTGACGGGGCGCTTAGCTTCGACGAGGTAGATGACTATGTCAGTATCAGTGACTTCGATTATACTAATGCCTCCGACGAGTTCAGTCTCAGCTTCTGGTTCAAGATCGATGATGTTACCGGGAATTTTTATCAATACATGTTCAGTCACGGCAATCTCAACGCAAACAACAGTATCAATGTGTATTTCGTCGAAACCGGCAAAAATGGCGCTGAAAAGGTCAGAACAAATGCCAAACTCAGTGGTGGTATATCATTGACCAACGTTGATTCACCCACAACCCTTGCAGACGGCCAGTGGCATATGTATACCATTAGTGTATCATCGGCTGAAGGTTCGGCAATCTATATAGATGCCAATTCGATAGATACTGACTCCGGCTTCAAGGGAGCTTCATTTAATCCGACAGGCAGTATCCATCTTGGTGCCCGCAATGACCTTAATAATAACAGGTACTATGGTAATTCCAGCTCGTCCGACGGCCTGCTTGATGATGTCCGCATCTACAATCGTGCTTTGGATGCCAATGATGTGGGTGTACTGTTTAACGGCGGAAACGGCGGAACCCCCCCTGCCAGCAATCCGAGTCCCGCCGACGATGCTATCGGTGTCAGCACCAGTGCGGTCCTTAGCTGGACGCCCGGCGCTTACGCGATAAGCCATGACCTGTATCTCGGCACCAGTTACGACAACCTGGTCGATGCGAATCACTCATCG
>SDBT01007573.1_pt1 | contig 17841 bp, 37 predicted proteins | sample 2277101 | NCBI WGS metagenome assembly SDBT01 (sample SAMN10404973, study PRJNA504765) | marine sediment metagenome | isolation source: marine sediment core GS10_PC15, 103 cmbsf | place: Arctic Ocean: Southern Knipovich Ridge | collected 2010 | reverse complement strand
TTTTCACAAGGTGTCAAATGACTATATCAAAAACTACGGCACTTTGGTATTTGAGGATTTGAACATTAAAGGGATGGTTAGAAATCACAATCTAGCCAAGTCCATCAGTGATAGCGGTTGGGGAACATTCTACGGATTAGTTGAATACAAAGCGGAAGAAGCTGGTAGACAGGTAATCCGAATACCTCGTTTTGAACCTAGTAGTAAGACTTGTAGTGAATGTGGTGCAATCAACCAGGAACTCAAACTCAGCGACAGACAGTGGGTTTGCAAGTCCTGCGGAGTATTGCACGATAGAGACTACAATGCAGCCAAAAATATCCGTAGGGTCGGGCAGACCCTTCAGGAGTTAATGTATGAGAATGCTCAAAGCGTATCCTGAGAATCCCTGCACTTTAGTGCTAGGGAGTGCCAAGAATCAGACAGAAAGAAATCTAATGACAGGGGCAGAATTTAGTGAGGATGGCATATGCCGCTATGCACTCTGGCGGGTTTGGAACTATCAAGCTGTTAGGGATGGTAAGGCTCGTTGTGTGATGTTTATTATGGCTAATGCTTCTAAGGCTGGTGCTTTCAAAGACGACCCTACCACTAACAAGGTTGCTAAGTATGCTCAGAGGTGGGGTTATGATGGATTGTATATCGGTAACTTATATCCCCGCATTGATACCTATTCTCAGTTCAGTGGATTGACCGAACAAGAACTGCTAGGCGACAAGGCTGATGAGTGGCTAGCTATTATGCGTGATTCCTCTGCCCTTCATATCGCTGCTTGGGGATTTATGGGTGGCTGTCATCCAGAGAGAGCGAAGATTGTAAGAGCGATGTTTCCTGAACTGTATCACTTAGGATTGTCAAAGAATGGATTGCCTAAGCACCCATTATATTTATCCGCAAATCTAGAGCCTGTTTTGTGGGAATAATCAAATCATACCTTGGAGTAAACTATGGTAGATGAAAAATACTTAAGTATAAAGGAAGCAGCCGAACGATTGGGGGTAAACGAGAAGACTGTTTATAAATATCTGAGGGAGGGACGGCTAAAAGGTGAGAAGAATCCTGTCGGTGGCAAATGGTTAAGAATAAAAGAATCAGACATGGAGGTGTTCATCACTGGCAAGCCGATGGAAGTAAGTGAGAAGTCAAGTGAGAAAGAAGAGGAAAACGATGCAGTTCTTCGAGCAGAGGAAGCTGTAAGGATAGCGAAAGCTAATAAGGAAAGGGTGGAATTTGAGGCAGCAGGGGCAACGGCTCAGTTGGAGAAAGATGCCGCCACTTTGGGAATGACGCTGGAGAAATATAGGGTATCACAAGAGAATGCCCTGAAACTCAATGCGAAATATGAAGCAGAATTATTGGTTCAAAAAGAGAGGGATGATGAGAGGGAGAGGGAGAAGGTGGTGTGGTCTACTCACAACAAAGCATTGGAGGAGCAACTAGAGGTTAAGGATTCAAATGAGTTTACCTTAAAAGAAGAGGTGTTGCGTTTAAGGGGTTTGATTGGAGAGAAGGAAGAGCAAGCGGTGATAGCTGAAGAAGATAAAGATTACTACAAAAAGAATATCACAGAGGCGATAGAGGTACTAAATGCTATTGCTGATGGTATCAAGGAATATAGCCCTGAGTTAACGATGACCCTAGAGAAACAGATAGCCTTACTTAATGGGAAGAAGGACTTTAAACAGGGTAAGCAAATTATAATGGGTTGCCACACAGCTATTGTCACAACAGCAGGATATTTCCAAGATAACAAATTTAGGGGCTTTGAAGGTGATGTGGTTGCCAATTGGTTATATGAATGGGATGAGAGGTTGGAAAGATTAATGCAATTAAAAGTGGAGGAAGCGACTTCAGATGAGCCACCTATGTTTACTCCACCTGCTTCAACTGGATTCGGTAGGTTTCTGGATAGAATCGCCGAAACTATAAACGAATGGCGCATATAGGATAAAGGCGGAGGAATGATGCTTTGGTTAAGTATTCTGTTCTTAGTATTCTTAGGTATTGATATATGGAATCGTCCTAAGACTAAGCACAGAACTCGTAATGCGTGGTTCATAGTCTTTGAAAGTCTATTGGCGGTGAGTTTTATTCTAGGGTGGCTGTACCAGAAGATATTCTAAATATTAGGAGGTTTATGATATGAAAGGCATTCTAATGACCCCAGACAATCACAGAGCGATAAGGGATGGTCGGAAAACAGTTACTCGCCGATTAGATGGCTTGAAGGAAATCAACCAAGAGCCTGGTAAGTGGATAGCAGTCAGACAAGACCAAATGGTAGGTATACCCCTTGACACTTTTATCTTTCACAATAAAGAAACAAGTGAACCAGAGTATATCAAGCCTCGCTACCAAGTCGGTGAAACTGTGTATATAAAAGAGGCATACACCTTTTATTACTGTTTAGGTGGGCAAGCTAACATTAGATATAAATTAGATAAGGAAGTGGTTTGGGTAGAAAAACCTTCCGATAAACCTATGCCAAAGAAGGGCTATCATTCACCATTAATGATGCCAGCTTGGACAGCCCGTGATTTTATCCAGATAACAGATGTTAGAGGGGAGAGGGTGCAGGAGATAACAGAGGATGATGCTATTGCTGAGGGCATACAAAGGAGCGAAAAGACAGGGCGTTTTTTACCAATGAATTGCGACTATGCTACTTGGGCATTTCAGTTTCTTTGGGACTCCATCAATCCGAAGTATCCTTGGGGAAGTAATTCTTGGAACTGGCGTTACGAATTTAAGAGAATTGAGGTTTGACTATTTGCAGAACCATGTTTGTTTGAAATTAGCAGGTACTATTCCCATCTCTTTCAGTAAGTCTTTCTTGAAGTAATACTTAACATCCAATTCATCCATAAACCTTTTCATGCCCCAACCAAATTCATACCAGTTTATGTCTTGAACCTCTTCTTTCAATTGAGGTGGTAATTTCTCTATGTAGTTCATCTTACCCACTTTGTAATGTCCTACAAAACCTCTCGTTATCTCCACTAGGTTTTTGGCATCCTGGGGGTAGATGACTGGTTCAAGGCTTACCCATGTCTCTATGCCCAACTTATGTGCTTCTCGCAAGGCTCTTATTCGCTCTTTAGGCAAAGCTACATATGGTTCCCAATGTAAACTATCCTGTTCGTGTAGGCAAGTAAGCGTGGTAGCATAGGCATCTTGAGATGTAAGAAGGTCAAAGTCTCTCATAGACCTAATACCACCTTTAGTTAGGATGACAACATTCAAACCTTCTTGATGAAGTGCCATAATACACTTGCGAGTGAGTTGAGTTTCTTGTTCAATGGGTTGGTAGGGGTCAGTGATAAAAGAGTACAACACCCTTCGAGTTTCGCCCTTATCCTTCCATGCCTTTGCACTCTGAAGAACATCGTGTGCCGTGACTCGTATTTGTGGTTGGTTCTCAAAAGTCTCTTTGGTTTGGTGTGTCACAGCAGCACCATAACAGTAGATACATTGATGTCCACATCCAGTGAATAAGTTTATTGCTAGTTCGTTAAATTCCCTTGCCCTGCCTTTGGTTTCATAGATTATACTTTTCGCCATTTCGTCCTCCCTATGTTAAATATGGGATTTTTCTAGACATTTGTATTCCTAATTTACGCTCCTGTTTTTTTACCTTCTTGCTGTCCTTCCGTCTTTTGCCATTTTTACGTTTCATCTTCTAAATACCATATGTCCATATTCGCCTGCTGTGAAGTCCTTATCAAGAGAACTAGTACATTCAGGGCAATATATTTCAGTAGTCAGTGCCTTATATCCACAGTTCCTACACCACTTATGCAAGGGAGTCCCCTTATGGGGGGCTTCTTTTATTAAGTAGTTGCTCTTTGCTATTTCAAAGTCTAAGAATTTGGATATACCACGTTTCAAGAAATCCTTCAAAGTCCATGCATAGTTAAACCAATATTTGCCATTTTTCTGTATCTCAGCGTAATTCTTAATGGCTTGCATAATTTCCACATCAGGGTAATTCTTAAGTTCAGCCTTGATAGAACTTGCGATGTCAGGTGTCATAGTCCTGTGGACAATGATATGCTGACTATTCCAGAAATCATAGATGGTATTAATATCAGAGTTATCCTTTGTGTTTGTGATTACCCCATCAGTATCCACTAGCCCTATTATCCGCAGTCGTGGCTTTTTTTGGTATCTGATATAGATATCACTATCGCAATGAGGGCAAACAGCTTTTTCATGAAGCACTTGATCTTTGTGAAGAGTCAAAACGTTTCCTTCCTTTAGAACTCCAACCCCTTTACTTCACACTGTGGAACTATATAAGCCTTTTCTCATCCAAAACTTGCTCTATTTCTGAAATCTTACGTCTTAAAGATGGACTACTTTTAAGAGCATTGGCTATTTTCTGATAACCGAAAGACGCAGTAGCAGGAGTTCTACCACCTAATTCCCTTCCTATTGTTGCTAAAGACGAATTAGTTTTCTGCCTAATTAAATACATCGTCACTTGCCTGGGTAAGGCAATGAGTTCATCCCTCCCCTTACTCTCTAATTCTTTCACTGTAGTATAGAAAGCATCTGCAACAGCTAGTTTAATAGTAGACATGGGTATTTCAGGTATTTCTGGCTGATAGGGCTTCTCTATTCTAGCAATTATCTCATCTACTGTCATTTCTCGTCTACCTTCACATAAATTATCATTTTAACGCTTCTTTCATAGCACTATTTACCCTATCTTGATTGTGGATACCAGTAGCTACTGCTTGACCCCACACCCCTACTTGAGCAGCAAATTCGGGGTTGTCGGCTAGATACTCAATCTGAGTTTTTAGAGATAAAGCAGGGTTTCTTAGTAGAATTAGTGGAGGGAATGGCATCCCTTCTGCCTTGTATAAGTCCTTCTTTTGTTGTGAGGATATAGTTACTACAGGCTTCTCTCTTACCATCCCTTCTATTTGCTTGTTGGCTGCCGAGAGGTAAGAGTCAGATATATTTAGCAGAGACCCCAATACCATATCTGCCCTATCAACTTCATCTATGAGTTCACCAATAGGCAAACGTCCCTTAAACTCAACATTACTAAGCCCCCATGCCAGCAGTTTAATCTTCTCTGTCCTTACACCACCACCACAAACGATGAACTTTATATCTTTACGGCTCTCAAGTTCTTTGGCTACTGATATAACTAAGGGTAGGTCATGGGCTAGGAGGAAGTTGCCCCAATATATCACCCTGGTTATCCCATCTGGCTCTGTATCTTTGCAAGGTCTGTCTATCCAATCAATGCCTATTCCATCCATTACAATGGGCAGTTTGCTCCGTCTAATGAGTAGTGTCCCATGGTAGTAATCACGATATTCCTTGCTCAGGCATAGTAGTACATCGGAAAGATGGGTGGCAAGTAATGACATCAGCCACACTTTTATTATCCTAGTTATATTGTGGGTATGCGACCAAGTAGCCAATACAGCTGACTGAAACAGGTCAAATACTACCCTTGCTTTATGATATGGCTTCGTTAATCCGAGAACCGATGGAAGCAAGTAATTGTAGGGGTAAATGAAAACAACAGAGTAGCCTCCCTTTTTTATCGTACGGATAATGAAGGATATATATTCTAACTTAGCCTTAAAGCTACACATCTTGGTAGTGCTATGGTCAGCTACTTCAAATAACTCTTGGAGGGCTATCTTATTTGCATAGTAGCGTGTACCGATAGGTTCTTCTGGTGGATAGTAGCCACAGATTAAGGCTTTTTCCTTCATTTTGTTCTCCTTATTTTTTACATTCTTCATCTTTGGCAATTAATGTCTTATTGAATGCCTAAATTTACTACTTGCTTCCATAGCATATTCTCTAACATCGGGCTTGAGAATTAGGTAATTTCTTTCTACAAGCCACCGCCTTGCTCGTGTAATCATATCAAAGGAAGTAGAGCTTGTTAGAAACCAGTTCTCAAAATCTCTTTGGGATAAGCCTTCATTTAATCCGTCATACTCTTTCCAGAAGTGGAGTGTCAATAGCTTGTCTAATTGGCTTACGGCGTGGTAGTCAGGAACAGAATATCCTGGCTTTGTTGCCATCATCATTAATCTCTCAGCCACACTTTTGAATTGGCTAGGGCAATTGGGTATTTGGATTTCTCCTAACAGGTCTGATTTTTCAGTAAGGACTCTGCTATTGACATGCATATATTCTCCTATTTAAAGTGGGCTAGGTAATTGAAAAACAGCAGCAGATTTAAAACTCTCATTAGATTCATTACCTAGCCCTTTTGTTACTTCTCATTTGTGGCTAACACCCTCTCTTTTTTCGTTGGTTTCTTAATATATCTACATTCTGGCAACGGGCATTCTTCACAATGGGGAGCATATGTACAACCATCGCCATGTAAATATGTTGTCTTCTTAAGACAAGAGTGTGCCTTTCTCTGCTTCCCGTTCTTTCTGGTTATTATTGGCACTTCAATGATATAGAAACCATCCATTAAGCAGACCCCCTTATTATACTATAGACTTTCTTTATTTGATTCTTCTGAAACTTTGCAGAAAGTTGTCGCATAACATCAGCCTTGTTGAGTAATATATTCATACCTGTTGCCTTATACTCCGTTAAAACATTGTCACGGAACTCAACTTCATCCATTACAAAAGCGATGCACTTATCAATTAAATGATGGTTAGCCTCTATCACATGAGCGTCAAATTCCTCTTGTAACAATTGACTCACAAACTCTATGGTAGGGTCATCCGTATTCTCCAAGGCATTCCAGCAAGTCGCAACTATGATATTTTTAGACAATCCTGCACCTTGGCTGAAGTGTATGGATTCAATTGTTTCGGGCTTCATCTTTTGTTGGATACACCTGCCATCTGGCATATGGAGATACCATACACATCCTTCCATTCCCGAATAGTGACCTTCCTCTTGTTGTTCTAGTTTGTCTTGAAACTCCTTTTGTAGTTGCTTGTAGTTCTGGATAAAATCCTTGTCTATATCTTTTACCTTGGTCACTATTGGCAAGCTTGGATTCTTTAATTGTGTGGGTGAAAGTATCCTTCCTTCATTAGTCACACCAAAAAGCAAAGCAAAATCCAAACTATTTTTATAAATGATTATATGCGTATTTCTACTACCATAGATTTCAAAGGAGAGATTACATTCTGACCTCTCCATTTCTCTCTCTATCTCAGCGAAGTAGTCTGATGCCACCTCAAGCCACATATTGTAAAAGTCCCCAAAACGGCTAGAACCTAAAAATGGACGAAGCCTTGTTTTGTAGGATACATAACGGCTATCCCCATCGGTATATGAGAAGCTTAGGCAGTTCGTGCCATCAAGTTTTTCCCACACCTCAATGTTCTTGGCTATGGGAAATCTGTAATCTCGTGTGCCATCCTCCCTTGAACTAAAGGGATAATGCATCTTAGGCGATCCTAGAATCAACTGAGGGATAGTAGGCTTGCTATTTATCTGGTTGATAATCAGCGCACCATAAAACTCGTTTGGTTTTCGAGAGATAAATCCAGCTACTTCATTCTTGGGGTTGAATGGGTCTACCTCACAAAACTCTTGGTAGTCATTGCCGAATAATTCTTTTGGGTCAACCATAAACTTATACTCCTCACAGCCCCCAATAATCTACTAGGGTGTAGCGTATCCATAATGTGATTGCCGTAATGAAATCATAAATAGTATCAATCATTGCCTACTCCATATTGGCTCATTTTTTTGAAGGATTCTATGACAGAGCCTTATAATCATTATTGAGTTAGCAAGACTTAGCTTACCCCCAAGACTTCGGTGCTTAACTTCATGTGGCTCTAAGCGTTGTCCATAGGGTGGAGATTTAGGGCAATTTGGTAGCCCACATTCGCATATGCCTCCAATGCATTCCACTTTAGGGTATGTATATTTTTGTCCATTACGATATATCTGGACTTCCCTAACTGATGATGTTCCTCCAGCCCTTTTGCATAGTTCCACCCGTATTGGGGCTTCTGCTTGCATCTCTAGTATCTTCTTCTTGCTATACTTATTTAGTGGTTTTCGTTTCATATTATCCGTCCTGTGCTAATACTACCAATGCCAGAATTATAGTTATTCCGACAAGAACTATTACGGGGAATATATTATCACAGGTCAAGACATCTCTAAACAAATCCCATATCTTTTTCATTAATCCTTATCTCCTAGTGGACTATCCGTGTCATTCCTTGTTTTTGGCAAACTTCACAATGGCAAGGCTCTTTCCACCGCCAATTGTCTTCAGCCCCCATAAGGCAATAACCCTTTTCGTCTCGATTATGTTCTAGTAACCTACGATTGACATAATTCGCAAAACTCTGTTGTAATTCCTTATCGCTTCTATCATTAACAAAAGTACAGTGGGAAAACCATCCCAAGCACCAAGTTTCATATCCGATAAAGGACACCTTTAATTCCAATAATATAGGATGCCTTTGTGCTATGGGAGTCTTGTTTTCACCAAGACGTTCTGCATTTGAAAATGAATCCCACCATTCCTTAACATCGGCTAGTAGCTGAGTTGCTGTTGGCTTTGTAGGATACATCCTATCCGAACTCGTAGAGTCTTTATCAATACCATCATACTTTAGGGTTGCATCTACTCGATATATGGGATATGCTTTTTCACCATCAATCGTATTCTTATTGGTAACTAGAACCTCTGTAATTTGCTTCATTACTCCTTACCTCCTAGAGTCTCATCATCTCCCTCAACGTTTTCTACGAGAGCTAACCCTTCTTGGATAAATCCCCATTCCTCATAGCGGTAGCTATGCCCTGTTTGCCATACCTCTATAAACAAACCACCTGTTTTGGCATTGGGAACACCAGTTATCATTACTACCTTACACCCTTCCACATTTAATACATTGCTAAGTTGTTCTATCAATTCTGCCTTGTCACTATTGGCAAGGATATCATCTATTTTAGTAAAACCTTTCTTCACTTCTTATCTCCCTAAAGCTTGTTTGAATTTAAACTACCATTGCACAAACATTGGCATAATAACAACGGTCAACCCGTCTATATCCCCTGTGAACTTCCCTGGGGAACTAACTGAGGTAATCTCTAGAGTAGCCATAGAAAAGAACCTTAATGCATCTAGTATATATTTGTAATTGAATGCTATTTTGCCATCATTACCTTCTTCTATCTTGGCTGGTGCTGTTAATGAATATTTGCAATAGTCTTCTTGCCCTGTTTCCATTAAGCATTCATGTTCTCCATTCTTTTTTTGGTGAAAGGAAAATCGAGTTGTGCCACCAGCTAAATTAATCTCATCTATCATCTTTAACCTTTGTGTTATAACTGGAGCCGAGAATGAAACCTTGCAGGAATATGATTTAGGTATCAACTGTTCATACTGTGGGAAAGTACCCTGGATTAATTGGGAAACCAAACTCACATCACCTGACCTGAAATAAACCCTTGTTATATTCTCTTTGGTATCTTCAAAAGCAATCTCAAGAGTATCCTCTTTACTAAACAACCTTCTCACTAAGTTGGCTGTAGTGCAGGGGATCATTATATTTTTATCACCCAATCCAAAAGCCAATCTAGCATCATTCAAAATCGTAAGCCTGAAACCGTCAGCAGATGCCATAGATCCATCTTTACAGTTTATGCCTGTAAGAATAGGGCGATTGTATTCCTCGGCACAGGACACCACTAGAATTTCTAGCATACGGCAGAACCACTTGGCATCCAATTGAGACCATACTAGATTATCTGCCCATGCTATCGGGGGAAAATCTTTAGGCTGCTGTTCTACCGCAAGGACAAGTTGCCCTATATCGTCCCTCTCCATAATGATTTGATTATGAGGTGTGTCTACTTGTAAAGTCATACTGCCATTTGCACCATGCAGAAACCTCTCTGTTGTCTTCAAGAGAAGCATAATAGAGAATGGCTCATCTGACTTGCTTTCAAAACTAACCTTGATAACCCTCTCCAAGTCTGAAGTGGTGAGTGTGCCTTTCCCATCAGTAAACTCTACAAGGGTGCTTGATAGCACAGGGAGTTGCCTGTTTATTTTGATTGGTTTTACCTTCTCTAATGCCTTCCTTAAACTTTCAGTAGTCATTGTTGCCTTCATTACCGTTGTCCTCCTTAATAAACCTATTGTGTAATACCTATAGTTGATATTCCAGTCAAAGTTTCAAGTAGGTAGTCGAGATTGCTCCAACTGCGTTCCATTTCTTGGGTTAACTGTTCCATTCGGGGAATGTCACTAGCGAATAGTGCAATTGCTTCATTGATGTCTTGCTGTAGATACAACAAATTCAAGCCTTCCCTAAAGACGATGGATGTGCTTTCAATCATCGCTAAGAAAGAGTCAATGGTTCTCTGTACATCACTCATCTCAATCAAGATATCCCATTCAATGCTGTTAAAATTTTTCCAAAGAAGTATTTGAGCATCCACATAAGAGATTGCCTTAGTCAGTGCTTCCTTGCGTGTTCTGGCTATATCGGGATTTTGGTCACTAACCAAACGCAATTGCTCGGTATAGTCAGCCCTCTTTTCCCTAAGACTCTTTATCTCAGCATCTACAGTAATTTGCATATTCTGTACTCTGTCAATCTTTCGTAAAATGCTCTTCCTAATTTCCTCCCTTCGCTCTGCCAATCTCTCGTAAGATTGGGTTACCTTTTCTATGTCTTTGATGACACTGTTGAGTGAAGTGGGATTGCCATCCATTTGAGACTTCTGCACCTTTGCTTTCAGTTCCGTAACCATATCTATATTTCTCTGGATTTCAGCGAAGACATCGCCACTGTCATCTTTTACTTCAGACACGACTTCTTGGGTGGCTGATGCTAAAGCCTGTGGGAGCAATTCAGCATTGCAAGAAGTGAATAATAGAAGCGGTATTAGTAATAAAAGGATAACTCGTCTTTTCATTTTACTTCTTTCCTCTTCACACTATAACTATTTGCTATTATCATTATGCTAAACTTCACCCCTTCTCATATGTGCCTTTAGGTGATTAGTCATAGCCCCTCTAGCATTACCAGCAAGCCCCCTGAATGAATTACTGTAATCCATTAAATTATTCCTTTTCCCATTAGCCGATATTTTCCGACCACAAATAAGGCATTCATATCCTGCTCGCCCCCAAACATCAACCTTATTTTCCAATATCTCATAGTAATCTAATCTATCCTCTATATTCATATCAACTTCTCGTTGGGACACTTACCAATGTGGCTGTATGACCAATGCCCCCTGCCCCCTCTATGAGGGCTTGTCATATGCTCAAGCACTCTATCCCCTGGGCGTATCATCTTGTTGCACCATCCACAAAATCGCCTACCATCACTTTCTGTCCATATTCCCTCTGTCTTGTATTCACCCCAACTACATCCCTTTCTAATACTTACCTCATCTTCCATCTCAACCTCACACTATATCATTTCTACTTTTTGTGGGGGATAGTTCAGGTGTCATTTCTATTACAATATCCAGTCTACCTCTTATTTGGGTTAATTCATTTGCTTTTACTTTCTCTTCCCGCCTTAACACCTCTACCACCTTCACTAAAGCCAAGCCCACTAACTCCTTTGCCTTTGCATCAGGAATATCATAGTGTAATATAACCATCGCCTCTACCTGACTACGGGGAGTCTTGGGTAAAGCATAAATTGTGCCTATAACATAATTAGATATATCTTCCTGAAGATTAAGTTTCATCTGTTGCTTGTTATACTGGGAATGGCAATCAGCACAACATTCTTTTCTCGGTGGTTTTTCTATTTGTTTCGCTAGTGTATGGAATTCATTGCCTGCCCAATTAGCCCTACAAGCACTAAACATTCCTTTTCCCCTTGCCCAAGTTTCTTGATAGGTAAAGTAGTGCCAAACTAAACGTGTATTAAACCTCATTCCTTTTGACTGCGTAGTTCGTTGCCCCCAAAAATTCTCCATATTCCCCTTCACACTATAACTATTATGTCTATTCGTGGCTTCTCACAGAAACTTCGTTAATGTCATCAATTTCGTCATCTATAATCTGAACATCAGACCATGAATAACCATCCTCAACCTTTGCCCTTGCTTCCGTTTCCGTTTCAGCTTCCACTTCTAAATAGACTTTTACTGTAATATCAATTCCGTATCTCATATCCCCTCCTTAGTATACATTTGGTAACGAAATGTTTACTTATCTTTAATCCAAACCTCATATACATAGTTACCATGTAAATCCCGCCAATAGCCATTTGCCCTAGCTATCTTGTAGTCTTTATCGCAAAATATATTAGGATGTTCCCCTATCCACTTTTTGATGGCTCTTCTCATTGCCCAACCATCATTAGTTGGAGGGAACTCAAAGTCTTTAGGGCATTCATTGTATGTAAAGGCTTCGTATCTCTTATAACCCTCTTCTTCTAGAGGTATCTGATAAGCATATCTTTCATCAACATCTTTATAATGACCAGTCATTTGCTCCTCCAATAACAAAAGGCAACAAAATGTTTACTAATCTTTTGTCTCTCATATTACCAACTTAATGTAAAACATATCTTCAAACGTATACTGTGGAAAGGAAACCAGAGCACCTACAATAAACTTTTCGTGTATTCTTCTCTTTCCCTGCCTTATACGATATATCTGTGGAACAGATACACCGATTATAGAGGCTAACTTCTCTAGACTAGTTTCCTTCTCCAACTCAAACAAGTAAGTTCCTAGCCTCATTTCTCTCATAGTCATCTCATTGAATAGGTTGTGGAATCTTAAAGGTCAGATTAGAGCTTATATCCCATGCTCTCAGTGTGGCTAACTCTACATTTGAAGCTCTTACTTGGGTATCTTTGCCAGTTCTTTTATTGATAAAGGTGTAAACATAAGTGTTTATTCTGCACTTGGGGCAAACCTTATCAATGTCGGGTAGCGGGTTTAGTCTGTCCTCTTGAAAGTTATTCTGGCATTCAGTACAAGAATAAGTTCTCCTTCGTCCTATAGAGCCTTCTGCCTTTTCTCGGCAATGTGATAGATTCTTCATATCACCTCATTTGTTATCCTTTTTTATTCTTTGTCCCAATGTCTAGTTTGACACTTTGGGCAACGGGCTGGTCTTTTAAGGGTTCGTGGTATCCATTCATAATCGCATTTCTTGCATTTACAAATAGCAACTTCCATACATTAAATATACTACATATGTATCCTACTTGTCAAGTGTTTTTTCATTCATTTTTATATTCCTTGTTTGATATATTTCTTTCTATTGGTTGTCAAAACTACCAATTCAAATTACCGATTGATACTACCTTTCCCATACTCAGCCATTCTCCCCATCCTGATGTCGGGAATATGCTTTTTGCCATATATTCTTTCCCAATCTTCACATCTATGATTTTATCTGCATTGCCACTAAATCTATGTGTTGATGTGCAATCTATATAAACTAGTCCCCTATCAGTTGTTTCAAAGGCATTAAGGGCGTGTCCTGTGTTAGAAGGGATGCCGTAGTTATAGAAATCAGGGTAGCCACTTAACTGCACACTTAATAAAGCACATCGCCATCCTTCCTTCTTTGCATTGTCCTGAAGAGTTAAGGCAAAATCATGACAAACAAAAGTGGGGAAAACATAAGATAATTTATCGGTTTGGTCATTCCATAAAAAACCCTTTAGTTCTTCCAAAGATGGGTTGCGTAAAACTACATTATCGTATGAAAGCCCAGCGAGTTCACTCGCTATAATAGCCTCAGACATTCTTCTGGCATACTCAGCAGCTTTTTCCTCTATACCTTTTCTTTCCTCATCTTTCTGTTGTTCGTCCTGTTCTTTCTCGGTTTGCTCTAATTTTGCTTCAGCCTTCCCCTTTTGTTCTTCAAAGAAAGTGGTTGCTCTCCCGATATATTCATCTTTGTATGAAGCCATTGGTTGTGTGCCAGCAAAGGTGAAAACTGTAGTGATAGCTAGTAAAGAAAATATTGTTAATTTCATACTAGGATATCTCCAACTGTTTCTAGAGAGAACTCTCCATATCCAAATGAAGAAAGTGAATTCTGCCAAGAAAACAAAACTGCCAATTGTCGCACTTTGGGTAAGTTGTTGCGAGAATAGTTTGAAACCTGACCAGACAATAAGACCAAGTAGTGATAATATGCAAAGGTTCAAAAACAATCTGTATACTATCCCAATCCCCTTATATTTTTTAGTTGTGTAGCCGAACCACTTCTCTATTGAGTATATACAGGAAAACCCAAGCAAGAGATAGAATGGGATAAAACTCCCAATAAGGAAGTTAATGCCTAAGCCAACAATAGAGAGAACAAATATCAACAGTAATGCCCATAACCAATTTGACATTAGACGATTAACAGTATGCCTTCTGCCATCGTTTGTCTTTTGTTTGATTGGTTTAGATTGCATCTTACCCCCTTTCCTTAATCGATTATTAACGCAAACAACACAAGTGCAAGTGGGTGGATGTGGATTCATATTTACCTCTCTGTTATCCATTGTCAACCCTCTGCAACCACTTTTTTCTCCCCACCATCAATATACTGTAAAGCCTCCCTGATTTTCTCTTGAAGTGGCTTATCCTTGGCTATCTCCATAACATACTGAGCAGCATCCTTAGCGATGCTCGTAGGAAACCGCAATTGTTGTTGGAGTACCTCTATTAAATCGGCATAATCATTGGCTTCACCATAGACTGTGGCTCTAGTGGTTTTTGGAGATTCCCTTTCAATATTATAGATGGTAGCCCGATACCTTGTGAGTTTGAAAAACAATGTTGAAGCAATCAAGGACTTTTGTGATTTCTTCCCCAATTTTCTTACTACTGCTAAAACCGCCACTATTCCTAGAATCATACCAAGAAGATACCCGATTAGTAGGTTAGTTGAAACGAATCCCATAACCAGCCCCGTGATAATGACCAATAGTATCATAATGATATAAAATGGCATAAAAAACTCCCTTTTTCACCAATGTTCTCACAAAATCCCTTGCGATTAACTGTAATGGCATACAAGCCACATACAGCCCTTGTGTAGTATACTGCTATAGTCGATTCCTTATTTCGCACTACAAAGCCCCTCAGCACTTTTATTTATAGGGGTATGTCTTGTATACTTTCGCTTCTCTCTAGGGCGACCCACATTACCCCTAACCCATAATCGCAATTGGCTTGCCCTAAAATGAATGCTGTCAAGGTCTATGTCACCACGCTTGTTAGTGCCAAGATAATATCGTGTATGTTGTGCCTTGTCATCATAGAAGGTAGCAACTATAGTTCGGGGATGGTCAAGTCGTAGTGACTCCAATATGTATAATGGAGTATGTTTTTCCATCTTCTCAATTAAAACCTTGTCACCTATAGCAAACTTGTTTGGCATCCTACAACCTTTATTTACTCCTCAAACATAAAAGCCCATCGTTTCTTAACTAAAACGATATACATTTCCTTCCAAAATTGAAAGTGTCTTTCATCTCCTCTTTCATTAGCGCTTCTCATTCTTTTGGAAATATACCTATTTACCTTTGCGTAATCCATTTTAGGATTTATAACCTCCAATGTGTTCTCTCAGTGCAAGCCGTGCATATTATCTTAGTCATTATTTACCCCTCAGGGCTTTCCCAATACTTCTTAAACCACTGTATGAAATCCCAAGCTACACATTCACCAGTTGGCAGACTTAAAACCATTTCGTTGTATATCCTATCCCTCTCCTGCTCCTTAGCTGTTCTCCTTGCTTCCACTAACATAGCATCAAGCTGTTCTATATCAAGTATGAGGGCTAAGATTTCCTTAGCAAAGCCCAAGTATGCTTCTCTACGCCAATGGCCTATGTTTGCCCATCTAGGGGTTGAATGAGAGGATGAGATAAGAAAGCCAGCAGTGGATAGCAAAGTATACATAGTTTCAGCTATCTTCTCCTTATCAGGTCTACCCAGCCTAGCCTTGTCGTGTATGGCACAGGGTTCACCCCTTATGCAAGGACATAATACTACATTAGTTTCTAGCCTAGCCTTCGGGACTTCACCTGTGCCTTGACAGAGAGCTACTATTTTGTCAGCTATTTCACCAATGGTTTGTTCACGATACTGTTTTATTGTCTGATATATCTTCTCCTTATCAGGGCATACCTCTTTACTCTTGTGGGCTTTGGCTAGTTGGGCTTCCAGTTTAGTCTCAACAAATTCGCAGATTTGCCTTATAGCTACAGTTCGCTTATCTTTCTTCCCAATATAAGGAAAGTTCTCATTAAGTATTCCCGCTATCTCCAGTATTTCCTCTGGTGTCAGCAAATCTTGTTCACTCATCTTTTACCTCCTTAAATTCTAACCACCCCTTCACAGGAATAAAGAACACAACACAATTAGGCGGGATCTCGGAGTCAACAAAACTTGCTAGGTTACCTTTTTCATCCGTACCCCACTTTGGCTTACCCAATAGGTCAGGTAAAAGGAAACGAAGCACATCATCTTCTTTACTCATCTTTTACCCTCCACTTTGAGTTCTTTGATAACATCCTTCCCGTAGACAAGCCCATCCTCATCAGAATATTCCTTTATTAACGTTTCTACCTGCCTCAGTATCTCCTGTTCGGCTTTGCGGGCTACCATAGCCAGTTTTACCCTTGTTGTACTCTCCACTATTTCCTCAATGGTAGGCTTGTGGTATACGGGGATCTCAAAGTCACCATCATAAGCCTCTAGTATATCCGCATCACTTAATTCTTTTAACATCTTTTACCTCCCAAAATGTATGTTTATCCCTATTACATTTAGGGCATATCATACAGCCACTTCTTGCGGAATATTCCATAATTGAGTTACACTTAGGACACAGCCTTAGCATTTATCCCCTCCTGTTCCTGTGTTGGCTTATCCATTTTATCCTCCTTTTGGTAAATTACAAATTGCTTTATGTGTATCGGGATCACGACGCATCATCTTTTTCCATAAACTTATCTCACACATATCCCCAAATGAATCCCTATATAGGAAGCGACACTCCTTACAGGGATCATTGCCAAGTATCCAGTCCTGAATCCAATCCCTTAACTTACCCATCTTTATCCTCCTGTTGGGTAAAGTACATAGTCATTTACTTCGTTTGAACATCCAAAGGGCAAGAATGACGGCTGCTACAACTACCACAACAGGGTTCTCGGTGATTGCCCAAAAGTCCATTTTAGTTTACCTCCTTCCTGTCATTTCCATAATGAGCACACGAGCATGGGATTAAGTAGCGTAGTTTAATGTCTCGTTGTGTTATTTGTCGGTACTTCAACCTTTCAAAGTCACCACCTTGTAGCATCGGGCAACTCCTTTCAAGGTGATAGTGCCCTCCACTAGGGCGAGCATAAATCGGGGTGCTGTCGGTTATGGCTTTTAATGGATTCATTTAGTCCCTCCTATTTTAAAATTAGTATATCGGTCTTGTTCTGCTATCTCTAGTTTGTGTATCTTGTCAGCAACATTGGGGAAGTGTTTGGCTATACAATCATCGCAGATGCCGTCAGTGATACTCATGTCTTCTAACGGTTCTTTCTCTCCTATTATCTTTGGTGGCTTATGCCAAGCACATCTAATTCTCATCTTGCCACCTTGATGTAAGGTTTAGCCTCTACTCGGTTGCCTTGTCCATCAAGCGGTCTGATGGTAGCTCTCCCACACCCATTGTTACTCGTACAACGGTACTGCTGGTATTTGGTTCTTCCAGACCAAGCACTACCAGCCTTGGTTACATTGTTGTTACATTCAGGGCAGTACAAATCATTTTCTGTCATGGTTTATCGTCTCCTTTCTGTATAAAGGATACTCGTCCTCTTTTAAATAATGTTGAGAATATAGGGCATTGAGGGTTTGTACATTG